>OQVR01000992.1_pt1 | contig 12578 bp, 19 predicted proteins | sample 1691521 | NCBI WGS metagenome assembly OQVR01 (sample SAMN03418256, study PRJEB22391) | human gut metagenome | biome: human-gut; feature: organic feature; material: feces | host: Homo sapiens | place: Tanzania | collected 2013-01
ATCTCTGCCTCAGTATCGAAAGCATGGACAGTCGCCATCACGGGGATGGTCGCGCCAGCAGCAAGGCGAAGATACTCAGCCTTGATATTCTCGGTCTTCTGGTCGGGGAAAATGCGGTCACCAATGTAGGCAGGCCGCGCAACAGAAAGATTCTGCGAAAATTCCAAGCGCTCGGCGTCGGAAATGAGATTCAGAATGTCAGCCATAGATTTTTACCTCCTTACTTAGCTGTTGACCGTCCAAACGGGGTACAGGGTCACGTCACCAGTCATTTCGACCTCAGAGACCGCCGCGCCGCCCTTGCTGGTGCTCCAACCAGTCTGCTTGTTGCCACTCTTGGTAAGCGGATAACTGGTGGAAACCTTCGCAACAGAACCGTCAAAGTAACTGTTGGCATCCGTGGGGACTTCGCCGCTGCCGTCATTCTTGTCGTAAGTCACGGTATAACCGCGAGTAACGGTTGGCGCATCAACAAAGACAATGCCCTTGCCCTCCAGCGCGGTTTTTGCTGCCGAAGCAATATTCAGACCATCAGAAAGGACGCGACCAGCCACGAGGACAGAACCGGGCATATTGCCGTTGGTCACGTCGACCGCTTCAAAGACAATACCTTCCGCACTGCTGTTGTTAGACGGGAAAACAGTGCCGGGGGCGACGGTTTTATAAATGCCATCCTGCACGCCAAGCGTCGCAGGAATTTCACGGGTCTTCAGCACGAGGCCGACTTCGCTTTCGAGGAAGTTCGGGCGCGCTGCGCCAGAAATGTTAGTCACAAAAGACATACGTTAATTCACTCCTTCGTTGTAGTCTGCGCATACTGCGCATTGAATTGTTTTGCGAACATTGCACCCTTACCTTCGCTTGCAGGTGCGCCGCCGGTACCGACAGGCTTTGCAAAACTCGGTGCGGGCTTGCTGGTCTGAAACGCGCTGGGGTCTGCGTCCATCTGAGCCTTATGCCATTCGTCAAATCCCTCAAAAGCGCCGTTTTCCAGTTTCAGGCCCTTGGTTTTCAGGTCTGCGACATAGGCTCGTTCCGCAGCTTTGGAACTGAACTTGATGCCTTTGTCGTTGATGACCTTGTTGATCGCGTCGGAATAGTCCCGGTCAGCGATCTGGGCCTTATACTCGGCTGTTTCCTTGGTGTACTTGCCCTGCAATTCCTCCAGCTGCTTGCGGATGCCCTCCGCGTCGCCGCTGGATTTCTTCAGCTCCTCGATGTCCTTGTCACGGTCGGCAAGACTTTTCTGCGCCACCGCCAAGTCCTCCTTGGCCTGATCCGCTTTCTGCTTCTCTCGGCCAATGTCCCGACTGTTTTCGTCGAGGATTTTGTCCACAACGTCTTTTTCCAGCCCCAGACCTTCCAAAAAATCGCGTTTCATATCCACTCCTTCACCACTTCGCTTTTTTCTCGTGGGTCGCATCCACCGTGGCCCCGTAGTTTCTCGACTTCGGGTCGGTCAAAAATTACTGATAAATGCAAAAAGAGCCAGACAATACGCAAAATTTGCGTATTGTCTGGCTCTTCGTGCCACTTCCACGTGCTCGATTGCACTATGGGTTCTTATTTATTTATAATTATTTTACCACATTGCCATGCAAAAGGAAAAAGAAATATCACTTTTTCAGCTCTTTTGCTTCAATAATCTGCGCTTTTACGCTGCCGTCTTTCATTCGCTTTAATTGCACGCGGGCGCCGGATTCGAGAGCCTTTTCAATGGCAAATTTGAGCTTTTCATCAATCATACAGCACTTTCGTCCTTTCCCATTGCAGTGGCAGCTTCGCGGCCTCGCTGAATGCTTTGTATTTAGAGTTCAGCCGCGTCAATTTTGCTTTTGCGGCGTGGTATTCATCCATCTGCCCGCTCGCTTTATACGCAGTTACAAACCTCTTCTGCTTGATGATTTGGCGCTCTATGCGGCGTTGCATCTGCGTTGCCTCATATGCGGTGTAAGTTTTTCCGTCGAATGTACATCCAAGATCATCATCAATATGGGCAAGCTGCTCGTCGGTGTAGGTGCGTTCTGACACGCCATCTACCCATACGTTTCGCCTGTGGCGGCAGTTGGCTCCTTCCAGCCCGTCAACAGCGCCCAGACCGCAAACCTCATAGATGCTCGGGTAAATATCGCCGGTGCGGATGCTGTACACCTTTCCTTGCCAATCTTTGTGGCTTGACCATGGAGACGGACCCGGCTTGTCGCGCGCGCCCGCATGTGCGGAAACCTCAAAATACGGGGTATCTAAATACTCCGCCGATTTCTCGGTGTACTTGGCGCAAATTTGATTTACGCCAGTCATCACAGCGCGACGCGCCGCTACGTCGATAGAATCTCGATGGCCGCTCTCGTAGTCCACAACCTTGATGCCGTTTTTTGCGAGCTGCCTTACAGCATTTGCAATGGCCTGATTATAACTGATCGCGCCGCTCTGAATCTGCATTGCTGCGTTATCCAAAGCCCACTGATAAGCGCGCGCGGGCTTTAACATCGTGTTTCCCACGAGAAACCCCATAGAAGCCGTTAAATTGTGAAACGCATCGTGCGTCTGCTGCTTGATTGCATCCACTGTCGACGCATCCACAAGCGTTTCCGGCTGCGTTACATGCGCAAGGTCGATGACTTCGGTGTAATACTTTTGGTTGCGCGCTACAACGTCATTAAGCAAACTATTTAGCTTTTGCTTGCTAACCCCTGTGGTTTTACTAATAGATTCTTCGATGCTTTTAAGGTCAATGCCGTGCGACCGCAGCGCTTGAATATCCTGCACCGTGACTTCATTGAGCTGATTTGCAATTTTCAAGCGACCGCAAATCTCATCAAGTAGCATATTTTCGAGAGCGCGGTATAACTCGGCCAACTCTTCGGGCAGCGCGTCAAGGACTTCCGGCTGAAACGGATATTTCATTTGCTTTCCTCCGTTTCACAATATCGTCATAGTGCGGTTTTACGCGAATTACGTTCCAGTCGCATTCTTCAGGAACCTTACCGTAGAAAATTACCCACTCCGGTGAGAGCCGTTTCATCATTTCCTCGTAGCCACGCAGAAACAAGCGTTTGCTTTCCTTGTTTTGTTGTGTGCCTACTGAGCTGACCGCCACAACACCGCCGACAGGCTCGCCATCAAAGCACCAATCATAGCTGCTTTCGTCGCTCCACGAAATCGTTGGGTATACCGTCATCCCGCAGAGCTGCCAATATGCCGCCATCCAGTGCTTGCGGTAATGGTTGTATATCTGCATCGCAAGCGGCATGTCCGTGTAGGTGGAGAAATCAGGCGCACACACTGCCGCGAACTGTGACAGCTTTGGAATGTACTTGTCTGGCGTATTCCAATGACGGATAAATTGGTAATCGTCCACGAAGAAATGAACGATTTTGCTTGCCTGGTCTTTTGCTGTGTAATGGTAATTCACGGGGATAAACTCGCCATGCGGATATGCTTTGACCGGCTCGATCTGCGGAATGCCGTACTTGCCAACGCCGGGGAATGTGAACTTGTCGAGATTTTCAAAGTTGATCATATAGCCCCCAGCAAACAAAAATGCCGCAAGATGCATTTCTGCACCTTACGGCATAGCAAGTGCCCGGAATCAAACCGGAACTTCCTCAAACAAAGTGTGCTGCCATTACACCACTACTTGCTATGCCGATTGTACCATATTTTTTTGACCCGCTCAACCATTTTCTTTTCGGTTGGCGTTAGATTCGCGTATCCCTTTGCACCGTCGTTTTCATTGTGTATATACCCGTGGTGGGTATGCGGGGAAACTTTATCATGCGGCCTGTCAAGATCTATTTGTTTTATGCGCTTGTTCTTAGTGTCGTAGTATGTAATTGCTTTGATGTTGTCGCTTTTGTTGAGCGTTACATACACGCGACCACTTGTCATTGTCTCCATTGGCGTTTTCTGCGCACCGTCAACCGCTTTGACAAACTTTATATTACTCTCTTTGATAATCGTCTTGAACTCGCTACCGTAGGGCTTTCCCTTTACGCTCATTCCGCTGCTTGCGCCGCGTCCGCCCATTACTTTCTCCTGCGCGGTTCTCTTCCGCGCTTAATTAGTTTTTCTTCCTTTGTTGATTTGCCTTTTCTGAAAAGCCCATCTTTACCAATCGTACCAGTAAAAGTGGTTTTCCTTTCGACAATATCATTTTTATCTTCTGACTGCATTTTCCCGCCATGAACAATAGAGTAATTTCTTGTTTCGGTATAGCTATATTCAATTACTCCATCAGACCGGCGCTTAAAAATTGGTGCTGTTTGATGTACGTTTTTTGAAATTGCCGATCTCATGTTTCCCATTATTCTGCGCTGTTCGGAAGTCGCCCCAAGAGCGCCACCGGCTCCACCTCTACCGCCCATTACTCTACCTCCTGTTGCTGTTCGTCAGTCATGTCCTGCATCTTCGGCAGCGCCGCTTTTGCGGTTTCTTCGTCTTCGTGCTTGTACTTCATGCGGACTTCATAATGATTAAGGATGCCAGCGGATAAGAGCTGCAAATCCTGGGCAAACTCTTTGTCTTTGGTTTCCTGATCGTCGAGGATGCTGTCACCCCAATCGTAAACAGCTTCGTAGTCCCCAGCAGGAGCCAAACTATACAGTGAAGCATACACGTCCATTGCATAAATTAATGCGTCAAATGTATGCTCAAGATCCGTTTGAATACTGCTAATCAATACATATTTGCGTTGCTTGCCGCTGCGAATCTCCGTCGCGGTTTTTTCGATCGTTTGAGGGTCGGAAATATCCCCATAAGAAAGGCCGATATTGAATTCAACGCGTCGAAGAGTATTCTGAAAGCCGCGATAAATCGCATCGTCCCTGATTTGCGGCTCGATGTGCTGGAAAAAATCTCCGTTCGGTGAGAATGGGCCGACTTCAAACAGGCGCTTATTGAACATATCTGCCGTGCTGGATGTTCCGTCCATCAACACTTTGCGTTCGCTCGACTTATATTCCCAGCGTAAACGTTCCCACTGCTCATCTGCTTGTTTGATAAGCTCGACCGTCGCTGCATCGCCATAAATGGACATACCGCACATGCTGTTACTATCTGCGGTGTTGGCAATAGGCGGCTTAAAATAGGCGAACAGAGGCCCTTCTACGTTCTCAATAGTCACTTCCGGCTCAATGTCTGCCCACTCCGGGATGGTCGTAAGCTGCGCATCTGCACCGACAGATCCGGACGAATCACTATAGTACGCTTTGTTTTTGATGGTATAGGTCGTACCGTTCAGCTCATGGGATTCGAGCCTAACGTAGTACGTCCCGTTCACCTTGATGGGCTTATCCTTAAAAACGCCGCCAATGCAGCGCCCGGAGGGGTCAAACTTTGTCGGCTGAAATCCTGCAGCGCCGGTAACATCCACGAGCATCTTATCACCATAGATATACGGTTTTAATGCCACGCCGCCAAGCGCAAGGCCGAGTTCTAATGCTCGATTAAAGTTTTCCTTCGCCGTCTGAAAGTTTTCGTTTAGGTAATCGGCGCGCTTGCTTCCGGTAATATTTGCCGTAAATTCGACCAGAGTTGGCCTTGCCACTTCTCGGCAAATCGCAGCAGGCAGGCCCACCGCTTTCACGTCACAGTTCTGCCACGGCGGGGTATTGACCATCATCGCATACCACAAACCGATATGCTGTTCCATCGTAAGGCTTACGGCGGGAGATACGCCAAATTCCCGCTCGGCAACCGCCTGCGGGAAGAAAAATCGTTTTACTGTATTTACAATGCCATTCACTAAGCCCATATTTTTATCTCCTCAACTTTACGGAGCTGCTTGCATACACAGGATTTTCAACTGCAATTTCTCGGCGTAAAACTGTCATAACGAAATACCTTACGGCGTCTAGGACGTGGTCGTTCTCTTTAATGACTTTATCTTCCGCCGCATCTTTATCCCAGCTATAAAGCCCAAACTCATCAAAAGCGTGTGTGCAGCTCTCATGAAATTTGATTCGCCCCGATTTGATACATGCAGCCGTTAAACGTATCCCATCAAGAACATCGTTATTTGCTTTCCACACAGCAAACTTTCCATGTCTGCGGATGCACTCGGAAAACGACGCGGCGCTTGGGTCTATCACGATGCGCTCGATTTCATATCCATCTGCAAACCGTTCCAAATCTTGATAATATTCCTCGTCCGTCTTTTGCCGATTGGTGGCGCGCCCGCTGTGATAGTATTCTTTCTCCATTACGGCGCGGCCTTTATCCATTCGCCACAAGCAAAAGACGGTAGGGTTTTGTGTACCGTAGTCGCAGGAAATATAATACTTTCCCGCTCCGCCCGTTTCGCTCGTGACGTTTGCTTCTTTGGAGAACATCGGATACACCAGGCCCTCGGCCAACGTCCAGCGCCCAAGAATATACCGATCATAAAACACTGTCCCCGCATACTCTTTTTTTAGGTTCTCCACAAATGCAGGAGGAAGAAACGGGTTGTCATCAATCGTATACGTCTGGCTAAAAATGTCCGCATCGCTTTCTAGAAATTTTTTTAGCCAATGATTTGGGTATTGCGGGTTATATGTCCCGTCAAAACAAGAATACTCTTTATCCAGGCGGCTTTTTAGCAGAGCAAAAACTTCTTCTGACCAATCCGCTACCTCATCGCCATAACAATACTTGATCGACGCGCCGCGGATTTTTGATACTTGTGATACTTTTTCAGCGCCGAGACAATAACACTTTTCCCCAAATATCCATGCTGTATTATCGCTTGAAATCGTCCCTACCAATTCATCCCCGTAAAGGTTGCGCATCGGCTCAAGCACATTTCGCTCAATAGTTGACTTTGTAACTCCAAGGATGACGGCCAGCCCATCCTTACCAATGCGCTCACGAATGCGAATCGGGATGATCCACTTAAAGTCAAGATACGTTTTTCCACTACGTGTAGCACCGCCCTTGAAGTTCCATCGGCGGTTCCCATATCTTACAAATTCAGTCTGTTTCTGGCTTAACAGCATCTTGGAACTCCTTTAGCATCGCATCCAACTTCTCCATTGTGTTTTTATTGCGGTCAGATGCCGCTGCGTACCGCTTCATCAGATTGTCACCAGCTTTTAGCCGATCTGATAGAGACGCATCCAGCCCAAATTGGTCTTTTACTTCCCCGCGCATTACAGCGGTGTAAAACTTCAAAATTTCGTTGGAATCAGCGACCAGCGCCGCATCCTGCTCATCGAGCCTTTTTTTGATATAAGCTGCTATTTGAGGTTTCTTTAGGTTTTCTGCCCCGATAGCTCCGGCAGTTTTCTTACTATATCCCGCAGCAACCGCAGCCGCCGACGCATTTGTTGTTTTGATATATTCCTCGCAAAATCGTTTTTGCTTTTGCGTAAGTGTCAAATCAACCACCGCCATACATATCTGCAAGGCGCTTTACGACCTCGGCAAGCTGGTATGTTTCAAGGATGGTTGTATTCTTATTTCTACCTGCAATTCGCTCAGTCTGAATAAGCATATACTTTGTTACCATCCTTTCACTTTTTTCAGAATACGTTTGAATTTGATTGATTTTGACATAAACGCCTTTGTGGCAAAGCGCTGTTTGTAATTTTGCGGCTATGCCGCGCAAATTCGCCATAATTTAATCAACCACAACCAAAACAATCGCAGGCCCGTTTACGTCAATATTTACGCCCTGATACGGCTTAACTGCATAGTCAAATACGCCTTCGCGGTCTTTTAGCTAATCTACAAGGTCTTTTGTAGAAATATTTTTCAACACATCAGTAATTACCAAATCCATGCCATCCTCCTATTTTGCTACCAGCCCCCACCCCTTGGCCTTACATAGCAGACTTTACCCGCCCCGAGGGGCTACAACGCCGCCCACATTGGGCGTTATTCTTTTCACAGGTCCCGGCATTGCACCCTGTTTGAATTGCTTACACAGCAGCCTAATCATACGATTGCCACCACCACGCCACATCCATTGAACGCCTCGGCACTCGCGCAGAGTGTAGCAATGCCGGTATCCCACGGAACTTTTCAGCCCTGCGCCGGTATGTCGGTCGCATCCGTTTCTTTTACACAAGCCGGGTCCAGCTAAATAATAAATGCTTCGGCCTGCCGCTTTCATACAGCGCACAGGCAAGCCCCTTGTAGCGGTCTTGCCCTTCCACGGTGCCGCAATGCGGTAGCATACATCTGATACGGCATTGCAGTCCTGCCCTGCTTTAGCGCTTCGGGGAAAGTCCCCGTCACTCGCTGTGGTCTCCCCTTACGGGGCACCTATGCCGCATATTGGCCGTCTTCCCGCTTAGATTGTCACACGCTACCGGCAACTACGCTCCGAAAAGTCGTAGCCCCTATTCCGTCAGGTCAAACCGGTCTTGACGCATCAAGACAAGCGCAGTTTTCAGCGAGCATTGTCATTTCCATGTGAGCCATGACGACAACGGTCTCACATTGTCCGGGCGCTACCCGGCCTCTGGTGCAGATGGTGAGGATTTGAACCTCACATAGCCTAACAGTGTCGGCCTCCACCGCTTTGCTGGGCGGCACCCAAACTGTCGTTTGTAGCGTCTACCGATTCCGCCACATCTGCGTATGTCCCCGCTGGGCCACATCGTTGAGAGGTGCGCGGGGTCCTGTGCCGCATGAGAGGTGCGACCTCTCGGCCCTGATTGTGGGCTGCATCGTGCGTGCGGCAGATTGCGGGGGCGGTGTGAAAAGATGAAAAGCACCGCGCCCCGCTATGGCGCAGGAGGTCAAACGCCATAAATGAGAGAACCGCAAAGGCTTTTACACCTCTGCGATTCTATTATCTCATAAGCAAATGGCTTTTTAAGGCCAACTTTTAATCATCGAGCAGCCCGTAGTTCCGTGCGACGCACTTGATAAAATCGGTATGCCATCGTCTCGCCGTTCGGTCGGAACAGTTAACCGCCATCGCCGCCCCTTCGAGCGTGTGGGTCTTGTCCCAAAACACAAGGCGGATAAATTTCAAGCGCTCTTCGCCGTCTTGCATTGACTTTGTTTCGCTCACCGCTTTTCGCACAGCATTGTTTTCTAACAAAGCAACTCCATGCAACTCCTGCTCTCGGTCGGGAACATAGCGGCGGATAATGGCTTTTACATAGCCCCACCAGCTGTAACGAGGTTTACTCATGGCGCACCAGCTTTCTCTTCATCCACGCCCACAGGTTGCGCCACGGGTGGGCTTCTGCGTAGTTGGCGCGCTGCTCGGCGTTGTAGCGTCTGTTACGCATTACATTAAGGACCTCTTGCTTAAAAGCGCACTCATCGTTCGCCCGCCCAAGCGCCGCCTCGGTGTCAGCAAGCTTATTTCGCAGCGCATCTGCATCCGCTTTCAGGCTCGCGATCACGTTCTCGCGGGTGATTGCCTCGCCGTTCATCTGGTCGATCTGCTCGGTCAGGGCGACGTTTTTTCGCCGCATCTCCGCCTTTAGGTTCGCATACTCGGCAATTAGATCATTTTTCTCGTCGATGCAGTTTTTCATCTCGGCGATTTCCGCTTCAAGCGCCGTGACTTCCGCCTGCGCGTCCTCCACCATCTTTGCCATCTGGTCTTTGGTGTACTTCTTGATGTTGATGCTCATAATTTGGCTCCTTTCATCCTCAGCTGTTCTTCTCGCCCCGGTCGCTTACAATGCTCACGACCTTGCAGTCGCCGTATAGCTCGATATCCATTGCGATGCGCTCCTTGATGCCCTGCGCGTCAGCTGCGGGGACGTTGGCTTTAATCGTGATCGTCAGCATGTGTCCCCTCCTTCGGTTCGCCGTAGCTGCAAAAATCGTCCGGCGTGATCTCCATATCGCTGATGTCGCAGATCAGGAAACCGTTATCGTTAACCGTTACCGAGATACCTCGGCCCCCGTATCGCTTATAATGCGCATCAGTCTTAAGGGAGCATCTTTTACGCATAGCGCGCCAGACGTTGTATAGTTTTGTTCCTTTCCCACCATGCTTATAGTTGCCATTATGCTCGCCAGACTGACTTGCGCTACCATGCGGCATATTACCCCTCCTTTGTTTTTAAGGCTTTCCCCGCCTCCTCGCGGGTGAGGAAATATGACTTGCCAATATATGGCAAATGTATTAGTGTGAAGGGCATTTCGTAGATTTTCCATCTGCCCTCGTCGTCAATAATAATCTTATCGTCCTCGAAATGGCTTGTCCTCACTTTGCTTATGTGGTAAATCGTATCGCCCACCTTGCACGGCAGCACCACCAGCCGCCCGTCCTTGTCGGCCTCGGCCAGCTCGCGCAGGCGGGCAACGCCCTCCTGCTCCGCATCACGCATTACGATGTACCGTCCTTCCGCGTCTGCTCGCGCAAATTCGGCACAGCGTTCCGGCGTCAGCCTCGTGTCCTCGTAGTCGGCAAGGCGGCTCCACGCCGCTTCTTCCCACTTGCATCCTGCGGAGCAGTTACCTTCGACCATGAAGCACTCAGGACTGTGGAAGTGCGTGCAGCACACGCCGTTCTCTTTCGTTGTGTCGTGGCTTCGCTTTGTCAGTCGTTTCATCACTCCACCTCCTGCATCTTACTAATCACTTTTCGGATCACATCGCCACCGTAAGCGTCTTTTGTCAACTCCAAAAACTCCGTCAGCGTCATCATGCCGTGCTCGAGGTCTACACCGTGATCTCGGGCAAACTGTTTTCTGCCCATGTCACACGAGCCGGTCAATCGGTGATGCCAGTCGTAAAAATACTGTGTCGGATATGCTTTCTCGCGGTCTGTCTCGCGCAGAAACGTGTCGATGCGTTCATCTTCCGGCATATCCTCAAATAGCTTTTCTCGCAACGCCTCCATTGCTTCGCGCAGCGTTTCCCCGTGTGCAAAAACATTGTCCTGCTTGACGATGTAGCACGGCGTGAGCGTCAAATCACCGTTCAGGATTGCCCCGTGCGCGGCGTTTCCGCGCACGGAACGAATCAGTGTGTTCACGCCGTCAATTCGATAGACCGGTTCCCGGTTGAAGCGTTTAATGCCGTCGCCGTAGCCGTAGCCGGAGCCGTAGCCGGAGCCGTCGCCGGAGTTCACTGACAGGAATGTCTTGACCTTATCATCAAGCGTCATCTCTTCCACTCCTTTACGCCGCGAAGCGATACCGATGCGTCATCTGTGCAAGGGATAATCTGGATTGCCCCAAGTACGGTCATTTCCGGAATCGTCACGGTAAAACGGCAGCTGCCCGGTGCTTTTGTGCCGTCCTGCGCCAGCTGCTCCACGGCACACGCGCCGTCCCAGCTCCAAATCTTACAGACCTCGGTCATGGTGACCTCGGAACCGCTTCTCTCTTTGATCTTGCCGAAAAACACGCCTGCGCGGTCACAGCGAACGATGTAGTCCTGATTGTTGTTCATGATGAAATTCCTCCTGATTTTTGTTAAAATTTAAAACTCTCTCTGAGCTTCTTCCCGTTGATATCTGCCTCCGCCGTAAAGTAGCGGTGCGCCTCGTTGATGTAGACGACGCGCCCGTGCGCAGTCGTCTCTTTCGTGGTCACGCTCATAATGCCGTTGCTTCCCTGAAATGCGGCAGGCTTCCAGCTAAATGGTATCTCCGATGTACATGGTTATCCCTCCCCAAATCTCAATTTTGTAACGGCGATGGGAAATTCCTCAATCTCGCTTGCCCATCGTGCCGCGCCCTTGCCGTTGTGCCGCTCAAATACCAGGGGGAACCCGCCGATGCCGTCAAACAAGCTCCCCATCGTAACGGGGCGCAAATACTGCGCGCTGATGCGCTTTGCCAAAAAGTCCCAAAACGGCAGCGCGATCGAGTTGCCGCAGGCCTTATAGCGCGGGCTGTCGCTTAGCTTGCGCAATTTACCCTTGCTGTCGAGCCACTCACCAATGTTGGTCCAACCGTCCGGATAACCTTGCAGCCGCTCGCATTCCATCGGCGTGAGGCGGCGCACAATCATTCCGGTTCGGACAGTGTTTTGCAAATTCAGGCTTTGCCCACCGCTCTCTTTTGCCTGCAGCGTTCCGTTAATCTCGCCGCCCTCGGTGAAATTGCGGCAATCAACACTGCTGGCCACTAAATCGGTGCTGTCCTTGTAGTCTCGCTGCTTACAGCTGCTCGCAACATCGCCCTCGCGATAATCGCCGAAGCCCTGCATTTGATAGCAAACCGTCGGGACCTCGCCGAAGGTGTGCAGCGCAGGACACGGCTTGTCCGGCCCGACGGTGCTGCGGTTATCCGGCGATGTGATCTGCGCGCGGTCAAATACCAAGACAGACGGACATTGATTCAGCCCGCTTGACACCGCGCTAAGCGTCGGCGCGCATTCCTCGGCGTAGCCGATGCCGTTCGCCTTTGCGCCCTGCCCCGCCTTAAAGGCTGCACAGACCACCGGCTGATTGTTCCCGCTCATGCCGGCCGCGGCGGTCAGCGTAGGTGCTCTGTCATCTGCGCGGATCTCTGCGCCGCCCTGCTGCGTCGCCATGCAGATTAAGTCCGCGCCTGCGCAGTCAGCACCCGTTCCAAAGCCTCCGGCAACTTCTTCCCTCGCCGTTCCGCTCTCCGCAAGATGCCTTGACACGCTTTTGCGCTCAAAGAGTATTTCTCCTGCGGTGTCTCCTCC
>OQVR01000994.1_pt1 | contig 12567 bp, 10 predicted proteins | sample 1691521 | NCBI WGS metagenome assembly OQVR01 (sample SAMN03418256, study PRJEB22391) | human gut metagenome | biome: human-gut; feature: organic feature; material: feces | host: Homo sapiens | place: Tanzania | collected 2013-01
ATAGCCATGCTTGAAGGAGCAGAGCGACGCACAAGCATGTGTCAGGCTTTCTACCGAACTTTCTTTATTCGCGAGAGATATATCATTCCAGTCAGCAGCAATTTCTTAACGCAAATTTCGTGTGGAATCAAGACGAAGTGTCGCAAAACTCGCGCTATGCTGAGAGATTTTACTATAGTAGATAGCTTAGCGCTCAGACAATGCAACACTTCGATGATTCCAGACACTCATTTGCTAAAATTGCTATTCCTTGCACGATATTACCTCTCGCTCAATTTACTTGTGAGCGACGCACAAGCATGTGTCAGGCTTTCCACCATACCTTCTCTGTTCGCTAGAGGTATATCGTTCCAGTCAGCAGCAATTTTCCCGTGCCCGTAGGGCACAACGCAAATTTCGCATGGAACCAGGACGAAACTGCGGTAAAATTTGTCAGACGGTAACATTTTGTTACGTCCCCTTGTTTCTATGGCACCAGACACTCATTTGCTAAAATTGCTATTCCTTACACGATATATCCCTCGCTCAATTTACTTGAGTCCGTAGAACTTGCACCCCATTGGCACTTGTTCTATAATATACCTATCTTATTTTTAGGAGCACACGCATGAAATCGTTACTTATCACCGGGTTTGACCCATTCGCCCACTATATCATCAACCCTTCTTGGAAGGCAGTAAAGGCGTTGCCGGATATCGTTGGCGATTATCAGCTGCATAAGCTGATGCTGCCGAATATTTTTGATTTAGAAGCCAAAATTTTACTGGAGGAAGCTGCTAGGGTAAAGCCTGATGTTATTTTATTATGCGGCATGAACAGCGGTAGTACAAGATTACAATTAAATCTTGCAGCATTAAATATCCGCGATGCCTTTTTAGAGGATAACCTTGGTCATCGTCCTTGGGGCGTGCCAATCAGGGAGGACGCTCCTGATGCCTATTTTGCTACCATTCCTGTGCATAACATGGTACGCTCTTTACGCGCCAAGCATTATCCTGTTGATCTGGCGCTGAGCTCAGGCGGTTTTGTCTGTAACGATATTTTTTATCTTGCTTTGCATGCTTTCCACGATACTGATACTAAAGTAGGCTTCGTCCATGTACCGCTGTTGCCGGAAATGGTGATGGATGAGAGTATGGCCTTGCCATTAGAAAAAACTACTGAAGTTTTGCAAGCAATCATCAAAGAATTATAATTTACCGGATAGCTGCCATAGCTATCCGTTTTTTGCTTATCTAAGCATTAATTTAAAGTTTAAATGCTATTATTTTTGTCTACAAGGCGCTATAATATTAGAAGCAAAGCAGACTGGCAGGTGATACGATGTACTTTCAATACGGCGAAACAGAAATAAATTATCTTAAGCGCAAGGATAAGAAGCTGGCTTTGGCGATAGAGCAAATCGGCCATATAGAGCGCAAGCTGGATGCTAATCTTTTTGCTGCTGTTGTACGTCATATTGTCGGTCAACAGATTTCATCCAAGGCGCAGGCAACTGTCTGGGCGCGCTTGGAGGCAAAGCTGACAACAGTTACACCTGCGGCAGTACATGCTGCGTCAGCGCGGGATCTGCAGGCCTTGGGAATGAGCCTGCGTAAGGCAGAATATATCAAGGATTTTGCGTCTAAAATAGTAAATGGTGAGTTCGATTTGCAGGGCGTGGAGCAGATGAGTGATGCAGAGGCGATTGCTGCTTTGAGCAGTTTGAAGGGTATCGGCAGATGGACGGCGGAAATGATTTTGCTGTTCTGCCTGCAGCGGCCGGATATTTTGAGCTATGACGATTTGGCAATCCAGCGAGGCTTGCGGATGCTTTATCATCACCGTAAAATAACCCGCGAGCTGTTTACTAAATATCAGAAGCGTTACAGTCCCTATGGCAGCACGGCAGCCATTTATCTTTGGGCGATTGCCGGCGGTGCGATAGAGGGGATGAAGGATTATGCGCCTGCGAAAAGACGTTAAATTACAAGGGTTCGATTCCCTTTAGCGCTACCACGTATAATAAATGAGGTTGAATATGTTGTACTATAAAAAGATTTCCTCGCCTTTAGGCGAGATAACCTTACGCAGCGACGGCGAAAAATTAACCGGTCTTTGGTTTGTTGATGATAAGCATTATGGCGATAAAGATATTCAAGATGCGCAAAATGCGGAGCTGCCCGTATTTGTGCTTGCCGAAAAGTGGCTAGCGGAATATTTCGCAGGCTGCGAGCCTAATGTAGATGTACCTTTGCAGTTTACCGGCAGTGATTTTCAAGAACGTGTCTGGAGGATATTGCAAAATATCCCTTATGGCAGGCTCATTACTTACGGCGATATTGCGCGCGAAATTGCAGCGCAGCGTGGTCTTGCACGTATGTCGGCGCAGGCTGTAGGCGGTGCAGTGGGACGTAATCCGCTCTGCATTATTATTCCCTGCCATCGCGTAATAGGTGCTAATGGCAGCCTTACCGGCTATGGCGGCGGTATGTGGCGCAAGGTGCGTCTGCTGGAGCTGGAAAAGATTGATATGAGTAAATTAACTGTACCGACAAATGGTACAGCGTTATAAAGGAGTTTTTTATGAATAAAATGTGTTATCCTGTTGTCGCTTTGGCATTGGGACATCTTGTTACTGATATGCAGGCCGGCGCTCTGCCTATCGTTTTACCGCAGCTGAAGGAGCTGTTTTCCTTGAGCTATTCACAGTTGGCGGCGATTGTACTGCTGCAAAATATTATGTCATCCGTTATTCAGCCTGCCTTCGGCTATCTTACCGACAGGCGCTCGCTGCCACGCTTTCTGCCGCTTTGCGCAGCGCTGGCAGGTGCAGGCTTCGCCTTTGTAGGCTGGGTATCAAGCTATACGCTGCTTTTATGCACGGTCATCTTCATCAGCCTGGCGAGTGCAACATACCATCCGCAGGCTTCCAAAACAGTAAATTTTTTGAGTGATGATACAAATCGCACGAAGAATATGGGCTTGTTTTCTATCGGCGGTAATGCCGGTATGGCAGTTGGTTCTATCTTCATGACCTTTCTTTTAGGACTAGCCGGCGGCATTCATAACACCATGTATTTTGCTATCCCAGGCTTGCTGGTTTTCTTGCTGATGGCAAAGGCAATGCCGGATTATATCCGTGTCAACAAGGAGCATGAGGTGCAGCAGGCGCAGAAGCAGGCCAGCGGCACGAACGAAAAAATATCTTATTTCGCGCTCTTTTTGATATTATTTTATATCTTTATGCGCTCTTCGATTCACAGCGGTATTTCGACATATCTGCCCTTATATTTCATGAAGTTCCGCGGCTTTGAGGCCGTGTTCTCCAGCAGCCTTGTTTCTGGCTTCCTCTTAGGCGGCGTGGCAGGCACCTATGTCGGCTCCATTTTGAGCGACAGGCTGGGTGCACGCAAAATTCTGCTTGGCTCTATCACGCTGAGCATTCCGGCGATTTATTGCATCACGATTGCCACGACGCAGGCTTTCGCTATGGTCTCAGTGGTGCTGGCAGGCTTCTTCATCATCGGCTCCTTTGCTACGACAATTATCATTGCGCAATGCATGATGCCGAATAACGTGGGTATGGCGTCCGGCCTGACCATCGGCTTCAGCGTAGGCTTGGGCGGCTTCGGCGTCACGATTCTGGGTATGCTGGCAGACAGGTTCGGCTTGCCGATGGTGATGCAGCTGCTGGTATGGCTGCCGATTATTGCGGCGGTTACGGCAATTTGGATTCCGATACCAAAAAAATTACAGAAGTGAGCTTAGCTTAAGCTATTGAGGGGGAATTTGTTTATGGATAAAAATTATCGAGCAGGTATTCTTTATGGCCTCGGTGCCTATCTTTTGTGGGGCGTGCTGCCGATATACTGGAAGCTTTTGCAGCATGTCGAGGCTATGGAGATTTTAGCGAGCCGCTTTTTGTGGTCGGTTGCTTTCGTTTTCCTTTTGCTGCTTGTGACAGGCAGGCTGCAGGTTTTTGTGCAGGAAACGAAGGCGATTTTCAGCACAAGCAAGACAGCGTGCTGTATGGTGCTGGCGGCGATTATTATAAGCTTCAACTGGGGCATTTTCATCTGGGCGGTGGAAGCAGGACGCATCGTCGAAACGAGCATGGGCTATTATATCAATCCGCTCATGAACGTGCTTTTTGGCGTAGTTTTTCTGCGTGAGCGTTTAGATAAGCTGCAAATTGCGGCAGTGGCCTGCGCAGTGTTCGGCATTGGCGTGATTATTGTGCAGAACGGCGGTCTGCCGTGGGTGGCTATGAGTCTGTCGGTGACCTTTGCTTTATATAGTCTGCTGAAAAAAATTATTATAGCTCAGCCGCTGACGAGTATTATGATAGAAACGCTGCTTATCTCGCCGCTGGCCGCAGGCTATTTATATTATCTGAGCACGCAGGGCGGCAATGTATATCAGGCTTGCGATACGCAAACCATGCTGCTTTTGGCAGGCGCGGGCGTGGTTACGGCAACGCCGCTGCTGCTCTTTACGGCGTGCGCACGCAAGCTGCCGCTGAAGCTTGTTGGCTTCTTGCAGTATATATCGCCGTCGATAACGCTGATGCTGGGCGTATTTGTCTATGGCGAGCCGTTTACCAGTACGATTGCTACAGCCTTTGGCTGCATTTGGTTTGGCCTGCTGCTTTTCATCTGGTCGCAGATACGTTGTTAATGTAAGTATCCTGTGCTCATATGTCGTTTTAATAGGGATGGATTCGCTTTTTACTTACTTATTTAGCTAGAATAAGTTGAGAGCGCATTCGTAGTGTGCTATAATAAAATATATAAATGTTATGAAAAATAACACAATTACCTATTACAATAGTAAGCGATGCTTTTTTGCATAATATTTGAGATATAAAGGAGCCTGTCATGTATTCTGTAAAAAACCTTGAAAAATACTATTCTACAAAAAAAGAAACCATGAATAACGAGCTTTTTGACGTTATCCGTGAAACAGTTTGCCGGAATAATCCTGTAGGTGCGCTGGTTGGCTATTATGATGATGATTTAACGATTGCTATGGCCAGCGAATATTTTCTCTATAACCTTGGCTATAGCATGGAGGAGTTTGAGCGTGCATGTAATTCCTCGCTGCGCAACATTTTGTGTGATGATATAGCTGATGACCTGCATGAATGGGAAGGCTTTAAGGAAAGCAGGATGATGTCAGGCGACGGTACTCCTGTGGCTGTGCGTATGCTCAAAAGTGATTCTGTAGATGAAAACGGCGTGCCTGTGTGGGTTATGGCCGTGCATCTTGATTGGGAGCACGAGAATTTGATACTCATCAATAAGGCGATTAATTCTGCGCCGTGGTACATTGATTTTGACAAAAACGGCATGGTGGAGAGGGTGTATTGGAGTCCGACATTCTTGGAGATGCTGGGCTATAAAAGTAAAGAAGAGTTTCCCAACGTGCTGGAATCGTGGTCAGATGCTATTCATCCTGAAGACAGGGAAGCAACGCTGGAATGCTTCTTCGACGCAGTGCATGACAAGACTGATGAGGAAAAATATGACGTTGAATATCGCTTCCGCCTTGCTGACGGCACCTACCACTGGTTCCATGAGGTAGGTGAGGTTATTCGTCGCGTAGATGGCAGTCCGAGCCGTGTTGCCGGTGTGTTTATTGATATAGAAAGAGTCGTGAATGCCAGACATAATCTGAAAAAGGCTGAGGCCTTTCATGATGCCTTCACGAATTCTAATCTGTGCGAATACTATGTAGATTTGCAGGATAACAGCTTTGAATCGCTCAAGGTTGATGAGGCGCTGCAGGATATTTTCCGGCAGAGTCATACCTGGGACGAGCTGGCGCACAACTTTGTTATACATAAGGTCTGCGAGGAATATAAGGACGCGGTAAAGCGTTTTTATGACCGCGGACGCATAGCCGTGGCCTTTGCCAACGGTGAGGAGCAGCTCGGTCTGGAGTGCGAAATCATGCTGAGGGGCGAGCGTCGCTGGGTACTCAATGTTATGGTTCCGGGCAAGATGGAGGGCATACGCTATTCTATGGTTTTCCTGCGTGACATTACTGATATTAAGCTGCAAAATGCCAAGCAGCAGCAGCTCCAGAAGCATAATACGGATATGGAGCATCTGGTAAACAGTATGGCTCATGTCGTAGACCGCTTTGCTGTCTGTGATTTTGAGCAGGATATCTATGAATATCACAATATCAATGGCGTTCTGCGCTATCCTGATAAGGGCAAGTATAGCGAATTAATCAAGAATGTTACGCAAAGCTTCAAGACTTTGGAGCCTTTGGCACCGCTTACAGAATGTCTGAGTCCTGCTTATATCCGCAAGCATCTGCTGAAGGAGGGCGACATTTATAAATTTGAATATTGCTCCTACGAGGAGGATATTTTCTTAGTTGCGTCCCTTGTGCCGCTGGAATGGCGCTACGGCGTGCTGACCAAGGTGCTGTGGATTAGCATTGATACGACGGAAATCAAAAAGAACGAGCGTGCATCGCGCAGAATGCTTAAGGATGCCTTCAAGGCGGCTGAGCGTGCCAGCGCTGCCAAGACGGAGTTCCTGTCGAATATGAGTCATGATTTGCGCACGCCTATGAATGCTATCGTGGGCTTGACGGCTTTGGCAGGTGCCAACCTTGATAACGTCGAGCGTGTGAAGGGCTGTCTGAACAAAATTGCCGGCTCCAGCCGTCATCTGCTGGGCTTAATCAATGAGGTGCTGGATATGGCGCGCATTGAAAGCGGCAGGATTGCGCTGGTGGACGAGGATTTTAACCTGCAGGAGCTTGTAGACAATATGGTTTCCATGATTAAGCCGAGTCTGGTGCAGCATGGGCATAACTTTGATGTTAATGTACGCCATATTGAGCATGAGGCGGTCTGCGGCGACAGCCTGCGTATTCAGCAGATGCTAATCAACTTCTTGACGAATGCTATCAAATATACTAATGACGGCGGCAAAATCCGCTTTGATATTGAGGAGCTGCCGAACGGCTTTTCCGAGCTGGGCTGCTTCCGCTTCATCGTTGAGGATAACGGCATCGGCATGAGCGAGGAGTTCCAGCAGGTGATGTTCAATCCCTTTACGCGTGCTGATGACAAGCGCACGACGCAGGTGCCGGGCTCAGGTCTGGGCATGGCTATTGCGCAGAACATCGTCAAGATGATGAATGGCGAGATTAAGGTTGAAAGCAAGCTTGATGAGGGCACCAGGATTACGGTGACGATTTACCTGAAGCTGCAGGATAAGGAATACGAAAAAATCAAGGAGCTGGCAGGTCTGCCGGTGCTCGTCGTTGATGATGACGAGCTGTGCTGTGAAAATACAGTCGCTACACTGCAGGGCATCGGACTGAAGGGCGAATGGGTAAACTCCGGCGAGAAGGCTGTGCAGCTGGCCTATGCACGTCATGATAAAAAGGACGACTTCTTTGCGATTATTATGGATTGGCAGATGCCAGGCATGGATGGTATTGAAACAACCAGAAAAATTCGCGAAAGGATTGGCAGCGATGTGACGATTATTATGCTCACCTCATATGATTATACCGATATTGTGGACGAAGCTACGGACGCAGGTGTTGACGGCTTTATTGAAAAGCCCTTGTTCCGCTCTAAGCTGACCTCAACTTTGCAAAGGTTTATCGAGCATAAGGAAGCGGAAAAGCCACGGGATTATATGACAGAGCTGAAGGCTAGCGACTATTCGCAGAAGCGTGTGCTGATAGTCGAGGATAACCAGCTGAACAGAGAGATTGCCTGCAGCATCATCGGTATGACGAAGGTGCAGATTGAAACTGCGGAAAACGGCAAGGAGGCTGTGGACAAGATTATCCAGTCGCCTGAGGGCTGGTTCGACCTTGTCTTTATGGATATCCAGATGCCGATTATGAACGGCTATGAGGCAACCGCTGCTATCCGTGCGCTGGCTGGCAGTCGTGGCAAGGTGCCGATTGTGGCGGTTACGGCGAACGCCTTTGCCGAGGATGTGCAGCTGGCTAAGAATGCAGGTATGAACGGTCATCTGGAGAAGCCGCTGGACTTCAAGAAGCTGTCGAAGACACTGACAGAGTGGCTGGGCTGAGAGCTGATGAAAATTTCATAGCAACATAATTTAACATTTTTCGGAAGCAGCGATACGCAGAAAAGCGTTCGCTGCTTTTCGTGCGTTCTGGGACAGGGCTATCTTAATCTTTCATTGAAACACAGGGACTGGTTGTGCTACAATTATATTTGTTTTCAATGGAGGTGTTATAATGAGCTTTTTCTCAGATAAGTGGCGCGGTATTTTGTTATGTGCTGTTTTGGCAGTGCCGTGCTGGTTTTTAGGCAAGCTGGTGCCTGTGGTCGGCGCACCTGTCTTTGCAATTCTTTTAGGTATGCTGGTGGCGCTGGTGTGGCCTGTACAGGCTGCGTTTAAAAGCGGTGTAGGCTTTGTTTCCAAGAAGGTGCTGCAATACGCGGTTATCCTGCTTGGCTTCGGCCTGAATATTTCCGTAGTGCTGGCGACCGGCAGACAGTCTTTGCCGATTATTATCTGCACAATTGCGACCTCGCTCATCGTGGCCTATGTGCTGCATAAGGCGATGCATATACCGGGGAAGATTTCCACGCTCATCGGCGTAGGCTCGTCTATCTGCGGTGGCAGCGCTGTGGCCGCGACAGCGCCTGTCATCAAGGCAGATGATGAGGAGGTGGCGCAGGCTATCAGCGTTATCTTTTTCTTCAATGTGCTGGCAGCACTGCTCTTCCCTTGGCTGGGTACGGTGCTGGGCTTTTCTACGACAAGCGGTGAGGCCTTCGGTATTTTTGCCGGAACTGCGGTGAATGATACTTCTTCGGTTACAGCAACGGCGGCCACTTGGGATGCTATGTTTGGACTGGGGACAGCGACGCTGGATAAGGCGGTAACAGTCAAGCTGACGCGCACGCTGGCGATTATTCCGATTACGCTGGTCTTGGGCTATCTGGTGAGCAGACGCGAGCAGGGAGCGGAGCAGAGCGTGAATATCAAGAGCATTGTGCCAAGCTTCATCCTTTACTTCGTATTGGCTTCGCTTATTACAACGCTGGCGACAAGCGTTGGTGTAGCGGCAGAGGCTTTTGCGCCGCTCAAATGGCTGAGCAAGTTCTTCATCGTGATGGCGATGGCCGCAGTAGGCTTGAATACTAATATCGTGAAGCTCGTGACAACAAGCAGCAAGCCTTTAGGCTTAGGTCTTGGCTGTTGGGCGGGAATTACGCTTGTAAGTCTGCTGCTGCAGCACCTGCTGAACCTTTGGTAAGCAAAATAATTTAAAATTTTTTCCCGGAAGCAGCGGTACATAAAAAAATGTTCGCTGCTTCTCGTGCGCTTGGAGGGGGCTTTCCTTGTGCTAGGGCAAAAAGGCCTGCCCCTATATATTGGGGGTGGGGAAAGCTGGGGAAAATGTTATTAAAGTTATCCACAGGCTGTGCATAACATGTTGATAATTAGGTAAAATCCTTGTAAATTAGCCATTTTTTTCTTGTGAGGCTAGTGGATAACCCTCTGAATAACTAAAAGTTATACACAAAAGCTGTGGATAAGGCTGTGAATACTGTTGATAACCTGACACTAAATAGGGGAATAGGCACTTTTTTACAGGAGGGGCAGCAGCTTTTTTCACTGCCGTTTCTGTGCATTTTGTATACAAACGCAGGTTTTTCAGCCTTGCGGAAAGTTTTTGCTTGCATAAAAGCGTATTTTTCGTATAATATTATTATGAAGAATTGTGAGCAAATGGAGGATATATAATATGGCATTAAAACAATTGACAGCAGTAGCTGCTTTGAATGAAGCAGCAGGCAAGGTTATAGAGGCATCTGTATGCGAGGCGCAGGGAACCTATCTGGCGCTGGTGGAGACGGAGGCAGGCAAGCGTCTGGCTTGGGCTGCACAGGGCGAATTTGCCTTGAGCAAGCTGTGGAAGGACGTAGAGAAGGAAGCAGACGTTAAGGACGTGCATGTAGCAGTTATGGCTTTAAACGCTAATAACGCTGCTCTGGTGCGCCGCCTTGTTAAATGGGCTGCACCGACTGCCTGCGGCACGAAGGGCGCAAGCGTTGGCTTCAGCGATTGGCTGGGTGCGGCAGACGCAGTAGTGACCGACCTGTTCGCTAAGCGTCAGCTGAAGCCTGTACTGGTTGACTTTACGCCGGAGGACAGCGCTGCTATTGGCCGCAACTTCCTGGAGGCTGTGGACACTGCTACCTGGGGCGTGCTGGAAAAGGGCTATAAGGAAGGCTATGGCGCAAATGCTGCCGGCCTGAAGTCTGAGGAGGAAATCGTTAAGGCGCTGCTCTATGGCTACAGCATGATTGGCTTTGATTGCAGCGACAAGATTAACCTGAGCATTGAGAAGCTGTCTGATGAGGCTGTGGAAAAACGCTTTGAGCAGTTCAACGAAACCTTCCGCGCCGCTTTGCACGCTTCTTATCTGAACGCTGAGTTCAAGGTGGGCACGAACAAGATTACCTTTACCGAAAACCAGCTGCACCGCATTGTGCTGGAATATGGCGAAGCAATCATGCATGTTCAGTTCATCTATAACTCCTATCTGAAAAATACCCCGTGGGATATCGACTTTGAGCTTGACCTGTCCAAGCCGGGCAAGGTGCTGACACCGCAGGAGCATTACCTGATTGGCAATGAGCTGCAGCGTAACGGCATTAAGCTGGCTGCTATCTGCCTTGACCCGCTGAAGGACGCCGAGGCTCTGCAGGAGAATCTGCAGCTGCACTGCGAGATTGCTGATACCTTTGGTTATCGCCTGAGCTTTGCAAATGCCGACATCGCTATGACGGATACGGCAGCTGCTATGAAATATCTCAAGGGCAAGGCTCACTTCAAGATGAACAATATCCTTTGGATGAGCGCTGTGAAGCTCCTGCAGGCTCTGGATGCAGACCTGTTCGGCAAGCTGTGTGCTGTGTGCGGCTGCGAAGCTGTGGACGGCGCTGTCTGCGGACGCATGGAAAATGGCCGTGCGCTGGCGCTGGGCTACAGAAAGGCGCTGGACGTGAAGGTGGAGGGCAACGTTGCTGAGGCAATGAAGGCTTTCCTGGCAGCACATCACGACGAATATGCTGCTGAAGTGCTGAAGAATGTGGGCGCACATCTGAAGAGCATCTAAAAAAATAAAATGTAAAGAGGCTGTTGCAAACCCTCTCTATCTTGTTGGAAATGGACAGAAGGGTAATTATTGCAACAGTCTTTTTTTTACCAGTTTCCACATAATAGACAATAGTGTACTTTGTCTACTAAAAACGAGCGTAAAATTTTTAATCGCACGATTAGTACGCAGCTAATGGACAAAAGGCTGAAAATGTACGTGGTGAGTGACTAAAAAAGAAAATAAAACTTTTTACAAGAAAATAGTTGACAAAGCCTGTAAAAGGGTGTATAGTATCAGTAATTTCAAATTGACCCACAAAGGTGATGATTGGGACTAAAGATAAGCGTGGAGTTTTAGAGAGTCGGTGGCTGGTGAAAACCGATACGAAGCCTTGTTGATTAAATCACCCATGAACTCGTCAGCGAAAGCTAAGCAAGTAGACTGATGCGCAACGGATGCGTTATTTCCGAGCCGGTTGATGGACTGGTGCTAAAGTGATAAATGAGGGTGGTACCGCGTATTTATACGCCCCTGCTATATTAGCAGGGGCGTTTTTTGATACTAAAAATTGACCTCAAAGTCCATCAAAAATACATTGATATGCTAAACTTAGGTGTTCTTGATTGGAGGAATTAAAATGTTTGAAAAAGTACTCGTAACCGGAAAAAATGATGAAACCTTATTGCCGCGTGTTCTGCGCGTTCTGTCTAAGCAAGGCGCACAGGTACGCTCCCTGCGTATGGATACAGAAGCAGATGAGCTGAAGCTGGAAATCCAGCTGGCAGATATGGCTGCGGCTCAGGTAGCAAAGCTGCTGCAAAAACAGGTTGCCGTTATGTCTGTACAGGCTATGGCGTAAGGGGGATTTGCCGATGAAGCTCAAAGGCTCCGAAGCCATTGTTAAGGTACTTTTAGAACAGGGTGTGGATACTGTTTTCGGTTATCCCGGCGGTGCAGTCATTCCGCTATATGACGCACTGTACAGCGCACCGCTGAAAAATGTGCTCACCGCACATGAGCAGGGCGCGATTCATGCGGCTGACGGCTATGCGAGAGCCAGCGGTAAAACGGGCGTGTGCATTGCCACCTCGGGCCCGGGTGCAACAAACATTGTCACCGGTCTGGCGACCGCTTATCTCGACTCCATTCCACTGGTAGCAATTACCGGTCAGGTCGGCGTAAGCATGCTGGGACGTGACTCCTTTCAGGAAATAGATATTGTCGGCGTAACGATGCCGATTACGAAATATAACATGATGGTACGCAGCAAGGAGGAGCTGGTGCCTGCACTGCGTGAGGCCTTTGCTTTGGCGAAGGAGGGCCGTCCCGGCCCGGTGCTGGTGGATGTTCCGAGCAGCGTACAGGTTGAGGAGCTGGAATGGCCGGAGGCCGAGGTGCAGGCTGAGGCAGAGCCGTTGCCGCAGGCGACGGCGGAGCAGCTGACGCAGGGTTTCTCGG
>OQVR01000998.1_pt1 | contig 12556 bp, 13 predicted proteins | sample 1691521 | NCBI WGS metagenome assembly OQVR01 (sample SAMN03418256, study PRJEB22391) | human gut metagenome | biome: human-gut; feature: organic feature; material: feces | host: Homo sapiens | place: Tanzania | collected 2013-01
CTTTATTCAAAATCTCGACTTCTTTCATCGTGTTTGTCGTTTTACTTCATCAGGAAGTTTATGTCGGCGTTCAAATCATATTCCTTTGGTTCGTCTGCACCGTGAAATACTTTCATTTTGTTGTCTCTGCCGATTAGTTTCAACTTGCCCTCTTTCAATCTCAATGCGGTGGCTTCTCTGATTGCTGCAACGTAAACATCGGGATTTACTTTGGTGAACTCGTTCAATCTGTCGTCTCTTGTTTCTCCTCCGTGTTTCGGATCGAAGAAATCGGTGTAGTGAGGGTTTATCTGGAATGGTACCAACTTCATGCAATCGAAGCTCTCGGGTTCTATAATCGGCATGTCGCGATACTATATGGGGGTTGGGTTGCGATGCCACGAACCGCCGAGCAGTGGAACATCTCACAGCAATCAAAGGCAGGGAAAAGGGAAAAAGTCTGTTGATTTTGGTTGAAGACGAGAATATGTTGCGAAAATATGTGGAGCAAATTCCAGAAAAAGCATTGCAAATTCTCCGTTTCCAACGGCCACAAGCCACCACAAAATCTTTACTTTATTTACTATTTTTATAGTTTTTCTGTGCTCTCGCCTTCGGCATGTTTCAAACGCAATCACCAATAAATCATCAATTTAAAGCAAAAAGAAAAGGCATCTTATTAATGATGCCTTAAAAAACCTATTAATAAAAATCAGGGGGGAATGGATAGAAGTGAGATTCATGGTATTGATTTCAGGTTTTCAACATTTGGTGGGGGATCACTTGTTTGGTGGCAAAATTAATTGCGGAAAAAGAAAAATGCAAATTCACGCACCCTTAAATATAGTCAAAATGCACTGATAGAATGAATTTTATCCCACAAAAATAGGCAAAAACGCCGATTTATCACTATATTTGCAATCACCAAAACTCACCAATCCTCACGAATATGACACAAAAACAAACACAGGAAAAGCCAATATTAGGAAAGTGGAAAAAATTCTACAACCATCATATTCCACAAGAGAAGACCATTCTCGACCAACGCCGCCAGCACCTGACTGCGTGGTATGTGGTGTTGCTCATACTGGGCATACTCGCCGACTTGCTGGAGGTGTCGGGGTCGTTCGACATCTTCTATAAATACACCAACAGCGCCTTGCTCGCACTCACACTGCTATACACAGGGCGCTATATCGCCATGAAAACCAGCATCACACGCACCATGGCACTGCTGTCGGGCAACACGCAGCTTTTTATCGCCACCGACACCGTGTATTGCGCCCTCTCGCCCTCGGTGCCACACCCCCAAATGGTGATTCTGGTGAATATGCTCATCTTGGCAGGAAATATCATGTTTTCCATCGCCACGTTCCAAAGGGCAATCACGCTGTTCAATGTGGCGATAGCCGTAGCCACATTCTATTCGTGCATGATATTCTCCGACAACTACGAATTTCAGCAATATTTCACGATGGTGGTGCTGCTGTTCACCTTCACAGGCATTCTCGGACTGCACATCGCGCACAACACGCGCCAACTGCAAAGCGACTACGAGTCAATCAAGGAAGAGGAAGAAGAACTGATGCGAGTGCTCCAGCTTAACAAGGAGCAACTGAAACTCTATATCGAGCTGTCGAAGCGTGAATACAAGGAGGACGAAACACGACTCATTCTCGCAAAATTCAGCGAAAAAACACAGAAATACGTGGTTGACAACGTGACGAAATACATCCAAGGCGAAAAATACAACGACGATCGCATCAAGGAGCAATTCCCCGAACTCTCGCCATCTGAACGCGAAATCGTGCACCTCATTCTGCGCGGACACAAGTTGGGAGCCATCTGCACCATGCTCAACAAATCGGAGTCAAACATCAACACCCAGCGCGCCAACATTCGCCGAAAACTCGGCCTCCACCCCACCGACAACCTCAACAAAGCCTTAGAATCCCGAATGTCCACCCCCACCAAATAACGAGATTCGGAAACTTGTCGGTACAGTGGAAAATTCCCGAGGACAGATTATGCACTGTTGCCGAATCGTGAATGTAATCAAAAACAAAAACATAAAAAACAGCCTTGGAGCAATGTGGAATGCTTCGCATTTGGCGGTGCGACTGTGCGCTTTGCGTCATTGGAAACGAGTTTCCATGCCGCCAACCACACAATCCCTCCGCCACCCTCTTACGAGGGCTCACCACATTGCCCCAAGGATAAAAACCGCTCGCCGTTTCACGGCGAAAAACCCCAAATGAAACAATCTTCTGGTAGGGACGTGATATTTCACGTCCGCCCATAATCACAGTAACACATTGAATATCAATCATCTGTTACAGAAGCGAATTATCGCACCACTACCATGCTTTTTTTCGGGAGAGTCGGTGTTTGCTTTATTTATCCACTGAACCCCGACTTGTCTGACAACAAATCACATACAAAAAAAGCACTGGGCAGAACGGGGGTGTTCTGCCCAGTGTTGGGGATTATGCGTATAACAATTGCAAGGGGTTAGCGGAGCTGCTTGGTGGTGGTGATAGTGCCGTCGGTGTGGCGGGCTACCACGATGTTGATGCCTTCGAATGGCACTGCGCTTTCGCGACCCATAGCGTCGAAGTAGCGAACCGATTCCACAGGAGCAGTGGTCTTCACTTCAGTAACTGAAGTTTGTTCGATTTTGCCTGCTGGCATGAAGATTACCAAGCCGAGGGTTTCGTTGTCAACTTTGTGCCAAACCACCTTCTCGATGCTTACGCTGTCTTGTGCTTCCACATTCCAGAGGTTGCCTTGAGCATAAACGGTCTTTGGACCATTGTTGAAGAGGTCGTAGAGCACGTTGTTGTTGCCATTGTTCTTAAACACGTTTTCGCCTGGGTTGTAGTCAGCAGCGTTCTTGTCTTCCACCTTACCAGCGTTCACTTCTGGTGAGCCGATGATGGTCACGCCCCAGAGGTTGTTTTGGATAAGGTTGCCCTTGATGTAGGCTGCGCCCTTGCCAGCAGAATCGTAGATGCTGATACCGCTACCACCGTTGTTGGCGTTGGTTTCGTAAGTGTTGTCAACGATGTCGTTGTCGATGATGTAGGCGTTCACAGGGCCGGTAACGTTGATTCCGTAGCGGTTTTCCTTCACCACGTTGTTCTTAATCACCACCTTGTTAGAGAAAGCCATGCCAAGCATATTGCTCACAGCAATACCACCCACCTTGGTGTAGTGTCCACCGATAATGGTGTTGTTCGAGATTTCCACATCTTCTGTACCGTAGGTGGTGAGATTGATTTGTGGACGGTTAGAGTTCTTGTAGTTGTTGGCACCGAAGTAGCAGTTGGTGATTTTGATGCCGATTGGGGTGTTGGCACCGTTGCTGATAGCTGCTGAAGCACTTTCGAGGAAGGTGCAACGATCCACCAAGTTGCCAGTGCAAGATGCGGTGAAGTTGAGGACACCGCCAGAAGAAAGTGTACCATTGTATTTATAGAAAGTGCAGTTTTCTGCTGTCAACTTAGCCTTGTCACCGCCGAAAGTGAAGCCCACATACTCAAAGCGAGCATTTTTGAGGATAGCCTTGGCATTGTCGCTAAACATACGGAATCCCTTTGGAGTGGATTCCTCACTGTCGCGCGTGATGAGCACGGTGTCGGCAGGAGCACAGTCGAGCGTACCGTTTACTCTCACTTGAAGTTTGTTGGTAAACTTCACCACTTCGTTGTTTTGCAAACGAAGCACGTCGCCGTCGGAGATGGTAAATGTGGAATCGAGCACCCAAGCGCCGTCAACCTTATGAATACCGCAAGCCTCAATCTTGGAGAGGTCTTCGAGGGTGTAAACCGTACCATTGCCGGGAGAAACGAACTCGTCGGCATAGGCGCCAGCAGCTAAAGCCGCAGCGAACATAAGAGTAATAATTTTTTTCATAAGCTTACGTTTTAATTATATTACTGAATTATTTGATATAACAAAGTTAAGAACAATCCAAGAAAAAACCAAATTTGTGTACATGTATAACCTTAGCAAAACCCAAAAATTACGATTTCTAATCGGCAGAGCCTCGCTTGTTGGATAATTTGTTGTAATTTTGCAACGAAATTTACAATCTATAATCCGGCAAAAAAATGTTAGGACTCACATCTGCACTGGTCACCGTAGGACTACTGGTGATTTCAAACACTTTTATGACTTTCGCCTGGTATGGGCATCTGAAACTGCAAAACGCGGGCATTTCCACCCATTGGCCTCTGGCGGTGGTGATTTTGTTTTCGTGGGGCATCGCCCTGCTGGAATACTGCTTCATGGTGCCAGCCAACCGCATCGGTTTCTCCGAAAACGGCGGTCCATTCTCGCTGATGCAACTGAAAATCATTCAAGAGGTGGTCACTCTCACGGTATTCACCATTTTCGTGACCATTTTCTTCAAGGGCGAACAACTGCACTGGAACCACTTCGTGGCATTTTTGCTGCTGATTGCCGCCGTGGGCTTCGCATTCCTCGACACCAGCAAATAAATGACATGGGCAAACTTGGCTTACATACCGAAAAGAGCATTTGGCAACGTCCTGCGTGGGTGGCGATTTTCGCATTCACTGCCGCCTTCGCATGGGGTTGGGCTTATCCGCTCATCAAACTCGGATTCGCCGAATTTGGCATCACTCCCGACCAGACTGGCAGCAAAATGCTGTTTGCCGGCGTGCGATTTGCCATTTCGGGGCTGATTATCTTGGCTATGGCTAAGGGCGCGCATCGGAGTTTCGTGATGAGCACCGGCGTGCGTGGCTGGGCGTTTATCCTCATCTTCGCTCTGCTCAACACCTCAATCCACTATGCGTGCTTCTACATCGGTCTCTCGCACTGCGCAGGTTCGCGCGCCGCGATTCTCAACTCGCTCAGCGTGTTCACCCTGGTGATTTTGGCGTGTGTGGCATATCCCTCCACCGACCGCCTCAACGCCAGCAAGGTGGTGGGCTGTGGGCTCGGATTTGTGGGCATACTGGCACTGAACATTGGCGGTGCCGACAGCGGCGGCTTCACTTGGCTGGGCGACGGCATGATTATCGGCAACGCCCTTTGCTCTGCGGCAGCCGGACTGATGACCAGAAAGATGAACCGACACATCGACGTGTTTGTTGGCACGGGCTACAGTCTGCTCGTGGGCGGCATTCTGCTTGCCATTCCGGGGTTGGCTATCGGTGGCACAGTGCCGATGGTTACGGCGTGGGGCATCGTGATACTGCTATTGCTCATCGCCATCTCCACCGTGGCTTTCGGTCTGTATAACAAACTGCTCAGTTGCAACCCTGTGGGCAAAGTGGCAATCTTCAATTCACTCATCCCCGTGATTGGCGCAGTGAGCAGCTGCATTTGCCTCGGCGAACCATTCTACTGGAAATACGCCTTCGCCGCCATACTCGCCGCCGCCGGCATCTACACCATCAACAAAGCAAAAAAATAAACCGTACTGCCCTATTTTTCATTTGAATTAAAATAAGTAACTTTGTAAATCTGATAATACTAAAAAAACAACTCTCCGTGGGCAATGGTTAATGCCTAAATAGAATATTGAACTATATGACTAAAGAAACTTCAAAAAAAATAGCCATCACCGAAATGTGTGGAGGGAAAAAGATTTCTATACAAATGTATGGACCACACTCTTTAAACGAAGATGGCACCATTATGCCTTTTGAAGAACAAATGGCAATAGTTTCTCACTACTTGCATAATCAAGGGTTCAAATATGCAAAACCATACGAATCTAAAGCCGAGGGACTGATTGAAGATATTTACAACATTCAGAGCAAGCGAGTTGAAGAAGATTGTGTTTCAGACACAAGTGCTCAATATTCGCTGTTTTCGGATTTGTTTTCAGTACCATTTTTGACCACCGACAACCCCAAATTCACATTTATAGACTTGTTCGCAGGTATTGGAGGGTTTAGAATGGCAATGCAAAATCTGGGTGGAAAATGTGTTTTTTCATCAGAATGGGATAAACAGGCTCAAAAAACGTACTTGTTGAATTATGGGGAAGTCCCATTTGGAGATATTACAAAAGAGTCCACCAAATCTTTCATTCCCGATGATTTCGATGTGCTGTGTGCAGGTTTCCCTTGCCAAGCCTTTTCGTTGGCAGGTAAGCGACTGGGGTTTGAAGAAACCAGAGGAACTCTGTTTTTTGATGTTGCAGAAATCATACGCAGGAAGCGTCCAAAGGCGTTCTTCTTGGAGAATGTCAAAGGATTGCTTATCCACGACAAAGGAAAGACCATACAAACCATACTCAGGGTTTTAAGAGAGGATTTGGACTATTTTGTTCCAGATCCACAAATTGTCAACGCAATGAATTTTGGGGTGCCACAACATCGTGAAAGGGTATATATTGTGGGGTTTAGAAAAGACCAAAATGTAGATGAATTTACATACCCAACACCAACCGACTCTTCCAAAACATTTGCTGATATAAAAGAAGAAAACACGGTTTCGGCAAAATATTATTTATCCACGCAATATATCAAGACCCTTGTGGCTCATAAAGAACGCCACGCTGCAAAGGGTAACGGATTTGGATATGAGATAATACCTGACAACGGCGTTGCAAATGCGATTGTTGTTGGCGGTATGGGACGGGAGAGAAACCTTGTGATTGACCACCGACTTAAAGATTTCACCCCTGTCACCCATATTAAAGGCGAAGTTAATCGCGAGGGAATACGCAGAATGACGCCACGAGAATGGGCGCGTTTACAAGGTTTCCCTGAGAATTTCATCATCGGTGTGGCTGATGCTTCCGCCTACAAACAATTTGGCAATTCTGTTGCAGTGCCGGCTATTCAAGCCACTGCACAAGAAATAATAAAACGTATTCATCTTTCAAAACCCACAAATTATGGCACTAACAGGAAACAAGGGTGAGTGGAGCGAGATTTACACATTGTTCAAATTATTGGGTGACGGTGTGGTTTATGCTGGCGACCAGAATTTGAACAAAATCCAGGATTTGTTCTACCCCATTATAATGATTCTTCGCCAAGAAAAAGAGGGTGACATCAACTACCAACGAAAAGATAACGATGTGGTGATTCAAACTCCTCAAGGAGAGGAACTACTGCGAGTTTCGGCATCTTTGTTTCTTGAGGAAGCAGAGAAATTACTCAAAGCAACTCATGAAAACGACGGTGCTTTTGCCATTCCCCAAACTGAGGCTTTCATGAACCGCATCTATTGCCATTCTCTGAAAGCCAAATCAAGCGACAAGACCGACATACGAATTATTCTGCACGACCGTCGAACTAAGATGAATTCAGAGTTGGGATTTAGCATAAAATCACAACTTGGAGGTGATTCTACGTTGTTGAACGCCAGCAAATCCACCAACTTTAATTTCAAAATAGAGGGTGCCCAGTTTTCTGACGAGGAAATTAGCGGTATCAATTCCCTCAACCCAAAGCGAAACAAAGTCATTGACCGTGTGAACGCCATTAAGGCGAAAGGGGGAAAACTGGTGTTTGACAGAGTGGACAATCCCACATTCTACAACAATCTCATCATGCTTGATGACGGCTTGCCTTCTGTGATTGCGAGTCTGCTTTTAGAGCAATTAAATAGCGGAGTCTCCACTTTAAAAGAATTGGTGAATCGGATTACCGAAATCAATCCTCTGGGGTATGACACACGACAGCCTTCGCCTTTCTACGCCTATAAAGTGAAGCACCTTTTAACCTCTGCTGCATTGGGGATGATGCCTGCCACGGCTTGGGATGGCAAACTTGATGCAAATGGCGGATATTTGGTGGTGAAAGGTGATGGAGATATTCTTTGCTATCACTTCTACGACAGAAACCGATTCGAGGACTACCTGTTCTCTAATGCGTATTTAGAGCGTTCAAGCACTTCACGCCACAACTACGCCTCAATCATTAAAGAAGAAGATGGCACATTGTCGTTCAAAATTAATTTTCAAGTAAGATTAAAATAAAATTCTGAAATTTTGTTATCTTTGCAATTGGTATATATACAATAGAATACATGGGGATGTGTCGAATATCCCAAAAACGACAACGCTATTGCGTAGGGACATGCCTTTGGCATGTTTCCAATACGTTGATTCATTGATGATTGCATCGAAACGCTCCGAAGGCACCACCTTCGATTATGATGGAATCGCAAATTTGACACACCCTCCTAAACATCAGCATATTATGGCAGAAAAAAGATGCCCAAACTGTGGGAACCCCGTGCCTCAAGGGTCGAAATTTTGTAATCACTGCGGTTGCGTACTAACAGCCGAAATTGTGTGTCCCAACTGTAAAAGCACAATCCCAGCCGATAGTGCTTTCTGTCCGGCTTGCCGCACAGCCATCACACCCGGCACAGCACAGGCAGCAGCCACACAGCAACAAGGAAAGAAAAGCAAAGGCGTGCTCAAATATTTTGTGTGTGCCGCTATCGCTGCATTTATCGGACTTGTGGTGGTGCGCACGCTCTTTTTCACCGGGCATCAAGACGAACCCACTGCCGCTGATGTGGAAGTGACCGACATCGACGCCGGTCGCTACAACGATGTGTTTAACAACGCATTGATTAAAAACAATCTGAAAAACGATGGCGACAAGATAGCCTACGCTTGCCCAGTGAAAAATGTCACCACTGGCGAGGTGGACAAACTCATCGGCGTGACCTACCTCTCCGATGCGTCGCACTCTTTCTATAAGATTTTCACCCTCACCCTGAACGGTCAAGAGTGGGACATCAAACTCAACAATCAGAAATACGTGGATGGCTACAACCTGATTTTCGACCCTAAGTCGCTCCGCGCCGAGGAAATTCCTGCCGTGGTGGATATTCAGGGCAAGCGATACATGTTTTTCGCCTACGCTTGCGTGCCTTCAAATGAGGAATCGGGCAAAATCACCACCGTGTATTTCGACATCGACAGTCAGAAGGAAATCCGCCAAGTGGACTTCTACGGCACTCTCATGCGCGATATGGACGGCCAAATGATTCTGAAATGCAACTCCGTGCCTGTGGGCACTGGCATTCTCGACAACGAACTTATCAAGCGCGCACGCAGCATAGGTATGCTCCATGTTCCCACCGAGGAGGAATTGGCTCGCGAAAAGGCAGAGCAAGAGCGTCTGGAAGCCGAAAAGGCTGAGCAAGAGGCTGAACTGGCGGCTCAACAGGCTGCCGACGAGCAGAGATTCGAGAGCGGTGAAGAGGTGAAAGTGGAAGCGCAGCAAGTGGACAAAAACACTCCGCTGTTCCGTGCCGAAGACTTCTCAAAGAAAATCAAGGGCGGCGGCTACACCGTGTTCATGTTGAAAAACGGCAAGGTGTTTGCCTTCAGCAAGTCCACCAACAGCACATTTGAGGTGCACTTCGGTGGTGGCTCAGCCATCGACATCGGCTTTGAGGATTCGGGCGCCGGCATCGTAAACATTCGCACCAGTTCAGGCAAAGTGCAATACAATCTGGGCAGCAAAACGATGAAGAAGGTGGAATAATCCCACACATGCGCCCTCATCAGGCGTGTGGTAATACGATAAAACTTATTTCTAACATTTTACGGCATGAAAATCTACATTGTTAAAGACGATATGCGACTGGGGCCGTTCACACTTGAGGAAGTGAAACGGCAGGGCATCAGCGCCGACACGCTGGTGTGGTTTAAGGGTATGCCCGATTGGAAAGAAGCGCGCGCCATTCCCGAACTGGCAGGAGCCTACATCCCCGACATTCCGCCTACCGCCGAGGTAGATGAAGATGATGCCGTAGAAGAAACCGGCATCGACTCCGCTCCAGAGCCTCCAGCCGAAACCTACGCACCTCAACCACAGCCACAGCGCTACGCCTACACACCATTGCCCGACGAGGGCAAGGCGAAGAAGTCGAAGGCTGGCATCATTGGCATCATCTCGCTTTTGGTGGTGATGCTGATATTGTGCATCATGGTGCTCACCAAGCCCTCGAAAGCCGACTACATCGACTCCATCACACGCGTCACCACGGAATATGTGCTCGACCAAGTGGGCAACACGCCGCTTGGAATGTCGGAATCGGCATCTGGCACAGTGAAATTCGCCACATCAAAAGCGGTGAGAGCCGTGCTTGAGCAGACCTTGTATGTGGAGGACTGCCTGATTTTCAACAAGGCGAAAGTGTCGGTGGGCGAACACACCTTCACGGTGGGCATCGGCATGTTTGGACATGTGTTCACCCTCAGCAAAGAGCAGTTGGCCGCGGCAGTGACGGCAACCATCGAAAAAGAGCGCAAAAAAATGGTGCAACACGCCACCGAAGCCGTACAGGAAACCATCGACAGCACCATAGAATATGGCAAGAAGAAGGTTGAGGAATTAGACATCGACCAAAGCGACATCGACAACGCCATCGACTCAATCAAAAACAAAGCCATTAAAAAGGGCAACGAACTGGTTGACGAAGCCGTGGAGCATGCCAAAGAAAAAGGCAAAGAAGCCCTCAACGAACTCTGGAATTAAAATTTCACCATTAATTTATGGTATTTTTACCACTTTTATTTGCAAATTACCCATAATTTGTATTACCTTTGTGCGCGAAATGGTAAACGCCCAATCGCACACAGAATAAAGACTGCGGCGATGCCATCTCAAAAAAGAGAACAGATAACACACACTTTAAATCAAACAACACACAATGATTGACATCAACGCAAAAAAGGAAAATTGCCTTGCGAGAGACAAGGAATTTTTGAGCATCTACAACGATGCATTCAATTTCATGATTGAAAACCACGTGCCCGACCCGCACAACCGTGCCTTGCACTGGACCATTGAAAACGGACAGCCACATTACAATCTGAGCTACAGCCGTGCCTACCGCGTGGTGTGCCAAATGCTCACGGGCGACCGCATAGCATTCAACAGCCACCTGCGCCAGATGATGTGGAGCGAGATTTGCAAGAAGGTGAAATCGCTCACCACGCTGCACCCCGACATGAGCATCGCCAAGGCACTCGACTTCGTGCTACTCCATTCGCGCGCCAGCCGCTTCTTCGTCACGCCCCGACAGGCGCAGCGTGGCATAGCCCGAAGCCGAAAAATGCGCCGACAAGCTCTGCAATCCATCGTAGGCAAACACCAATCTTAACACACCAAATCTTTTACCATCATGACAAACACAATCAACCCAAAACACTCGCTCACCATCAATATTGACAAGGAGCAAATTCTCAACATCATCTATGCCGAGAGCGCATGGCACTGCATCGTACACCCCGAAGCCAAACGGCTCACACCCGACGTGGAACGCGCCTGTATGCTGCGTGTGAAGGAGGGATTCGACGATATGCGGTCGCACTTCCAAGCCTATATCCATTTCGCCAACTTCAACCCCAACACGGAGCGAAAGAATGTGACGCTTGAATTTCGGTTTTTCAACCCCTACCCCGACTCGCTGCCCGACATCCTCGGCAACGACGTGACGCAACTGCTGGCATGGTATGCGCTCAAGCGATTCTACGGCGACGACGCCAGCTACTACCACACCGCATGGCTCAAACACCGAGCCGGCATCACCATCGCCTTCGCCCGCGACGCCAACTACCACCTCCTCCAAGAGCCTGAGGGATAAAAGCCTCACGCTATAGCGTAGGGCTTCTATAGGCACCGCCCCCACAACAAATTCGAAAGCCGTGGTTTGAAATGAATCAAACACACGGCTTTCAGCATCTACTATTTCGAATATTGAATATTTGCTTACTTGTTGAAGTGGTAGAGGAATGAAGCGATGCCTTGGAGGGCAGGTTTGCGTTGTCCTTCAATCTCAATCTTGAAGTCGATTTCCACCTTGGCAATGCCACGGAGGTTTTGAATGTTGTGGAGCTTAGCGGTCATGCGCACACGGCTGCCAGTGATCACAGCCTGACCGAAGCGCATCTTGTCCATGCCATAGTTCACCAGCATAGAGATGTTGTTGACCTGAATAATCTGAGCCCAGAGATATGGAAGAATAGAAAGGGTGAGATAGCCGTGAGCGATGGTGCTCTTAAATGGGCTTTCCTCCTTAGCGCGCTCCACGTCCACGTGAATCCATTGGTGGTCGAGGGTGGCATCGGCAAACTTGTTGATACGGTCTTGGTCGATTTCGAGCCATTCCGATGTGCCGAGCTCTTTGCCAAGGTAAGATTCAAATTCTTCGTAAGAATTGATGACTAATTTTTCCATATAAATATCGTAGTAATATATTATTTGAGGAGTTAATTTTCACAAAGTTACACATTTTTCCCCACCCCACCAAATTCTACCGCACACCTTGCCCAAAGAATCACTGCACACAGAATCAAAATGGCTCAGTGGAAAATTACTGGGGGTTATGATTATGCATTGTTGCCGAATCGTCAATGGAATCAAAAACAAAAAACATAAAAAACAACCTTGAGGCAACGTGAAATGCTTCGCATTTGGCGGTGCGACTGTGCGCTTTGCGACATTGGAAACGGGTTTCCTGCCGCCAACCACACAATCACTCCGCCACCCTCTTACGAGGGTCATCCACTTTGCCCCAAGGATAAAAACCGCTCGCCGTTTCACGGCGAAAAACCCCT
>OQVR01001003.1_pt1 | contig 12513 bp, 7 predicted proteins | sample 1691521 | NCBI WGS metagenome assembly OQVR01 (sample SAMN03418256, study PRJEB22391) | human gut metagenome | biome: human-gut; feature: organic feature; material: feces | host: Homo sapiens | place: Tanzania | collected 2013-01
AAGCCGTAGGCTCGGAAAATATATACGGTGTTTTTAATGTTTTTGTATAAGTGTTGGACAGAATCTCCTGTTTACATCTCTCCAAATATCGGATGAGCATATAAAAAGCCGGAGGGCAAGATAAAGTTCCTGCACTCCGGCTTCGTTATTGATAAGCAAATTATAATGTTTCAGAATGATTATTCCAATACATCATCCCACATGTCGTGGTCTTTTGATGATGGTGTTACGTCTTTGTCAGCGTCACCTCCGAAAATAAGTTTGTCATTATAGTACATCTGGTCTCCAGCGAATGACCTCACGCCTATTGCTTCCTTTTGCAATGTAGGACCGCTTGGGTCATTACTTCCTACCATTATAGTACAAGCTTCTATCTTCTGGATTGCCATGTCGGGCTTGATATAAGTTCTTTTCATTATCGTAATATTGCTTTTTTCTTTTCGTTATTTTACTATTGTCTGACCATTTATGATATATACTCCTGCAGGCTGTTTGTCGATGTCGGCAGCACTGTCAGCCACCTTCACTCCGTCGATAGAGAATATTCCCTTCTTCTTGGCGAGTTTCTTGTTCATGCCGTTGTCGTAGAATTCATATACCTCGTCGATACCTGTCGTGTTCCTGTCACCATCCTCGTTGATGTCGCCGAAGGCAAAGGAACCGATGCGTGCACCATTGTTTGATTCGTTGGATATGAAGGCTCTGTATCCTGGCAGCTTGGTTTCCTTCGTTGCTCTGTAGAGACTTGACTGTCCGTCCTTTGTTCCGAGGAAGTAGTCGCCCGCCTTGATTGGTGTAGGTTCATAGATGGCTCTGAAGTTGAAGTTTGTCTTCTTGTTTACAAGATTCTTTGCTGCTATGAATCCTTCTCCGATATTGTCAGAGTTGTAAGTGGCATGTTCAAATGTCACGCTGTCGATTTCGATGTACTGTCTTTTTCCAGCTTCTTCGTCAAACATCTGCTTGAAGTCCTTGCCCGGACGAACGAAGTATGGTCTTCCAGCCACAATCCAGTGATAGTTGTGCTGTGTGAAGAGAGCCACGTTGTTCACCTCTTCTCCAGATACAGTAGCTTTGTCTGCCACCTCGTCGAGGCTGATAGCCCATGCGTCATCGCCGAAGATCTTCTTGAACTGGCTTTCGTTGATGCTGAACGGAAGGCTCAGGGCTGTCCACTGGTCTGCCTTGAAGGTGTGGTAGAGCTTCACGTTCACCGTCTTGTCATACTTGTCGAAGCTTTCCTGCTTGCCTATGAACTCGTCCTTGCTTGTAACTTCCTTTGAGACATCGCCTTTCTCATCGAGAGTTACAGTAGTCAATTCTGCAGGAGTGCGGTCCGGTGTCCAACCGTCAGGCATAAAGGCGAAGCCGTCGTTGCCGAGCTTAGAGCCGTTCATGAAGAGGAAATAGCTCTTGCCTGCCTTCACACGGAAGGAGTAGCGGGTGTAAGCCTTGGTGATGACAGAATATCCCTTTGAACCAGGAACGGCATTGGGGTCGAGCACCTTAGCTATATCGTATACCTGCTGATGGTCACCTTTATTTATCGTTGCAGCTTGTGTAGGGCTGCCGATATATCCAACCTTCTCAAGCAGTTCCTTGGCTGTCTCTGCAGACTTGTCGGTCAGGTTCACTCCATTGCAGTCTGCCACCATGTCCGCATAGCTGCATCGTATAACGGCTTCTGTGTAGGCATCAGTATTGTTTCCTTCAAGAGAGTGTGTCCACTTGGCAAGTTCCACTGGAGTTCCTGTCTCATCGGTGATGAACACAGGGTTGAGCTTCAGCTTGTTGATGCCGCTCTTCTTTGCATTGTCCGGGTCGCCGTCGTAAGCCACCATACCGTTCTGTATGATGTAAACGGCAATCGTACCGCTTTCGTTAGGCTCGAAGTGAACGTATGTTCCACGGCAAGGCACGTTGTAGGTCTGGTCTTCATTGTTCTTGTCATAGACGAACGTACCGTTCACCGTCTCCGAAGTAGCGTTCTGTGTACCGAACGAACCGAAAGAGAAGTTGTCGATAACGCGTTGGTTGCTGCCCACGGAGTCCATCTTTGAAGTCTTCCAGCTGTCCACGAGCAGTTCTATCTTGCTCTCGTCGGTCTCATTGATCTTGTTGTTCTTGATGTAAGGACGGTTCTCTCCATTCTCCCATCCGCCGAAGAACGCACGGATATGTGTAGGATAGTTGGTAGTAGAGATACGCTCAAGTACGTTTGGCGTATATCCGTTCTCCATTATATATGTAGGGATGTCGCCGATATAGAGGTCGTAGGCAGGCACTTTCTTTATAGTAGAGCCTTTGTATGCCGACTTCACCTCGGCGTAAACCTTCATGTGGTTCTCCTTGAGCTGCAGGTCGCCGTGATTTTCAATATTCTTTGTTCCGTTAGTGAACTTGGTGCTTGTACCCTTCGACTTGGTAGTTACCGTACCGTACTCTTTGCTTATTTCAGCATAGTCAGAGATGCTTTCGCCTGTTTCTTTCAGATTACCCGTGATATCAAAAGCCACGAACTCATCCACTGCTGTGGTGCTGCTTGTCAATGTAGGCAGTGCTCCGGCATAGCCGTTGGCGTAGGCTGTGGCGCTCTCGATAGGCTTCATGTCGTTGCGCAGGGTGATGAAGCCCGGCTCGAAGCTGATACCGTGTATCTTCAGAGGCTCGTATGAGTCGGCGTCGCCCTCGTTATACAGATAGTATGTGGTGTTGGCAAAGATAGGGTAGCGGAACTGCACTGGCTTCTTCTCCGTATTCTTCGTGTCGATATACTGCTTCTCCTTGCCCTTGGCATCCGTAAGCACGATATTGTTGCCAGCCTTGAACTTGGCATCGAGGGTGAGGAATCCGTTGGTGCGTGGAGTGAGGATATAGAAGGTGCCGTCTACAGGCAGACCTGTCTTGCGGTCAATCTCTACAGGGTCGCCATATATAACAACCTTGTTGTTGTCTTCCGCACTTGCTGTTGCAATCCATGGGTCTTCCACTGTTGCACCTTCGCCAGTAGCTTTTGCAAGCGTTCCGAACTGTACTGTAAGACCAGGGATGGCATCGATAGTATAACCTCCGTTCACTACGCCGGCACCGGTAAGTACGAGCTTGCCGTGAACATGGTCTTCCTCTGGAATGTTGTCCTTGCAGGTACCGATGTGTTTTCCGTTTTTGTCGTATACAGCCCAAGAGAAACGCTGCTCCTGGCCAAGGTCCTTTACAATGATTCTGAATGTTGTCTCGCCTTGATTGTATTTGTCCTTATATTCTTCTTTTGGAGTTGCTATGAATGTAAGGTCTGAATAGTCGCCATTTACAAGTTTTCCAGAGATAATGAAGTCGCCTTTATCGTCAATGGTTATTCCGGCTGCCTCTAACGTCTTCTTTGACTCGTCAGAAAGCTTCAGGTCATAATATGTCTGTATGTCATTTCCCAAACCGTCAGTCACCGTAATGTTAGGCTGCGTAGGGAAATCCTTGTCGCTCGTGTAGATGATGATTGGGTCTGGAGTGACTGTGATGGTAGGAGTTACCTTGTCCTCAATGCGGAAAGTCTTATTCACAGTTACATCTTCAACGCAGTCACCATATACTGTGTTGTAAGGATATACGGCATACTGTATGTTTACAGCACCGTCTTTAAGGAATGTCAGAGTCCAGTTCTTGTCGTTACCCCAACATTGTACAGACTTATATACTTCGAAGGTCTCGCCGTCTATTGGAGTATTTGTAGGATTGCCCTTGGCATCAACCGTGATGTGGCGGTTTGCTTCATCCGGGAATCCCTCAACCTTTGCATCACCGGTTCTGAATTTGAAAGTGTACCAGCTTTTTCCGTCGCCGTATGTGTCTTGGCGAAGCTCTACGCTCTCACCTGCATTTCTGGGGAATGCGCTGTCGTATACTTTAGCTTCATGAACAGCTTTTACTGCAAAGCGGTTTTCAAATGTTATCTGTGTGCCTTTAGTCAATTTGAATGTCGATGGGTCCGGATCAAGAACGAGCTTGCTCGAACGAACCATAGACAACACCTGATATGAGCTTTCTGTCGTTTCATAGAGCTTTGTATAGTCTGGTGTGGTTTCCCACTCAGAATGTGGCTTAGGATAAACCTGACAGTATACGTTGAACTTATAGTCTGTCTGCTTTCCCGTTCCAGTATTGCCGTCAAGATTATTTCTGTCAAACGTACAGAATTCATTACGATTAACGCCGTCGAGGAATGTTCCACCGTCAGTAGTAAGGTTGTCCGGACCATACATCATCGGACCACTATATGCCCAAAGATATCCTTCCGGTGCTGGCTCTGTGTTGTTTACATCCCATGCTCCGTCAAAGGATCCGCTGTTGCTTGGGTCTGGAACATGTATGTCCATACCGTCCTTCTTTTTTGTCACGCCCCATGCTATTCTTAATGGAGAGTTATTGTCTCCGTATGCAGCGTTAAGTGTTATGTCGTTTCCGAACTGGTCATAGATAACTGGTCTGAGAACCTTGTTGTTGTTGGTTCTCTGATACAGCTCGTCAATTTCTTTTGGGAATACGAGATTTGGCTTAACCTTACTGTCAATGATAGTGAGAGGGATTGTCAGATCGGCTATCGGTTCATAAGCTTCTTTGTAGAGAGGAGTGAATGTGAATACGATATTTGCTGTTCCTGCTTTGTTTGCCTTTATGGCAGCGCATTTGTCTGTTGCACCATAAAGGTTTTTGAATGAATGTTCGTTCTCTATTTCTGCCAGTCCCTTTGACTCGTCCATTACCGTTGCAGTAACGGAGAATCTCTTTGTTATGTCAACGTCAAGTGTTTTACCTTCATTATCGGTGGTAACATAGTTGATCTTGAATTTCGGGAGAGATATTGTAGTTCCTGTAGCGGCATACCAGTCGTTGCGATATTTCTCGTCGGTAACGAACTCCGGCACTACCCTTATCGGCGTCTGTGCCTGTACCTTGTTCAGAGTGATGCGGTATGTTGCTTCCGCCTCTTCAAACATGTTGGCATATCGGTCTGACGGCACAGCTTTCACATGAACGTATACTACACCAGCCGAGTGTCCTGTCTCGATGTCGCCGTAGCGGGTGTTCACTCTTGTGCCTGTAGCGGCATCAACATTCCATGTCTCGCCTTTTTCCTTTACGTCGTCGCCTTTTGTACCGTCTGCAGCCTCGCTCGTAAGATAATACGAGAGGTAGAAGCGGTTTGTCACCTGTGTCTGCTTATTGTCGTTTTCATACACGACGACTGCCGGCTCAATGAACTTGGTGTCGTTGAGATACGTCACCTTTTCGCCTTTGCTCGTATCTCCATATCCGTCCTTTCCGTTTAGACCGATAGAGATAACCGGCTTTTGCTTTGCTGTTGTGCTCTCTTGCGCATCAGCCATCAAACCAGTAAACATCACCAGCATAAACATGATGATGCTCTTGAAAGCTGTCTGCTTTTCATTCAAAAATGTTTTCATTTTTTAGTACCCAGTTTTTAGTTTGTTCTTATTAATTTGTAGTTAGTGATCTTTGCTATTAGTATGTTCAAGTTTGTTTGGATTCTGAGTGGCGGTGCTCGTTTCCGGGTCCGCCATCTCTTTCTCCAGATATGTGAAATATTGTTTAATAGTTGTGACTTGGCTTTAGCCTTGTCGGTAATATAGTATATTTTGGTCTTGCGACCAGGTTGATTGTCTCTTTTATAGGTTGTTTTGTTCTGTTGCTCAATGATGTAGCAGATGCTAAGTGTAGAGCTTTTGTAATAAAAATGTTACGTGAGTTATTAAATATGTTTCACGAAATCTTCGTTTTAGTGGTTGCAAATATATTTCATATTTATTAAAGTAGCTTCTTTTAGTTGTACAAATTAACAAAAATTATACGTAAACCGTTGCTTTTAAGTGTACTTTATATAATTATTGTCCTATAATAGTGTGGTTGTGAGGTTGTTATGAGTGTTGTCAGAAATGTTTCACGCGGCGTTTTTTTACCTTTAGGGAGGGCACAGAAAAAGTCCCCATTTTAAAGGATTAAAACGGAAAATGCTTACGATTTGTAACTTCTCTTTCTGCAAATCGACTAAATAAGGCTAAAATAGACAGAAAATAAAGGGTAAAACAGCTATTTCTCCGTCATCAACTTTCAATTTGATAGTGGGTTTTAGTTTTTCAGTGCCCTCTATGGGGGCTTGCCGAATAAAAAGGTAAGACCCGATGGCGAGTCTTACCTTGCTATATCCTGTGTGCGTGTCTGTGGCTGGCGCGTCGGCAGTCTCATTTGATGCGCATCCCCTCCTGTATACCATCCACTTTCTTGAGCCGGTCCATGATGAGTTTGACATTACTACGGTCGTGGACGCGAAGCTCTATCGAACCGTCGAAGATGCCCTCGTCGGCGGTGACAGTGAAGCGGTGGATGTTGATGTCGAGCTCGTCGGTGATGACCTTGGCCACATAGAAGTTCATACCCTTGCGGTCTATGCCCTTGATTTCGACAGCCGCGGCCAGTACAATCTTGCCTTCTGTTTTCAGGAAGGACTGGGGGTAGGCCAGAGCGACGACGAGGCAGCCCACTGGCATCGGCTCGCTGCCGAACAGGGCGAGAGCGCTGCGCAGTGCAATCTGGGCATCTGCTATGATAGACATTGCAATAATGGTCATGGATAGTCGTGTCTGTGATGATGGTTGCTGGCTCGTAACGTAAGGTACGAGGACACGTAACGTAAGGCACGAGCCCTCGTGACATAAGATACGTGCGCTCGTGCCTTGCGATACGAGCGCACGTATCAATAGTCACGAGCCAGCCAAGAGCCCCACAGCGGCAGCCAAAACAGCCTCTGCGACGGTCGGAGCAGCCTCTATGCTGCCGAGAATGACCGAGCAACCCACCGGCCACACCTCTACTGCACCAACTGCCCATACCCCCATAACGCAAATACACCGCTCCATCCCTCGGGACGAAGCGGTGTATTGCTATAGGGTTGACGGCAGAGCCTTAGTTCTTGAGGAAGTACATAGCCTCGTCGTTGTTGGTGTTGTAGTTGGCCTGGTAGATGTTGTCGTAAGAGGTGGTAAACGAGCTGGCAGCAGCCTGAGAGCTGGCCACGATAGAGATACCGCAGACATAATAGTTACCCATCTTCTGGCCAGCCTTGAAGTACTTATACTTGAGCGACTTGTTGTCAGAGCCCAATGTGAGCCACAGCCAGTCGTACTTGGTGGTCGAGAAGTCCTTGGGCTGGAAGTTGTAGTTGCTCCATCCGTTGTTTGCCGAACCTTCGGGCAGATACATGCAGTACTTGTACTTGTCGTTGCCGGTGGGCTGACCCTCGCGGCAGTCAAACATGATGCCAATCTTCACGGTCTTCTTCTCGTAGTCGATGGCGATGGTGCCGTCGAGCACTGAGTCGAAGTAGAGGCCCTTGATACCGAAGTTGTTGGTATAGGTATTGCCGTCGGGACCGGTGAGGGTCTCGCCCTTGCGAGGCTTGCCGAAGGTACAAGGCATCTTGCTGGTACTGGTGGAGCCACCCCATGACTTGGAGGCGTTGAACTGCTTGGAGTAGAGCGTCCACTGACCGCTGAAGTCGTTGACGCCAATCTGGGTGACGGTATACTTGCGGCCATTGTCGAGCACCATGGTACCCTTGCGGATAGAGCCGGTGGTGTTGGCCTCGATGGTGATGACACCACCACTGAGGGTCATCCACTTGGCCCGCCGTGATCGACGCTGCCGCCCGCAAGGTGACCGCCTACGCAGTGGTTTGGCCCCAGGCCAGCTACGACGGCGTGACCCTCGCTGCCACCATCGACAACGCCAATTTCTCTGGCGTCTTCCGTCTCGGTGTGGTGAAGCCCGGCGAGGACAACACTGTGGTCTCTAACGTAGACTTCAACTCGCCAGTGGTGCTTGTCACGCCTTCACCGGCGGTGAGGGCCTTGCCATTGTCCATGACGAGCTTGTTGATGAGACCTGAGAGGGTAAGGCGGGTATTGGCGGTGGTGGGCTCATCGGCGTCGGCAGGGAACTTCACATCAATCTTGACCACTGCGGTCTGGTAAGCCAGGGTCACATTGGCGCTCTCGCCCACGGCGGTGGTGGCACTGATGACCGAGTGCTGGCGCACCCACTCCTCGGTACCTGCCTGGGTACCAAACTCCTCGACCACTACGGGCTTGCCGTCCCAGTTGATTTTGCAGGCGGGGTTGTCCCAGGTGAGCAGCATGTTGGCGGCGTCGTTGGGCACAGCCACGCGCTGGGCGCTGAAGGTGGCGGTAGAACCTGTCGACTCGGCGCAGCGCAGGGTCTGCGTGCGGCCGGTCTGGGTGCCGTCAGACTTCTGGAAGGTGACGTGGAGCACGTCGCTCAGGCTGAACGCCTTGAGTGCGCCGTAGGTATTGGCGCCAGGCACTTGGGCAGTGACACTGATGTTCTTCATCGACACGTTGGCCTCTGAAGATTCTCTTACGTCCTCGGCATTGTCGCTACAGGCCACGAGACCCAGCAGCGCTACCAGCATGGAGGCGTATGTCAATATTCTTTTTTTCATGATTTGTTCGTTGTTTTGGGTTATCATTAGGTTTATCAACCGCAGAGGAGACGGGGGGCGGAGCCCTGCGCTCCTCTGCGGCCCTGACGGGAGAGGCCGTTAGTCGAGTGACTTCCAGTAAGGATTGCCGATGCGCTCCTTCTGAGGAATCTCCCATGTGAAGTGACTGATCTGAGTATTGCTCCAGTGGTTGGCTCCACGCTTGTGCTGGGTGCCCCAACGCTTCTGGTTGTAGAAGGCCCAGTCGCCCTCGCCCCACATCTCGATGCGCCACTGCAACTTGACCATATCCATGACGGTCATGCCAGCCATAGTGTTGTCGCAGGTCATCGTGGGACGGCCCTCGATGGTGCGAGCCTCAAGCAGCTTGTTGAGGGTCTGCTTGGCCATGGCGTCCTGGCCGCTCTGGGCATAAGCCTCGGCGAGCATGAGCCATACGGCAGAGGTGCGCAGATAGATATTGTCTGACACGGTGTACTTGTTGTCATGCATCTCACCGTTGTGACCGATGGACGACGATGCCGCCCACTTCAGGCTGGTGTACTTGGGCATGGTATAGCTGAACCAGGTAGAGTCGTTGTTCTCGAAAGAGTAGATGGGATAGTTCTCAAAGTCATCGGCGAGGATGCAAGCCTTGCGGCAGTCATTGTCTGACAGTGCATCGTAGATATTGGCGTCGACCTGATAGTAGCCCGAAGGACCGCTCTTGAGGGCGTTGAAGCCGCCGTTGGTCCAGAACATGTTGCTCGAACCGCGGGCACTACCAAAGATACCCTCGGGGTTCTTCTCCCAGTTGTAGAAGGCGTTTTCCTCGGCGTTGTACTCAGTGCCACACCATCCGTTTGCGTTGCGGGCAGCTACAGAGGCGAGCTTAGACTGGTCCATGCCATAGTCGCTGGCCTTGATGAAGTTGGGATAGTAAGAGAGCAGCTCTGTGGCGCCGTCGATGACGGTGGCCCAGTCCTTGCGGTCAAGAGCGGCGCGGCAGCGGTAGTACTGAGCCACGGCGCAGTTGATGCTGTAGACCACATCGGAAGTGTGGCCGCTCAGATAGCCCTTGGTACCGATGGAGGACTCATGGAAAGACTTGACAGCCTTGTCGAAATACTCCTTGATGGTAGCCCAGGTCTCAGCCACCGACTTGGGCTCGGTGGCGGGGTTGTAGGCGTAGTCATTGTAGATGGGCCAGCCCTGCTTGGTCTCGGAGGTAACATCCTGGAGGTCGGTGTAGCGCTCCATGAGCATGGTGTAGCCGATGGCCTTCATAGTGAGGGCCTGGGCCTGGTAGCCCTTCATCTTCTTGTCTTCCTTGACGTTGTCGTCGCTGAGATACTGCATGGCCTTGATGGCACTGGTAATCTTGTAGACGGGGCCGAGGTAGTAGCCATAGTTCTGTATATCATCGTTTGTCTGCCAGTAGGTCACGCTGGGGCTGTTCTGGTACCACTGGTTGTAGGTACCCTTGTTGGCAGACGAGCCTTCGACCATGTCGCCCGACTGCATAAATCGGCGCAACTCGAAGTTGGACTCGTTGGCATAGCCGTTGGAGTAGCCGCCGTTGAGCGCGGCATTGTAGATATTGATGTAGCCGGGAAGAACCGATACGAGTCCTGCCACCACCTTGTCTTTCTTCTCCTCGTCATCACCCTGGAGGATGTTGTCGATGTCGTCCTTGGTGAAGTAGTTGGGGTTATTGACATCCAGGCGGCTGCTACATGCCGAGACTCCCGCTACGAGCAGGGCTGCGGCAACTATATTCTTATATATTCGTTTCATATCTTCTGTATATATAATGGTCAGTGAATTAGAATTCGAGGTTAATACCGAGAGTCACGGTCTGCATCTGGGGATAGATGTATGTATCGACCTCCTTGCCACCGATAGCCGACATAGAGGGGTCTACACCCTTCTGGGCAGAGAAGATGAGCAGGTTGTCGGCAGATACAAAGGCGCGCAGCTTGCTGATACCAATCTTGCGGAGCAGGTTCTTGGGTACGGTGTAGCCCAGAGTGATGTTCTTCAGACGGAAGTAAGAGGCGCTGAAGAGTGCCATATCGGTGTACTTGTGGCTGCCGGGGAGGTAGACACCATCGAGATAGTAGTCACCGCCTGAGCTGTTGAACCACTGCATAGGATACTTGGCGCCGGTGTTGTCGGGAGTCCAGGTAGCGCCTACGACATCCTTGGAAACAGGGATATTGGAGCCACCGAGGGTAGAACCGCGGAAGAGGTGCTGGGCATACTCCATAGAGAAGAACTTGCCACCGAGCTGGTAAGCAGCTACGATGCCGAGGTCGAAGTCTTTCCAGCGCAGATTGGTGGTGATACCGCCCATGACATCGGGGATGGCGCTGCCACACTCGTACTCAGAAGCGTCGGCTGCCACGGTAGTCTTCACGTTATCGCCCTGCTTGTACTCGGCATAGCGACCGCCGTGGGCGTAAGCGCCGTTGGCATCGGGATGGGTGTCAGCATAGGTCACGCGGTGCCAGTACATAGGCAGACCTGAAGTCTGGTCTACGCCGGCATACTTGTACATATAGAGATTGAAGAGGTCTCGGCCCTCGCCACGGAGGTAGAAGTCGCCACGTCCGGCATGGCTGGCTGTTCCGGCCTGAGCCATATCTTCGGTCTGTACGACCCATGTGCCCTTGGGCACGTCCATGGTGTTGTCCCAGTTGGGTATCTGGTCGGCAGGCACCTTGACGAGCTTGGTGGTATAGTGGGTAGCATTGACGCCTACGCTCCAGGTCCAGTCCTTGGTACGGATGATGTCGGCGTCGAGCTCGATTTCGATACCGGTGTTGCGTATCTTGGCGGCATTCTTCTGCAGCGTGGTCGAGCCCATATTGGCGAGCGGCGAAACCATCTGGTTGTAGAGCGCATTGGAGGTGAGGTTGTTGTAGTAGTCGATGGCACCGGTGAGGCGGCTTCCCAGTACAGAGAAGTCGAGACCGAGGTCGAACTGGTGGATAACCTCCCAGGTGAGGTCGGTACGTACGAGGTTACCGCCAGTGATGGTGGTCACCTTGGGCACGCCTGTACCTGTGGCACCCTCCTGCCAGGCCGATACGCCGTAGCCGTAGGTCTGGTTGAGGTAATAGCTGGTGAGTCCATTGGAGTTACCGGTGACACCATAGCTGAGACGCAGCTTGGCATTGTCGAGCCAAGACTTGGCGCTCTTCAAGAAGGGCTCCTCGGAGAAGCGCCAGCCGGCGCCCAGAGACCAGAAGGTACCCCAGCGGTTGTCCTTGGTAAACTTGGAAGAGGCATCGCGACGCAGAGAGGCTGATGCATAGTAGCGCTCGGCGTAGTTGTAGTTGGCGCGACCCAGGTAAGACTCGGTGCGGTAGGTATTGAGACCCCAGCTCGGAGTAGCGGTGTTCTCACCACCGTAGTTGGTGTAGTGGCCTACGAAGTTGCCAGGGATGATATAACCGGGCAGAAGCTCGTAGGAAGTACCGAAGTTGACATCCTTGCGGTCGAGGTCTTCATACTCGTGACCTACCAGAGCGTCAACGTGGTGCTTGCCGAAGTCCTGGTCGTAAGAGAGCAGCTGCTGGGTGTTGATGATGCGGCGGGTGTAGGTCTTGAGACCGAAGCTGCCCTGTCCGCTGGCACGGCCGGCGATACTGTTCATATAGGCAGTACGACGCCAGTGCTGCTCGTCCATGTTGAAGTTGACGGTGAAGTTGAAGTGGTCGAGGAAGTCAATCTGGGCAAAGAAGCGGCTGGTCCAGTTGATAATATCCTGACGCTCCATGTTGGTGCGGGTAATGTACATATAGTCGCTGCCGAAGTTGCGGTCGGCTACATGGTTCTCGCCGAGGGGCGACCAAGACTTGTTGTAGACATTGAGGATGTTGCCCTTGTCGTTGGTAGCCACAGTGCCGTCTTCGTTCATCTGATAGACGGGGTAGATGGGCGCCCAACCCTTGACATGGAGCATAGCGTTGCCGGAGGCGCCAAACATCGGTTACTCC
>OQVR01001007.1_pt1 | contig 12503 bp, 8 predicted proteins | sample 1691521 | NCBI WGS metagenome assembly OQVR01 (sample SAMN03418256, study PRJEB22391) | human gut metagenome | biome: human-gut; feature: organic feature; material: feces | host: Homo sapiens | place: Tanzania | collected 2013-01
TGGCCAAAGTGACAGCCTGCCTCTAACAACTGGTCAAAATTAGTTCTTGACATTTTCTTTGTTTGTTAAAATTGTTTACTTTCCTTTGAGTTGAATTGAACCAGCCCACGAGTAACGAGCATATATCGGTCTCGCGAGTTTGGATGCTAAACGTTGTCCGGAGCATTCTAAGCCACTGCTTCAGGCAGCAGCATAGAAAGACACCAAGACAGTTTTGATATTAACGCTTGCTGAACTGGAAGCGACGGCGTGCCTTCGGCTGACCCGGCTTCTTACGCTCAACCTCACGAGCGTCGCGTGTGAGGAAGCCCTGAACCTTGAGAGTCTTCTTGTCCTCAGCGTTAACCTTAACGAGTGCGCGAGCAATAGCGAGGCGGAGAGCCTGGCTCTGACCTGTGAAGCCGCCACCGTCGAGGTTTACCTTGATGTCATATTTCTCTTCCACACCGAGCAGGAGCAGCGGCTGCTTAACAACGTACTGCAGAATTGCTGACGGGAAATACTTTGTGAGTTCTTCCTTATTGATAGTGATCTTACCTGTGCCCTCTGTGAGATATACACGAGCTACGGCACTCTTACGGCGACCAATTGCATTAATCATTTCCATGTCTTATGCTTTATTTATACTGGTTAATATCGATAGCCTTCGGCTGCTGTGCCTCGTGCTTGTGCTCTGTACCGTCATAGATATAGAGGTTGTCGAGAAGACGACGACCGAGCGGACCCTTCGGGAGCATACCCTTCACAGCGTGACGGATAATCTTGTCCATACCGTCCGGACGCTTGCGGAGCTCTGCCGGAGTGTTGAAGCGCTGTCCACCAGGATAGCCAGTATAACGTGTGTAGACCTTGTCAGTTTCCTTCTTACCTGTGAAAACTGCCTTAGCAGCGTTGATGATGATAACGTTGTCACCGCAGTCTACGTGCGGAGTGAAAGTTGGCTTGTACTTTCCGCGGATGAGCTTTGCTACCTTAGAGCAGAGACGACCTACAACCTGGTCTGTGGCATCAATAACCACCCACTCCTTCTTAGCTGTTTCCTTGTTTACGGAAATAGTCTTGTAACTTAAAGTGTTCATTTTTTTAATTAAAAATATTACTACTAAAAAACATTTATTTTTCTTGCACGAGCGATTCACTAACCACGCCGCCTGGCCTTTTCGGCAAGCGCTATTAACACCCTCATGCAGGGGACTCTAAGTGTATCCCCGAATAATCGGTCTGCAAAATTACACATTTTTTATTATATAAAAGAGACATACAGCAAGCATCGGCGAATATTTAGAATTATTTAACAAGCACAAAAGTTTCGTTTTCTCCGTTTTTTACTGTACTTTTGCAGCAGGAAGAAGTAGGGGGTGCACTTGTCTCCTATTAAAGTAAAAAAGACAAACAATAACATTTTAAACCCAAAAGACTATGAACAAACAGATTAACACAGAGAAAGCGCCGGCAGCTATCGGCCCGTATTCACAGGCAGTAGAGGCTAACGGCATGGTATTCGCATCGGGCCAGTTGCCTATCGACCCTGCAACAGGTGCATTCGCTGAGGGCGGCGTAAAGGAACAGACACGCCAGTCGCTCACCAACGCAAAGCACATCCTCGAGGAAGCAGGCACCGACCTGCAGCACGTGGTTAAGACAACGGTGTTCCTCAGCGACATGGCCGACTTCGCTGCCATGAACGAGGTTTACGCCGAGTTCTTCTCTCAGCCGTTCCCGGCTCGCTCTGCAGTTGCAGTGAAGACTCTGCCGAAGAACGCTCTGGTAGAGGTGGAGTGCATCGCTGTTAAGTAAGCCGACACAAGCACTCCCTGGAGAGCATCCCCAGGGGGTGCACTTGCAGGGGGTGCACTTGTCTCAAGTGCACCAACCAAGAAGTACACCAACCAAGATGTACACCAACCAAGAAGTGCACCAACCAACCAAGAAATACACCAACCAAGATGTACACCAATAGCTTGATTGGTGCACTTCTTGCTCTGCCAAGCAGCAAAGCCGAGCGGGGACAAGTACACCCCCTACAACTGCACCAATAGCTTGGTTGGTGCAGCAGAGACTGCTGCACCCCCTATGAACGAGACTGCTGCGCCCCCTATTGGCATCTGCGTATTCTATGTAAGAACAATCACAAACAAAATTTAGTTTGCGAAAAAATCCACCATATCTACCAGCAGCGACATAACCTATTGGCTTTCAGCAAGACAAAGGCTGGCAGATTTCCGATTTTTCAATTAAGCTACCAGGATATCTACCAGCCCATCTGTCAGTTTTCAATTGAAAACACGCATAATCGCCGCTTTATCATATAGCGACAACCACTCCCTCGCCTTTCTTTCCGTCCATCATTATTCTTAGTCCTTTCTCGAAGCGCACCACACGCACGTGGTCTGTCTCCTCCACAGCCGGCATCGCGTCAAGCGTCGACTTGTGGAAGCAGCCATCGTTGCGGTTCTCGTCGATGGTGAAGTAGCCCACGCCGAACGACGTGAGGTTCTGGAAGAAGTGCGTGCCCTGACTCGGGTCTACGCGATAGTTCTTCAGCGCCACCTCAACGATGACGCGCGCTGCCGAAATATGCGGCCACTTCACAGGTATGCCCAACCAAGAGTCGCTCGAGCCCCAGCGGCCCGGACCTACAAGCACGTAGTTTGTGCCGCGGTCGAGATATTCCTTGTTCAGTTTTTCTATTTCGCGTGCTATCGTCGGGTTGTCGGCAGCCGAGAATCGGTCGTCGGTCTTCACGTACACCACGTCGGTCACGTCTTCCGTCACGCCATGCCCGAGCGAGTTGTGCGAGCGCAACAGACAGTCGGCGTCGGGTATCGCCGCGAGGTCCTCGTCGAGCATCTGCTTCTGATCGACAATGGGGCGAATCTGCAGCAGGTAGAGCGAACCGGTGCGGTCGGCGTTGAGATTGCATGCAAACTCAATCTCCACGGGTCGGCGCATAGCCTCTGCACCGTAGCGCATTGACATCTGCAGCAGTTCGGGCAGCGGAAACACGTTCTGCTGCAGCACTCCGGCGAACGATATCACCTTTCTGCCGCCCTCGTAAAGTCCGTCGCGTATCACCTGGTCGTAGGGGTCGTAGGTAGAAGCGATGAAGTTAAGCGAGTTGTCGCGCTCTGCCTCCTTCACCTTCAGGTTCAGAATGTTGAATCCGTCGTCCACCTTGAAGTCGTTGCCCACATGGCGCGTGTCGAGAGCGTAGAAGCGCGTCTGTGTCTCGCGCAGCGCCGTCTCCAGTTCTGAGGTCTGCAGCACCTGGTGCGGATGGTATGGCGACACGCGCAGCGTCTGTCCGCCGTCCACTATATACTTGCCCAAGCCCAGCGCGAGCGAGGCGATGCCATCCTCTGCACGCTCGTCGCCTATGGGGTAGTAGTTGAGCGAGCGCAGCACGCCCGATATGTTCGGGTAGTAGCGTCCGTCGTACTGCTTGCCCACCACTTCCTGCAGTATCACTGCCATCTTCTCCTGGTCGATTACGTTGCTCGTGGCTGCCATGTACGCCTTCGAGTCGCGATAATAGACCGAGGCGTACACGCCCTTGATGGCGCACGCCAGCATCTCGAGCATGGCATACTTGTCGTCGAGGTACGGTATCATGTACGTAGAGTAGATGCCGGCAAAGGGCTGGTAGTGGGCGTCTTCGAGCAGCGACGACGAGCGTATGGCTATCGGACTCTTCACGGCTTCGAAGAACGTGAAGAAGTCGGCTATGAGCGAGTCGGGCAACTGCGCACGCAGGAAGTGGCGCAGTATGTCGTCGTCCGAGGCATCGCTGAGTGCAATCTGATAGAGGTTGTTCTGCTCCATGAACTGGTCGAACACGTCGGTGCAGAGCACCACGGTGCGCGGTATCTGCACCTTCGCTCCCTCCAGCGAGTTGAACTCGGGGTGCATCTTTATGATGTTGTCGAGGAACGCCAAGCCTCTGCCCTTTCCGCCGAGCGAGCCTTCGCCGATGCGTGCGAAGTGGGAGTAGGCGTCGAACTTCATGCGGTCGAACACCGCCACCACGCCGATATTCTTCATGTGGCGATACTGCACTATGGCGTCGAAGATAATCTCGCGGTGGGCTGTGATATCTTTCAGTCGCTCCCACGTCACGGTCTTCAGGAACATCGATACGGGGAAGATGGCACGCGCCGAGAGCCAGCGGCTCATGTGGTTGCGCGAGATGTGGTAGAGCATCGAGTCGTCGGGAATCTTGAAGATGTTGTCCTGCAGTTCCTTCAGCGAGTGTATGCGCATTATCTCGGCTTTCGTCTTCGGGTCGCGGAAGATAAAGTCGCCAAAGCCGAAGTGCTCCTCCAAAATCTTTCGCAGGTCGAGCGACATCTTCTTAGAGTTCTTGTCGACAAAGCGGAATCCTTCAGCCTCAGCCTTGGCGCGGTTCTCCGACTCCGAGCTTTCGAGTATGAGCGGCAGATATGGGTCGTTCTGCCGTATCTCGCGCATCAGTTTCAAACCCGCCTCGCTGTCCTTCTCGCCGTGTATGGGGAAACGCACATCGCTTATCACGCCGAGCATATTGTCCGAGTAGCGCTCATACAGCGCCATAGCCTCCTCGTAGTTGCGCGCCAGCACCACCTTCGGTCTGCCGCGCATACGCAGCGTTGCCGAGTGGCGGTTGAGCGCCTCGGTAGCGAAGCGCTTGCTCTGCGCCAGTATGTAGTTGTAGAGGTTGGGCAGTATCGAACTGTAGAAGCGTATGCTGTCCTCAACGAGCAGAATCATCTGCACGCCGCCCTCGTTGATGTCGTGCTCGAGGTTCATCTTGTCCTCTATCAGCTTGATGATGGAGAGGATAAGATTGGTGTTGCCGAGCCAGCAGAACACATAGTCGAAGATGGAGAGGTCTTCGTTCTCCATACGTTTCGTGATGCCGTGCGAGAAGGGCGTGAGCACTATGCAGTGCATGTGCGGAAACTCCGCCTTTATGTCGCGCGCCACGCTGAACGCATCGTTGTCGGCGTTGCCCGGCATGCAGATTACGAGGTCGATATGCATGGTGCGCAGCACCTCGCGCGCCTCCTCCGTAGTGCTCACCTGCGTGAACGTAGGCGGATAGCGCAGACCGAGCTCCACATACTCGTTGTATATCTTCTCCTCAACGCGTCCGTCGTCCTCGAGCATGAACGCGTCGTACGGGTTTGCCACGATGAGCACATTGTATATGCGACGCATCATCAGATTGACGAACGTCACGTCTTTCAGGTAGAACTTCTGATATTCCTGTGGTACCATATCCTGCTTCTTCTCTTTGTTTTTGCTTTATGCCCCGTGAGGCTGTTCTCTCTTGCCTTATTCCATGATTATTTCTTCACGCCCATGTTCCACAGCGTGAAGCTGATGGCGTCGGCTGTCTCTTCGAGTCGCTTTGCCAGCGGTTTGCCTCCGCCGTGTCCGGCGTTCACGCCGATGCTGATGAGCACGGGAGCCGTGCCGCCCTGACACTCCTGCAGGCGTGCAGCGAACTTGAACGAATGGGCTGGCACCACGCGGTCATCGTGGTCGGCTGTGGTAACGAGCGTAGCCGGGTAATGCACGCCGGGCTTCAGCGTGTGAAGCGGCGAGTAAGCCTTCAGATAGTCGAACATCTCCTTCGAATCATCCGATGTGCCGTAGTCGGGCGCCCAGTTCCAGCCGATGGTGAACTTATGATAGCGCAGCATATCCATAACGCCTACTGCGGGCAGACAGACGCGGAAGAGGTCGGGGCGCTGCGTCATGCAGGCTCCGACGAGGAGTCCGCCGTTGCTTCCGCCCTGTATGGCGAGATAGTTCTTTGAGGTGTAGCCTTTATTAATAAGGTATTCGGCTGCCGAGATGAAGTCGTCGAACACGTTCTGTTTCTGCAGCTTCGTGCCTGCCACGTGCCATTGCTCGCCATACTCGCCACCGCCGCGCAGCACGGCGTGAACGTATACGCCGCCGCGCTCCATAAACGGAATCATGCTCGACAGGAAGTAGGGCTTGTACGTCACGTTGAAGCCACCGTAGCCGTAGAGCAGCAGCGGATTCTTGCCGTTGAGCTTTATGCCTTTCTTGTGCGTCACGAAGAGCGGAGCGCGTGTGCCGTCCTTCGAGGTGTAGAAAAGCATCTCCGTAACGTAGTCCTGCGTGCGGAACGAGAGCTTCGGCGTAGACACAAGCGTGCTCTTCGCTGTAGCCATATCGTAGCTGTAGATGGCGCCCGGCGTGGTGTACGACGTGAACGAGTAGAAGAGTTCCTTCTGTCCGCGTGCGCCGCTCACGGATGTGGTGCCGAACGTGGGCAGCGCAATCTCGCTGAGTCGGTTGCCGTCGGTGTCGTAAACGTAAAGCTGGTTGCAGTTGTCCTTGGCATACTGCAGTATCATGCGGTTGTCGGCGGTGAACGTCACGTCTTCGAGCACGCTCTCGCCCTCGCCCACCAGTTCCTTCCAGTCGGCGTAGCCCGGGTTGCTCACGTCTGCCACCATGAGGCGATACTTCGGCGCGCCGGCGTTGGTGAGTATGTACATACGGTTGCCCACGGTCTCCACAGGCGTATAGATATAGCGCGAGTCGGAGCACATCTGTATGAACTGTGCGTCTGCCTGCGTCATATCGCGCACGTAGAGGTTGTTGCCGTTGTCCATGCCCGCCTCGGTGAGGTACATCACGGTCTCCTCCTTGTTCACGCTCACCTCGTAGAAGCGCAGCGGTTGCGACGGGTTCTGATAGAACAGGCGGTCGTCGCTCTGCGGCGTGCCTATGCGGTGGTAGTATATCTTCTGCACGGAGTTCTTGGCAGATGTCTCCTTGCCTTTCTCGGGCGCGTCGTACGCACTGTAGTAGAAGCCGTCGCCCACCCATGTGGCTTTCGTGAACTTCGCCCACACGATGTGGTCGTCGAGCGTCTTGCCCGTCGCCACGTCCTTCACGTATATCTCCTCCCAGTCCGATCCGTTGCGCGAGATGACATACGCCATGTACTTGCCGTCGTGCGAGAACGTGGTACTCTTCAGTGCCACCGTGCCGTCTGTGCTCAGCGTGTTAGGGTCGAGCCACACGCGCCACTCGCTGACGGGCGCATCGTAGCGGTCCATTTGGTAGAGCACCGACTGGTTCTGCAGTCCGTTGTTGCGGTAGGCGTACCACTTGCCGCCGCGTTCGAATGCCATGCCGCGCTTCTCGTAGTTCACGGTTTCCTTCAGGCGCTTCAGTATCGCCTTGCGCATAGGTATATTGTCGAGATACTTGCGGCTCACGAGGTTCTCCTCTCTCACCCACTCTGCCGTTGCAGCGCTCGTGTCGTTCTCCAACCAACGGTACGGGTCTGCCACCTTCTCTCCGAAGTAAACGTCAACGGTGTTGTCCTTCGCCGTTGCCGGATATTTCAACTGTGCCATAGCATCGGTTGTCGACAGCAGGGCTGCTGTAAGCGTTAGAATTACTGTTTTGTTCATTTTTTCTTTGTTTTTATTTATTCTCGCCAATAGAACAAAAACCCTCTCAATTGCTTTGGCAAACTTTCCAATCTACAAGTCCCTTGCCCATAGCATCAAGTTCAACAGCAAGGGCTATAACCTTACGGCCGTCTGCCTTGAAAGGCTCTATATAGCGATTTTCACATATCTGTTGTTCGGCAGCAGAAATGCCACCATTGTTTGATAGCTTCAACTCCATGACATGTCACCATTACGGCGCATCGCCAACGCCGGAAGCACAATGCTATTAAGCGACTGACGAACTTCTTGATTAGGAATACCAAGGAAATAAACGCCCTCGTCATATCCTTTTATTGTAAGATAACCCGACTGATAAAGGAACAACTCTGCACCACCACCCGTTACATCCGAAGTCTCTATTATTGTACTTGGCAGGGCACTGTGATCGAAATCATTCAATCTTATTTCCATGTCGTCAACAAATTTCGGCAGTAACGTTGTAGCACCCGATGCTGCCCAATAGTTGCGCAGCTCGCCATCAGCCAAAGCATTTATCAGACTGAACGGATTGAACACATCTACCATATTATTATGACTAAAATGATAGCCGTCATAGTAGTCCTTCAAGTGCTGCACAGTATCATCCTCCGTCCAACCTTTTTGCTCTGCCATACTTGCTATCTCTGGTCGGAAATATTCTTTTATCTCCGACTTTGTTATACCACAAACAGCTGCGTATGGAGCCTCAAAACTGATATTGCTTATGTTGTTTAGAACCGAGAAAAGCGATATTTGCGTAAACTTGGTTATGCCTGTAAGAAAGACAAAACGCTCATACTGGTCGTCGGCTTTAAGCACTGCAAACACTTCGCGATAAACAGAGGTACAGGCTTCATGATCAGGTGTGTGCCACGAATGCTGCAACGGAGAGTCGTATTCATCTATTAGGATAGCCACCTGCTCACCCGTTTTTTTATATGCACTGACAATGATATTATGAAATCTGTTTGCAAGAGAATATCCCGAAACCGTTTCCACATCCCACGCCTTTTCGTAATCACGAAATGCCATATCCAGATACGAACGCAGAGCCTGCTCATCAGCTCCTCCAAGACTCATATCTAAACGTACGACGGGACGATTCACCCAGTCTTTCTCCAACTGCATTATCTTTAAACCCTCAAACAACTCTCTCCTACCTTCGAAATAGGCTTGAAGCGTGTCTACCAACACCGACTTTCCAAATCGACGTGGGCGACTCAAGTAATTGTACTTCTTGTTTTTGTTGGCAAGATTCCAAATAATATCGGTCTTGTCAACATACAAATACTTCTTTCTTCGGATTTCTGTAAAAGACTGCAAGCCAACCGGCAACCTTCTTTCGTTTTTCTCTGTCATGCTCCTTAGGGTTTTATTCTGCAAAACTACACTTTTGTGGTGAGAAAAACAAGCAAATGCGCAGTTTTGCTGCAAAAAAGGCGCAACCCGTACGGTTGCGCCTTTCTTATTATTTATAGTATAAGCCTGTATAAGGCAGCGTTTAAGCCTGTCCAAGACAGCGTTTAAGCCTAACTAAGCCTTCTTAAGCCTTCCTAAGCCGAGGAATCCGAACCAAACCTTTTTAAGCCTTACTAAGCCCTCCCCGACGGGGAGGGTTGGGAGGGGCTTGAGGGTTGGGAGGGGCTTTTACTTAACGAGCTTCTGCGAACGGATGATGTTGCCGTTCTGCATCTTCACGAGGTAAACGCCTGATGTGAGAGCCTGAGCGTCGAACGATGTCGGGTTAACGAGGTACTTAACGAGTACGCCGCTTGCATCGTATACCCATGCCTTCTCTACGTTCTGGAAGTTGAACTTGCCGTCAGCTGCCTCTACCTTAGAAACGCCCTGGCTTGCAGAGTTGATAGCGTCAACTGTGCCACCCTGGAGCATCTCCGGCTCGTCAGCTACGCCCTGGTCGTGGATGTCAACACTTGCGCCGCGGCCCGGGTTGTCGCCAGTGATCTCTACGCCGAAGTCCATAGAGAAACCCTTGTTGTGGAGACCTGACGGGAGGAAGTCGCCTTGGAACCATGCGTCAGAGAAGACGATACGCAAACGGCTCTTACCTGGCTTTGCGTCCTCAGGAACGGTGAACTCGCAGTTTACACCTGTTGTCTGGAACTCAGGAGTAGCTGCACGGAGCTTGCCTGCAAAGAAGAGCATCTCGCCATTCTTCGGGTCATCCTGAATCTTAGCTGAGTTGAACTGCTTGTCGCCATTGAGATCCATCCAGCCACCTGCGAAGCAGTACTTCAGACCGTCACTGAAGTTAGCGCACTTGATGTTCATCTTAACAGTCTGACCCTGCTTAACCTTGAGCACGAGAGCTGTCTGGTCGTCGTACTGTGAGCCATCAGCTACTGGGTGGTCTGTGTGGTAGTCGAGGTTCTGGTCAGCGCCAGTTGTTGTAACGTCTGTTACGTAGCGCTGCTGACGTGCTGTAGCTGCGCCGTCGCAAGCAGGGTTCATCTTGCTCTCAGGATAGTCGACAACAGGTACCTCTGGCAACGAAGCAACGTCGCCGCGTGTCACCTTCACCCACTTAACCTCTGAGTAGCTCTTCAGGTCGGTAGATGCAGCACGTACGCCGATATACGGCTCGTCAGCCTCGCCCAACTGGATATCACCCACGAATGTAGACCATGTTGTGGTGCGGCTGATTTCAGAAACCTTGCCGTTCTCACCGTTCTTGTAGAGAATCTCGAAGTGGTCGATGTTAGCCTCGTCGTTGTAAACGAGATCCCAAGCTGCACGCTTCTGTGCCTGTGCGTCCACGTTCCAGTAGATCTTGGCAGAGAGCTGAGTCTTGTACTCGTTCTTAACCTCTACGTTGAGGTCCTTGATTGCAGCCGGTACGGCCTTTACGTCGTCGTTGATCTCGAGCTTGCCTACGTACATCTTGTAAGCGTCGTCGCTACCCTTAACGCGCAGACCGATGTGCTTGATGACGTCGCTCTTAGAAACGCCGTTGAGAGCCACCTTCACCTCCTGCCAGTTAGCGCCGTTGATGTTGCCCACCGGAGTCTCTACCCATGAGCCGTCAGCCTTCTGTACGATTACGTAAAGCGAAGAAGCGTTTGAGCCTTCCTTGCCGTTCTTAACGGCGATCTTAACGTATGGGTTGCCTGCCGATACGTTGAGGTCGGTCTTGTAGAGCACTACGTCTGTGCCTGCTGCTGTAGCCTTACCTGTGAGCAAGAGGCTGGTACCGCCGATGTACTGGTCAGCGAGCGAGAATGTAGCGTCGATGTCGGTGCTGACAGTCTCTGTACCCGGCTTAACAACGAGCCAACGGTATGTCGGAACGATGTCCTGTGTAGCCATGTTATACCAAGCACCTGCTGTCTTCTTTCCTTTGTAAGCGTAGCGGTCGCCATTACCAAGGCTGAAGTTTGTAGCGAACGGTAGGTTGCCGTGGATTGTAGAACGCTCAGGAATCCATGTTGCTAAGCCTGCGTAGTTCTGCAACGGTTTTTCTTTAGAACCTTCTGCAACCTCCCAGTTGTTGCCGGTGTTGCTGATAGCCGGACGATCGAGCGGGTTGCGGTTACCACCCGACATCAAACGCTCCTGCATGTACTGGTAGTTAGCCTGACGGTCGTAAGAGTCGGCACCTGTGGTGTACGACCAGATACGGCTTGAAGCGTGCTCACCCCAGAGGCAGACACCAACCTGCTTTGAGTATTCATCAGCATTAAGACGAGTCCAACTACGATTCATGCTTACAAACCACGTACTTGAGTATAGACCATCTGTTGTACCCATAGCTGCTATTGCAGCCTGAGCAGAAGTTTTCATCTGTGAAGTGAAGTCGTCAGCCTGATAATTCATCATAAACTCGAACGTACGACCTGTTTTATCACCGAAGAGAGCATTAGAAGACCAAGTAGACAAGCCTGAATTGAAGCAATAGAGACCGCAATGGAAATCATCAAAGCCATTCTCAGCAGCCTTCTTCCAAAGTCCCTTGTGGAAGTCGGTTACGTCTTCATCATCATATCCACTAGACTCCCAGTTGTAATTGATACCATCGAAGCCGAAGTACATCAAGCAGTTGATGATAGCATCTGTGTACTTGAAGTTTCCGCCTTCTTTTTCCGAGATAAATTGCTGCCAGCTACCTGAGCCGTCAGGACGACCGCCTGTTGTGTCGAAGAACTTGATACCAGAGAATATACCCGTACCGTTCTTGTGAGCAGCATCTGTCCATGAAGCAGGAGCAGAGAAGAATCCGTGGTTCCAAGCACCGAAGAGGTTGGTGTAGTTCCACATAGAGAACACGTCGTAGTCGAAGTTGGTTGTCGGGTGACCTACATCACCGTCCTTGCCCTGACCCATCGGAATGTTCATCCAGAGGTTACGCTTCTCGTAGGTGTCCTTGATAAGACGGCTTGAGCGGTCGATGATGCCCTTGTTGCGAACGTGCGAACGGATGAACGCGATATCGCTCTGCTGGATACCGGCTGCTGCGAACTCTGCTTCAGTAGGATACTTACGACCGTCCTTGTAAGCCTGGTAGAACAGGTTGATGAGGTTCACGTCGTTGAAACCGCTGAAGTCGTAAACACTTGATGTTGTGTCATCAGCAGCAAAAGCGTTTACACTCGGCATAGCTGACATGAACGCAGCCACAGCAAGCGTAGACAGAAGTACTTTTTTCTTCATGCTTTTGTAAATTTGTTTTAGTTAGTTAATTAGAGAATTCTTACCGTTAGTTAGTTGTAATTTTATAACTCATAGATTTACGTTGATAAGATACCCACATGCAGAATATCAAGCTTGCTTGAATATTATGCTGAGGTGCAGCTTATCTTCTGCAAAGATAATGCAAACCGAATGCAGAATATCAAGCTTGCTTGAATATTATGCTGAGGTGCAGCTTATCTTCTGCAAAGATAATGCAAACCGAATGCAGAATATCAAGCTTGCTTGAATATTATGCTGAGGTGCAGCTTATCTTCTGCAAAGATAATGCAAACCGAATGCAGAATATCAAGCTTGCTTGAATATTATGCTGAGGTGCAGCTTATCTTCTGC
>OQVR01001012.1_pt1 | contig 12484 bp, 9 predicted proteins | sample 1691521 | NCBI WGS metagenome assembly OQVR01 (sample SAMN03418256, study PRJEB22391) | human gut metagenome | biome: human-gut; feature: organic feature; material: feces | host: Homo sapiens | place: Tanzania | collected 2013-01
ATGTCAAAACATAAGCAAAAACATTCTGGAACAAGATTGCAAACCAGAACCATTTGCGGCTCTTAAGCTCGTTTGCCATTGTAGCAATTGCCGCAAGACAAGGAGAATCAAGCAAGTTGAACATAAGAAATGCAAAGGCTGCCAACGCTGTAGCAAACCATCCGCTGATAGCTTCAGCAACAACTGCATCATCCTCAACATTTTCTTCATCAACATTTGCAAGAACACCCATTGTAGAAACAATTGCTTCTTTTGCGCTGAATCCAGACAAGCTAGCTGCCGCGCTCTGCCATCCGCCAACTTTCTCACCGAATCCAAGCGGCTTGAATACGTGGCGGATAACATTTCCAACATCAGCAAGCAAAGATTCATCTGCATCAACAAGACCGAATCCGCCTTCAACTGACTCTTCAACAACTTCGCCGTTTTCTACAACCTCATCTTTTGGAGAAGCGAATCCGTAAGAAGAAAGAAACCAAATTACAAGACAAGCAACAAAAAGAATTGTTCCGGCTTTTACAATGAATCCTCTAAGGCGTTCCCAAGTGTGCATGAGAACTGTCTTAAGCTGTGGAAGATGATACTGCGGAAGCTCCATAACGAAAGGCGCGGCTTTTCCGTGGAAAGGCTTTGTTTTCTTGAGTATAATTGCAGCCATTACAACAGCTCCGATTCCGATTACATACATCAAAAGTGTAAGAGAACCGCCGTCCCATCCAGTGAGCTTTGCACCGATAACACCAGAGATAAGCGCAATTACAGGAAGTTTTGCCCCACAAGGAACCCAAGTAGTAGTAAAGATTGTAAGACGTCTGTCGTTGTCATTTTCGATTGTGCGGCTTGCCATAATTCCAGGAACGCCACAGCCAGAACCTACAAGAAGCGGAATAAACGATTTTCCAGAAAGTCCGAACTTGCGGAAAATGCGGTCCATAACGAATGCAATGCGAACCATGTATCCGCAGTCTTCAATCAAAGAAAGAAGAAGGAACAAAACAGCCATCTGAGGAACAAATCCAAGAACAGCTCCAACACCGCCAATAACACCGTTGACAATGCAGTCAATAAGAACTTCATTTGCGCCGGCATTTGTAAGAGCCTCTTCCACGGAAGCCGAAATTCCAGGAATAGCAAGTCCTTCAATTCCAAGGAAGTTCCATCCATCTCCAAAGAGTCCGTCATTTGCCCAGTCAGTCAAAACTGTTCCAAGAGAAGAAACCGCAATGTAATAAACAACCCACATTACAGCAAGGAAAATCGGGATTCCAAGCCAGCGGTTTGTAACAATGCGGTCGATTTTGTCTGAGCGAGTCATTTTCTGTCCAGACTTTCTTACGCATCGGCTTACAATTCCCTGAATGTAAACGTATCGTTCATTTGTTATGATTGACTCAACATCATCATCTTTTGCCTTTTCCAGCGCCTTTGAAATTTCTTCAGCCTTTGCAGAATCCGCAGAAGAAAGAGCAAGCTGGGCAAGCACAACAGAATCGCGTTCAAGAAGCTTTATCGCATACCATCTTTTCAATTCTGATTTTACAGTTGAAGGAACAACAGCTTCCATTTTTGAAATATATTCTTCAACATCTTTTGAGAAAACAGCAGTCGGAATAAAAGCTTTTCCAGACTCAGCGGCTTTCTTTGCAGCGGCGGCAGCTTCCTTTACGCCAGTTCCTTTGAGCGCGCTTGTTTCAATTATAGTGCATCCAAGTTCAGCCTGAAGTTTTTCTGTATCAACAGAATCGCCTGACTTCTTAAGAACATCAATCATATTCAAGGCAATTACTGTAGGCTTTCCAAGCTCAAGAAGCTGAGTTGTAAGATAAAGGTTTCTTTCAATATTTGTAGCATCAACCAAGTCAAGAATTGCGTCCGGATTGTCCTTGATAAGATAATCACGGGAAACAACTTCCTCCGAAGTATAAGGCGAAAGTGAATAAATTCCAGGCAAGTCCGTTACAACAACATCCTTCATGCCCTTCATTTTTCCTTCTTTCTTTTCAACAGTAACTCCAGGCCAGTTTCCTACGTACTGGTTTGAGCCTGTAAGGTTGTTGAACATTGTGGTTTTTCCGCAGTTTGGATTTCCTGCAAGAGCAATTCTGATTTCTGACATTTTATTCTACCTCAATATTTTCAGCGTCATCTTTGCGAACGCTAAGCTCGTATCCACGAATTGTAACTTCAACAGGATCGCCAAGCGGTGCGACTTTGCGGACATAAACTTCGCATCCGTTTGTAAATCCCATGTCCATAAGACGTCTTTTTAAGGCGCCTTCACCGTTCAACTTTTTTACTCTTACAGTTGAACCAACCTGTGCTTCACGCAATGTACCCATTTATTTTTACTCCTATAAAAAGCCAATGAGAAAACCTTAAATTTTGATTTTAGTTTTAGAAAATCAAACAATGATTTTGGACGCCAAGCTGCTGTCCAATGCGACACGGGCTTCCTTGACTTTTACAATCAAACCACTCTTTACTTTCTGAACAATCGTGACTAAAGAGCCAACATTGAATCCAAGCTCATTCAGATGCTGCTTTACCTGCGGATTTCCATTCACACCAGAAATTTTTACTTCATCTCCAGGATTTGCAAATAATAATGGCATAAGAACCTCCCAGTAAGTTAATAAAGAGTAACAATAATTACCTAAAACAAATAAAAATTAACCTACTCTAATCTTCGTTATCTTACACTAACTAAAATAATATGTCAATAAACTTTTAATTGCTGAAAAAAGGAATTTGCTTTTTAGAATGGAAATAAAAAAAACTTCCAGCCTAAAAGGAAACCGGAAGTCTTGCAAAGTTCAAATGAAAAATTTACTTATTAAATTTTTGGCTTTACAAATGCCGCCCAGACACGGTCAGCTTTTGCAATGTGATTCAAAATCCAGCCAACCATGTAAGAATAAAATCTTGCTCCGTCATCTTTGCGGTCAGAAGAAAGCTGCTTAATCTGATGGTTAACTTCATTTATAAAGTTGTCATGCGCAGTCTTGTGAATGTCAACGCCAGAATATCCGTACCTGCGCATAAATTCTTCTTCATTTGAAAAATGGTAAACCGTGTAGTCTGTAAGCTTTTTCAGAACCTTCGCCATATTAAGACCATAAGCTTCATCAGTGCCGGTAGCCGCAGCGTAAAGTTCATTTGCAATCTGAATCAGCTTCTTGTGCTGATTGTCAATTTCAGGAATTCCCAAAAGATAAGAGTCGCTCCATTCAATTTTCTCAACCATCTTTTTACCTCCAATGGCAAATTTATAAAAGCTAAAATCAGCTGAAATTTTTCAGTCCTTCAAAATCCAATGTGGCAAAATAATCTTCGATTGTTTCACGGCGGCGGATTTCTTTTACAGTTCCGTCTGAACGCAAAAGCAGTTCCCCGGCACGAAGTTTTCCATTGTAGTTAAAGCCCATCGCTCTTCCGTGCGCGCCTGCATCGTGGATAATCAAAAGGTCTCCCATTTCAATTTTTGGAAGATTTCTCTGAACCGCAAACTTGTCGCAGTTTTCACACAAACTTCCGGAAACATCATAAACATAATCTTTAGGAGCGTTTTCTTTTCCGCTGACAGTAACTTCATGGTAAGCCCCGTACATTCCAGGGCGCATCAAATCCGCCATGCTCGCGTCAACTCCAATGTAATTTCTGTAAATATTTTTTTCGTGAATCGCCTTTGTAACAAGCCAGCCGTAAGGACCTGTAATAGGGCGTCCGCATTCAAAGCAGAGCTTTAAAGGATCAAGTCCAGCAGGAACAATCATTTTATCGTAAAGAACTTTTATTCCTTTTGCCACATAATCAAGATCAACTTTTTTTTGTCCTGGTCTGTAAGGAATTCCGACTCCGCCGCCAAGATCCGCAAATTCAATGTTAACACCGCATTCTTTCTGCACTTCAAGGATAAGCTCAAAAACTATGCGCGCAGTGTCAACAAAGAAATCAGGATTCAGCTCGTTGGAAGCAACCATAGTATGAATTCCAAAATGCTTTACGCCTTCCGCCTTGCAAATTTTATAAGCATGAATCATCTGCTCTTTAGTAAGCCCGTACTTTGCTTCTTCTGGCTTTCCGATTATAGAATTTCCGCCTTCCTTTAAAGGTCCAGGATTATATCTAAAGCAGATTGTATCTGGAAGTTTTCCGCCGAGAGCATTTTTCAGAAAGCCAATATGAGTAATGTCATCGAGGTTTATAATTGCTCCAAGTTTCTGCGCATAAACAAATTCCTGGGCGGGAGTGTCGTTGCTTGTAAACATTATTCTGCGCCCGGTTATTCCAGATTTTTCGCAAAGCATAAGTTCCGGCAAGCTAGAACAGTCTCCGCCGCAGCCTTCACTTTCAAGAACTTTTAGAATGTAAGGATTGGGAAGCGCCTTGACCGCAAAATATTCCGTAAACGAAGGAAAAATGCTGAATGCTTTATAAAAATATTTTACATTTTCGCGGATTGCTTTTTCATCATAAATATAGAAAGGAGTCGGAAATTTCTTTGCAAGCTCAACAAGCTGGCTATGGCTCAACGGAAAATCTGAACTCATAAAATCCTCCAAAACAGGCTAATAATTTTACGCTAGTATTACACTTTTTTGGAGGGAAGACAAGCCACCTTTTACGCAGTTTGGCGAATTGACGCGCTTTTTTTGCCGCATATTAAGTTGCTTCCATATTTTTTTCAAGAGAATTATTTTGCAAGGATTTCAGACAAAAGAGAAAGAAGAGACTTTATGTCAAATGGCTTGGAAACAAAATAATCCATTCCAGATTTCAAAGCCTGCTCCTTGTCCTCTTCAAAAGCATTCGCAGTCATCGCCACAATTGGAATAGAAGACTTATTGCTTTTCATTTCGCGTATTTTCATAGAAGCCTCGTATCCATTCATAACAGGCATCATCACATCCATAAGGACAACTTTGTAATATCCGTCAGGGCTGGCGGAAAGCATTTCCAGCGCAATTTTTCCGTTTTCAGCTTCATCAATTATAAAACCCTCGCCCTTTAAAAGTTCCTTTGCAATATCGCGGTTAAGGCTGTTGTCTTCCACCAAAAGAATTCTAGTTCCTTTCAAGTCGACTGTTTTTTCCGCGGAAGCAGAAATTTCCTTTTTGCCGGATTCTGTTTCAGGGGCATTTTCAAAGTCAAAGCATATAAGGAATTCGGTTCCAACATCTTTTTTACTTTTTAAGAAAATCGATCCGTCCATTTTTTCAACAAGATTTTTTGAAATTGAAAGTCCAAGTCCCGTTCCCTGAACATGAAAGTTTTCAATATTTTCATCCCGCTCAAACGGATTAAAAACTTTCTTCTGAAATTCTTCCGACATTCCAATTCCGTTGTCCTTGATTCTAAACTGATACGAAGAATATCCGTCTGAGACAGAAGGAGTTTCCGCCGCGGTGAATTTGATTGAACCGTTTTCTCCAGTATATTTTACAGAGTTTCCGAGAATGTTTATAAGAATCTGCTTGAGCCTGAGTTTGTCGCAAAAAACTTTACGGCTTAAGTTTCCATGGCGCAAAACTGAGTAATTAAGTTTCTTAGATTGAAGCTGCGGCTGAATAACGCTGTCAACTTCCGCAAGAATATCTTCAATTGTATTGGATGTGAACTTTATTTTTATTTTTCCGCTTTCAATTCGGGACATATCAAGCACATCATTTATAAGGCAAAGCAAATAGCTTGAGCTTGTCTTTATGCGCGCAAGATCTGATTTTATAAGCTCAGGATTTCCGATGTGTTTTTCCGCAAGCGAAGTGTAGCCGATAATTGCGTTCATCGGAGTTCTGATGTCGTGGCTCATATTGGAAAGAAAACGCGATTTTGCATGGCTTGCAAGTTCCGCCATGGACAACGCTTCCTGCAACGCTTTCCGCTGTTTCATCTCGTGTTCAGTTTCCGTGTCAACATTCATAAAACCCATAAGGACATTTCCTGTCTCGCGGATATTTCCAATTCTAACAACAGTAAGCTTCATGTATGAAATTTTGTTGTTTATATACGAGCGGAAATTTACATAATAACTTTCACGCTTGGAAAGCTGCTTTAAAACATTTTCACGCGAAAAAGCCCGCTTAATCATGTCGCGGTCATCTTCATAAACTGAAACGCTGGCATAAAAATCAAGCACATCATCATAAGGAAGCCCTTCCAAAGATTCATTGTAAAAAGAACTTATTCTGTCGTTGATTCTTACAATGCGGATTATTCCAGACATTACATTTATCATAAAAACATTACTGTATTCAATCGTAAGCGCATTGATGATTTCCAGCTGATAAAGTTTTTCTTCTTTTTGCCGGTAGCCGCTTGTAATATTTTTTACAACGGCAAGTCCCATTATGTCGCCTGAGTTTTCGTCTTTTGTAAGAATTATTGTTGTGCGTGTCCAGAAAGATTCGCCGTTGTAAGTTGACCTGCTTGAGTCAAACTGAATTTCATATTTTTCCATTATAAACGAATCCAAGAGGCAGTAGACATTCATCTTTTCGAGGAATCGTTTTTTTTCTTCGTCTGACAAGTCCCAGCAAAGCGCATCAATAAAATCAGTGTAAGAACAGTTTTCAGGAAGTCCCATAGCAGGCTTAAGCTGAACAATCCGGTCGCTCATTCTTTGCACAGGATTTCCTACAATCAAATCTTTTGAAAGATTGAATTCGTAAAGAATCATTGCGTCGGCAGCTATTGCCTTTTTATACTGATTTGTTCTTGTATCGCCGCTATCCAAAATGTAGCCGCTCACACTTTTTTTTATCTGGGAAAAGCCATGTTCATTGTCATCTGAAAAAATAGAAATATTTTGCATTTTCTTAATTGTAATCCCAAATAAAAGAAAACACAAATAAAAACAAAAAAGCAGAATTTAAATAAAAAAATAAGCCGCCTGCAAAAAACTTTTCAGCTCAATGCAAACGGCCTTAAATCTTTTATGTAAAAATGAAGCTAGATGCGCTCTACAACAAGCTTGCCCATTTCTTTTGTACCGACAAGTTTTCCAGAAGACTTAAGTTCATCGAGATGGCTTCCGGCAATGTCGCCTGTTCTGTAGCCTTCATCAAGGACTGAATTAACGGAATCTTCAATAACCTTTGCTTCTTTTTCAAGTCCGAAGCTGTAGCGCAAAAGCATCGCGGCAGAAAGAATTGTCGCAAGAGGATTTGCAAGATTTTTTCCGGCAATGTCAGGAGCAGAACCGTGAATCGGCTCGTAAAGTCCAGGACCTCCATCTCCCAATGAAGCTGAAGCAAGCATTCCGATTGAGCCTGTAATCTGGCTTGCTTCGTCGGAAAGAATGTCGCCAAACATATTGCTTGTTGCAATTACGTCAAACTGGCGCGGATTGCGAACAAGCTGCATAGAAGCATTGTCAATATAAAGGTAAGAAAGCGCAACATCAGGATAATCTTCTTTTATAGATTCTGTAACTTTTCTCCAGAGCTGGCTTGAATTCAAGATGTTCGCCTTGTCAACTACGCAAAGACGTTTCTGGCGTTTCTGTGCGAATTCAAATCCCATGCGGACAATGCGCTCAATTTCACTCCAAGTATACTTTTCTGTGTCCCAGGCAGATTTTCCGTCAGCGGCAGTTCCTCTGTCCCCAAAGTAAATTCCGGAAATCAGCTCGCGGACAATGAGAATGTTAAGTCCATCGCCGACAATTTCATCTTTTAAAGGACAAGCATCTTTAAGCTGCTTCCACATTACAGCCGGACGAAGATTTGCAAAAACTTTCATTCCTCCGCGAAGACCAAGCAATGCTTTTTCAGGACGAAGTTCAGACGGAAGGTTGTCCCACTTTGGACCGCCCACAGCGCCAAGAAGAACTGCATCGCTTTTAAGGCACTTGTCAAGTTCTTCCTGCGGCAATGGCTTTCCGAACTTATCGATTGCGCATCCGCCTGCTGTAACAGTTTCATAATTAAATTTATGTCCGAATTTTGAAGCGACTGCGTTCAATACATTTACAGCTTCGGCAACAACATCAGGACCAATTCCATCTCCAGGAATCAAAGCAATATTTTTTTCCATAATCAAACTCCTATAAAAAATCAATGAAAACTTTACTAATACTAAAGTTTATAAAGTATTTATAAAATACTCCAAAGCAAGATTTATGTAAAGGACATTAAATGAATTTGTGGTATTTTTTTTCAATATCCTTAATCAGTTTGTATTCAAAAGAATCAACCAAGGCAAGCCAGGAAGCTTCAATAACGTCGCAGCTCACGCCAATTGTAGTCCAGATATCTGTTCCGTCTGTAGACTCAATCAAAACACGGACACTTGCGGCTGTAGCTGATTTTCCGTCGAGAACACGGACTTTATAATCTGTAAGGTGAATATCCTCCACGCTCGGATAAAAAGACTTGAGCGCAGTACGCAACGCAAAGTCAAGAGCGTTGACAGGACCGTTTCCTTCACCGGCGGCAATTTCCTCATGACCGTCAACTTCAATTTTAAGCTGGGCAAAAGAATAAAGTCCTTTCTCAATAAGCGGAGACTCATCGGAAGTTTTATAATAGCGCAATTTAAAGAACGGCTGGTATTTTCCAATAGACTTGCGGACCAAAAGTTCAAAACTTCCGTCTGCGCCTTCAAACTGGTAACCCTGATGCTCAAGCTCTTTTACCTTCGCCATGATTTCTGAAACAACCGGGCTTGACTTTGTAATCGACGGATCAAACTTTCTGATTTTTTCAATGACCATGCTTCTTCCGGCAACTTCGCTCATAAGGAAAACACGGGAATTTCCAACAGATTCTGGCTCGATGTGCTCGTATGCAAACGGATTTTTCAAGACCGCATCTATGTGCATTCCGGCTTTGTGCGCAAAAGCATTCTGTCCAACATACGGAAGCCCCGGGTCAAGAGTTATGTTTGTAATTTCCGCAACACGCTTGCAAATCGGAGTGAGCTGCTTTATGTTTTCCTCTGGAATGCACTTGCAGTTCATTTTAAGCTGAAGGTTCGAAATTATTGTAGAAAGATTTGCGTTTCCTGTACGCTCACCGAATCCAAGAAGAACACCCTGAACATGAGTTGCGCCGGCTTCAACTGCGACAAGAGAATTTGCAACAGCAAGCCCTGAATCATTGTGAGTGTGTATTCCAATCACCGCTCCCGCCCCGAATTTTTCAACAGCGGCACGGACACCTTCACGGCACTCTTCAATCATTGCGCCGCCTTTTGTCTCGCAAAGTGAAAGAACGCTTGCGCCTCCTTCAATCGCAGCCCCCAAAGCCTTTAAAGCGTAATCCTTGTTCGCCTTGAATCCTGTAAAAAAATGCTCGGCATCAAAAATAACATTGCGTCCGCGCTGATTTAAATATGAGCAAGTGTCTCTTATCATTTCAAGGTTTTCTTCAAGGGAAGCGTGAAGTATTTCCGTAGCCTGAAAATCCCAAGTCTTTCCGAAGATAACAACAGTTTCTGTTTCCGCAGAAAGAAGACTTTGCAAATTGACATCTTCCGCGCATGAAGAATCTTTTCTTCTTGTTGAGCCGAACGCAACAATCTGTGAATTTTTCAGCTTAAGGTTTTTTGCACGCTGAAAGAATTCCATGTCCTTTGGATTAGAACCTGGGTTTCCAGCTTCAATATATTTTATGCCCAAGTCGTCCAAAGCCTGCACAATATGAATTTTATCCTGAACAGAATAGCTTATTCCTTCTCCCTGCGAACCGTCGCGCAAAGTAGAATCAAGTATCTCAATATTTCTTTCCATAGCGGAAAATATATCAGAAATATGTTTTTTTTAATAGCGTTCTTTTTGAAAATTGCACAATGATTCCGATTCTGATAAAATAAGGCAAAATTTATTTGGAGAAAACTATGTACATTACATGCTTAGATTTAGAGGGCGTTCTTGTTCCTGAAATTTGGATTGCATTCGCAAAGGCTTCCGGGATTCCAGAGCTTACACGTACAACACGCGACGAGCCGGACTACAACAAGCTCATGAACTGGAGAATCGGGATTTTAAAGGAACACAAGCTTGGGCTCAAGGAAATTCAGGAAGTAATTGAAAAAATAGATCCGCTTCCGGGCGCAAAAGAATTTCTTGACGAGCTTAGGTCAATCTGCCAGACAATAATAATCAGCGACACATTCACGCAGTTCGCTTCCCCGCTGATGAAAAAACTCGGACAGCCTACAATTTTCTGCAACTCACTTGAAGTTTCTGATTCCGGGGAAATTACAGGATTTAAAATGCGCATCGAAAATTCCAAGCTAACAACAGTAAAAGCTCTTCAGGCAATCGGATACGATACAATCGCTTCTGGAGACAGCTACAACGACCTTGGAATGATTAAGGCAAGTAAAGCGGGATTTTTATTTAAAAGCACAGACAAAATAAAGTCGGAAAATCCAGAACTTCCGGCGTTTGAAGAATACAATGAGCTTCTTGACGCAATAAAAATCCAGCTTAAGAAATAATAATTTTTGCAAAAAGCATACTCTGGATTTTTTCCAAAGTATGCTTTTTTTATTTAGGGTTTATCAAAACCTTAAAAACGGCTGAGTTAAGGTCTTGAGCGTAAGCGTGCCTTGACCAGACGTATTAAAACAGTCCTGAAATTATTCCATCATCATCAACGTCTATATTAAGAGCGGCAGGAGCTTTTGGAAGTCCCGGCATATCAACGATGTCGCCTGCAAACGCAACCACAAATCCCGCTCCGGAATAAAGCTGAACATCACGGATTGGGAACACATAATCTTTTGGTGCACCCTGCAAAGATTTGTCGTGACTTATTGAGTTCTGGGTTTTTGCCATGCAGATTGGAAGCGAGCCAAATCCCTGCTCTTCAAACTGATTGAGTTTTTTCAAAGCCTTTCCTTCAAATTCAACAGAAGAAGCCCTGTAAATTTCCTTTGCAAGAATTTCAATTTTTTCTTTAAGCGGAATATCAAGCGGATAAATATTTTTGAACTCAAAAGTCAAGTCGCAGAGTTCAACAACTTTGTGCGCAAGGTCAATAGCTCCGGCTCCACCTTTTTCCCAGCCTTCGCAGACCACGGCACTGCATCCGCTTTCCGCACAAAGCTTCTGCACAAGCGCAATTTCTGAATCAGTGTCTGTAATAAATTTATTAATTGCAACCGCGACAGGCACTCCGAATTTTTTCATGTTCTCAATGTGAGCCTTGAGATTTGCAAATCCGATTTCAACAGCCGGAATATTTTCCGCGGAAAGTTCAGCTTTTGCAACACCGCCGTGCATTTTTAGAGCGCGAACTGTTGCAACAATTACAGCGGCATTTGGAACAAGCCCATTCATGCGGCATTTTATGTCAAAGAATTTTTCTGCTCCAAGATCGGCAGCAAAACCAGCTTCGGTAACAACGTAGTCTCCAAGGGCAAGCGCACAAAGCGTGGCGTTGATTGAATTGCATCCGTGGGCAATATTCGCAAAAGGTCCGCCATGTATAAACGCAGGATTTTTTTCAAGTGTCTGAACCAAGTTCGGGCGGATTGCATCTTTTAAAAGCGCAACGACAGCTCCAGTGCAGCCAAGACTTCCGAAAGTAACAGGATTTTTGCTGTAGTCTGCACCGATTGTAATTTTTGAAATGCGCTCTTTCAATTCTGAAATTGTCTTTGACAGGCAGACAATCGCCATTATTTCGCTTGCAACTGAAATCTGAAAATGGCTTTCACGCGGAACGCCATCGATTTTTCCGCCAAGTCCGACAATCACATTTCTAAGTGAACGGTCATTCAAGTCCACACATCTTTTCCAAGAAATTGTGCGAGGATCGATGTTCAAAGAATTTCCCTGCTGAATATGATTGTCAATAAGAGCCGCCATAAGATTGTTTGCAGCAGTGATTGCATGGAAGTCACCTGTGAAGTGAAGGTTAATATCTTCCATTGGAACTACCTGTGCATATCCGCCGCCTGCTGCACCACCTTTTACACCGAATACCGGTCCTAAGGATGGCTCACGAAGAGCTACCATAACACTCTTGCCAAGTCTCTGCATACCATCTGCAAGACCTACAGTAGTAGTAGTTTTACCTTCTCCTGCTGGAGTTGGGTTGATAGCTGTAACGAGGATTAATTTTCCATCCTTCTTATCACTTTCTTTCAGAAGATTGTAGTCGATTTTTGCTTTGTATTTTCCGTACTGTTCCAGATATTTGTCGTCAATACCTGCTTTCTCTGCGATCTGAGTAATTGGAAGCATCTCGCATTCCTGTGCAATTTCAATGTCTGATTTGAATCCCATAATTGTTTTTCTCCTTTCGTTTCCGCATAACATGAAAAACTTATGTTACTGTTCAATTCACGATCAGTAACAGACTTATTCATTGAAGGAAGCGCCTGCCGGTTTATAGAACATGTCATGAAATAATTACTGTTCTACGAGATAAAAAAAGGCCAGTATCTGAATGATTCAAATACTGCCCAGACGGTCGGCTCTTACAAACCTCCGACTCCCCGTGGTTTGTAGTCCACTCTTTCCGCCAGTACT
>OQVR01001013.1_pt1 | contig 12482 bp, 8 predicted proteins | sample 1691521 | NCBI WGS metagenome assembly OQVR01 (sample SAMN03418256, study PRJEB22391) | human gut metagenome | biome: human-gut; feature: organic feature; material: feces | host: Homo sapiens | place: Tanzania | collected 2013-01
CGGTGACGCGGGGCTTGGGATGGAAGGCATGGGGAGCATAGAGGGCATAGCCGCGCTTGGCATCGGGGGCGCCATAGACGACTCGGTCTATCTGGGACCACCCGAGGGCTCCGGCGCACATCACGCAGGGTTCGACGGTGACATAGAGGGTGCAGCCCTTGAGATATTTTCCACCGAGAAGGTTAGCGGCAGAGGTGATGGCCTGCATCTCGGCATGGGCGGTGACATCGTTGAGGGCTTCGGTGAGGTTGGAGGCGCGGGCGATGATGCGGTCGCCACACACGATGACGGCTCCGATGGGTATCTCGTCGGCATCGAGGGCTATGCGGGCCTGCTCGAGAGCCTTTGACATATAGAAGAGGTCTTTCTTCTGCTGTTCTTCTGCACTCATTGGGGATAGGAATGGGATAAAGGGGATAAGGAAACGGGTAAAAAAGAGAGCGGGAATAGTGTGAACTTATTCCCGCTCTGCTATGATGTATGAATGGTTGTCTTACTCCTTGATACCGAGAGCGGCCTTGGCGGCAGCGTTCTCCGGGTCGAGCTCGAGCACCTTGTGCCAGTATTCGGCTGCCTTGTCGTTCTCTTTGGCGAGAGTGTAATAGTAGCCGAGGTATCTGTAAGCCTCGAGGAGGTTGGCCTTGTCGTGGTCATCCATGGTCTCGTGACCCTTGATAATCTCTACGAGTTTCTCGTAGTGGGGCTTGGCAGCACCGGTCTTGGTCTCGGGGTCGAGCTGGAAGCCGATGTGAGCACGCTGGAGAGTAGCGTAGTCAGCAAAGGTGGGGAACTGCTCGGCGATGGTAGCATATACCTTGTCGGCCTCGAGCAGATACTTCTCCATTTCGGCTCCCTCTACCTTGGCAGCCTGGTTCTTGTAGAGAGCAGCGAGCTGACCGTACATAGAAGCGGTGCGCTTGGGAGAGATTTCGATGTACTTGTTGAAGTTTTCAACAGCCTTGTCGATGTCGCCCTTCTGGCCATAAACCTCGGCGAGGTCTCTGTAAACAGAAATCTGCAGGTCCTTGTCCTCGGGAGCCACCTCGGCAGCCTTGATGTACTGCTCGATAGCGCTGTCTAACTCCTTGTTACCCTTAAGCGCAGTAGCGTAATAGAGGTGGTCGTTGCCAGAAATCTTGGCACCCTCGCAAGCGAAGAGAGCCTTGCCGGCAGCCACTGCCTCGGGGAATTTCTTCAACTCGGTGTTGTTGAACATGCACAGACGGTTGAGGGCAGAGTTGGAAGGGAATTTGCCAGCACCCATCTGGGCTATCTCAAGACTCTTCTCGTACTTGCCGAGCAGGAAGCAGTCGGTGGCATAGGCTGCCAGCTGATAGTCTTCCATCTGGCTGCGGTCAACCTTGTCATAATACTCGACAGCTTTCTCGAGGCGACCAGCCTTGTCGAAAATCTCGGCAGAGATGATGTCAACGGGATAGTCGGGGCGAACCTTGCGGAGTTCCTCGAGCTTCATCACAGCCATAGTAGGGTTGGCCTTGCTGTTGACCTGGGCATAACGACGGTAGCCCTCAATGTTCTGGGGGTCCATCATAGTGGCCTGCTCAAACCAAGCGGATGCGCTACCACCATTGTCCTTGGCAACTTCGATATCGCCCATGAGCACGTAGCCAGGACCATACTTGCTGTTGACCTTCAAGGCATTCTCGGCCAAAGCCACGGCATTGGCGGTATCCTTGACATCAAGATAAGCGCGGCCGAGGGCTGTCAGTGCCTCAGCGTTCTTCTTGTAGTTCTTGCGGAAAGCCTTAATCTCATCCTTGATAGCAGCAGGATTGGACTTGTTTTCCTTAACCAGTTTACTAATGTTCTCGATGTCACTCTTCATTTCCTGTGACATTGCGGGAGCGCTGAAACCCATCAGCAGAGCTCCGATAAAGAAATATTTAATCGACTTCATAATTCTAAGTTTTAGGGTTACTTAATTATAGGACGTTTTAGTAATTCTCAATGTTACGGCTATTTGGTTATATTAACATCACGAATGGTGATATTACCCTGAACAGGGAGCAGGCCGGACTTGAAAATGATGAGCTGACCCTTGGGGGAGTGCATGAAGTTGGCAAAGCCCCACGGCAGACCGCGCAACGGGTCGTTGAGAAGCGCATAGATGGTGCGCGAAAGGGGATAGTTGCCATTATAAATATAGTATTGATAGGGCTTCCAGCTGTTCTCGGGCGTAGCCTTGTCAAGACGGGAAACCGACATCGTACGGATATTCTTCTTGAATGTGAGGTTGGTGGTGTCGCGCTTGTCATTGAGCCAATTGCTGCCGATAATGCCAATGGCATTGACATTCTCTTCAACATACTTGATGACGTCGGCGGTGTTGTTGGTGGCTGCCATATTGGGATTGGTAATGGGCTTGCCGCCAAGAATGCTGTCTTCCACGAAGTGGACGGTACTGGATTTCTTATTGTCAAAGACTATGAGCACCTCGCCTTTGTCTGACTTGGGATTGAGTTGCTTCCACTGGGTAATCTTACCCGACATTCAGAGTGTATATCGTGAGGCGGAAATGATTGTAAAGGTGAAAGAGCCTATCGCTGAGGAATATCCACTTATCCATCAAGACCAGCTTGTATTCACTTATTTCCATTTTGCCTGTGACAAGGAACTTACCGATGCCATGCTCAAGAGTGGTGCTGTCTGTCTGGCTTACGAGACTGTGGAGACAGATAACCACCATTTGCCTTTACTCATTCCGATGAGTGAAGTAGCTGGAAGGATGGCCATTATTAATGGTGCTTTTTATCTGCAGAAGACAAAGGGAGGAAAAGGGAAACTGATGAGTGGTGTACCTGGTGTGAACCGCGTCAAGGTTTTGGTATTGGGCGGCGGAACCGTAGGAGAAGCTGCAGCAAGAATGGCTGCAGGAATGGGAGCTGATGTTTGGATTACTGATATTAGTTTGCCTCGTCTTCGTCAGTTAGAGATGGAGCTGCCTATCAATGTACACACGCTCTATTCCAACGAGCATAATATTCGTAGAGAATTGGCAGATGTGGATATCGTTGTGGGTAGTGTGCTCGTACCAGGTGATAAGGCGCCGCATCTTATTACGAAAGATATGCTGAAATTGATGGAGCCAGGAACTGTACTTGTTGATGTAGCAATCGATCAGGGTGGCTGTTTCGAGACATCGCATCCAACCACACATTCTGATCCGACATATATGGTCGATGGAATCGTTCATTATGCAGTAGCTAATATTCCTGGTGCTGTGCCGAATACCTCTACTACAGCCTTGACCAATGCTACGCTGAAATATGCATTGGCGCTTGCCGATAAGGGTTGGCGAAAGGCCTGCAAGGAAGATAAAGCCCTGTATAGGGGTTTGAATATCGTAAATGGAAAGGTGGTATACAAGGCCGTAGCGGATGTCTTCGGACTGGAATATGAAGAAATGATACTCTAAGTAGAGTAGGGGAGGGTTCCATAACACAAAAGCTATGGGATCCTCTTTTTTAAATAATGTATTACGGAGAACAGAATACACTTTGTTTGATTTGAACGCTTACTGATAGCATTTTTTTAGAGAAAAAGACTTAAAAACCGGGAAAATGTAAGGAAAATAGGAGAAAGTACAGGAATATGTGTAAAAAATAAGTTAATTGTATAACATTATGCTATAGTTTTAGATATTTTTTATACTTTTGTGCCATGAACATGAAGTTTAACTAACATTCAGTTATTATGAAGAAGAAAAAAAGCTTGTTGCTTTTCTTGGCAGCAACTTCAGCCAGCTTTGTGCAGGCAGCCCTTCCAGTTCATACCAGTTTTGCGGCTGGTATTGAAAATGTGCAAGAAAAAGGTCATACCTTTGTAAAAGGAAGAGTGATTGATTCCGAGGGAAATCCTCTGGTAGGTGTCACGGTGCAGATCGAAGGCACAAGTTATGGCGTTATCACAGATGCTGATGGTAACTACATACTGGAATTTCCATCTATGGCGCATCCTAAAATTGTATTTTCCAGCATTGGTTACAAATCGAAGTGTATTGAATTTCGTGGCGTAAAAGAGCAGAACATGATGCTGGAGTTGGATCATGTTGCGCTGGATGATCTCGTTGTCATCGGTTACGGTAGCAAGAGCCGTAGGAATGTAACTACCGCTATTTCTACCGTGAGTCAGGAACAGATAAGCAAGTTGGCTGCTACCACACCAACCCTCGATGGTCTTCTTCAGGGTACTGTAAAGGGCGTATTGGCTACTACCGCAAATGGTGAGCCAGGTTCATCTCTCAAGTTAAACATCCGCGGTATTACATCTCCTTATCCTAAATCGGGTAAAGGTAACAACAACCAGCCTCTTTATGTCATTGATGGCGTTCCTACCTTTATGGAGGATACCGGCATCAACCCGCTCATCAATATTTCTCCTAACGACATCGAAAGCATTGACGTGCTGAAAGATGCCGCAGCTACTGCGATCTATGGATCACGTGGAGCCAATGGTGTCGTTATTGTCAAGACCAAGAACGGAAAGCGCAATGAGAAGACCAAGGTAGATTTCGGCTACACATTCTCTTTCAGTAATCCTATTAAGAACTATAAGCCATTGAACATTTCTGAATACAAGAATGTGCAGGACGAGATTCTGCGTAATACTGTAGACGGCATGAACGACGGCAGTTCGATAGTAGGTATGTATGGTTTTGATTATATTCTTAACCAGTATGGAAATGTTTCGCTCAATGAAGAAACGGGTCTTTATACCTATAATGGTCTTAATGAGAGTCTTTATGGCAAGGATAATGTCAACTGGGCAGATGAGGTAATCAACAAGAATGCACCTACACATCAGTATAATGTGGCTGTCAGAGGTGGAAGCAACAAAACCAACTATTCTTTCTCTTTCAACGGAATGAACCAGGAAGGTCTGTTACTTAATGACCGTATGGAGCGATATGGTGCAAGACTCTCTATAGATTCTGAAATCAACAAATACATCACCGTGGGAGGTGTGCTCGATTATACCTATTCTTCACGTAAGAGTGGAAGTAACGATCCTGCCTTGGGATATGATAATGACGGATGGATGACTCGTCCGGATTTGGCTGTACGTGATGCGGATGGCAATTTCCAGCGTGTAGATAAGTTCGGTCTTTATACCGATACCTATAATGATGCCAATGCGGTAGCTAAACTCCAGCGCAAGACGAAGTATGAAAATGATCAGTTCTCTGGCAATGCTTATATTGATATTAAGCCTGTCAAGGGATTGACTCTTCATGCTGATGCCAATATATCCAGATTCATCTTCAGCAACAGTTATTTCTCGCCAAAGATTACGCTCCCGGAACAGTTCGGTATGGAGCCAACATCAACCTTGGCTGAGAGTAACTATCGCAACACCAATACTTCTATCAATTTCCGTGCCGACTACAAGTTCACGCTTACCGAAGCTCATCGTTTTGACGTGATGGCTGGTTATAGTGCTGACAGGTATTGGAGCAAGGAACACGACCAGGCTTATAGTGGTTTCCCTAACGATGATGTATTGAACAATGCCAGTTCTGCAACCACCGTCAATAAACCAACCGAGATTTATTCCAAGAGTGGACTCAATTCTATCTATGGTCGTTTGAGCTATGATTTCCTCTCACGTTATCTGCTTGATTTCAGTCTCCGTTCCGATGAGTCATCAAAATTTGGACCGGGTAACAAGCGCGGTACTTTCCCTGCTGTTTCTCTGGCCTGGCGCATCAATCAAGAGCCTTTCCTGGAATCTGTAAGAGATATTGATGATCTGAAGTTCCGTTTGAGTTGGGGTAAGACAGGTTCTACCAATGTATCCGACTTCTCTTACATCCAGTATTTCAATGGTAATCAGTATGGCGGACAGAGCGGACTCACCCTTGCTTCTACTTATCCAAACAAGAACATCAAGTGGGAGATGACAACCGAGTATAATGCAGGCGTCGACTTTACTTTATTCAATGGCCGTCTGACTGGTAGCTTTGATATCTATCACCGTAAGACTGATGGTGCGCTTGCTCCTGCTCCTATCGCCCTGGAGTTTGGTATCGGCACCTATTACAGCAATATTCTTGATCTTACCAACAATGGTTTTGAATTCTCTATCGGTGGTGATGTAGTTCGTACCAAGGATTTCACCTATAATACTATGCTCAGTATCTCATCCAACAGGAATAAGATAACCAAGCTCAATGGTTCAACCCTCGACATGATGCACCAGGATCTCTACATGGAAGGTCATGCTATGGGAACCGTGAAGGGATATAAAGTGGCAGGCATCTATCAGAGTCAGGATCAGATTAGTAAGTTGAATGAACAGGCTATGGCCAAGGGATATGGTTTCTATCAGAATGGAGCTGCTGTAGGTGACTACATGTTTGCAGATACCAATGGTGATGGCTTTATTTCAGAGGCCGACCGTACGGCGATTGCCAACCCAGAGCCAAAGGTATTCGGTGGATGGTCAAATACCTTGTCATATAAGAACTTCACGCTCTCTATGCTCTTCCAGTATCAGTTAGGTGGTGATGCCTACTACAGCACGATGCAGGAATCAGCTAGTGGAGCCATCGGTATGAGTATCTTGCGCGAGATGTATGGCAACACCTGGACACCGGATCGCACAGATGCCAAGTATGCCAAGTTGATGTGGATGCCTAATGCCTATACCAACACACAGGCCAACGACCGCTATGTATATTCCAACTCATACTTCCGTTTGCGCAACATCACGCTCTCTTATACCTTTGATCCAGCATGGTTAGAGCGCTTGCATGTGAGTGGTGCATCGGTGTTCTTTACCGCTACCAACCTCTTTACCATTACCGATTGGCCAGGTTTGGATCCAGATATGGCAGCCACAAATGCTTTTACCAAGACAACCGAGACCAAGGATGTATATCCAATGAGCCGTTCGTTCTCATTCGGTCTCAAATTGCAATTCTAACTCATTCAAAGAAACGAAGATTATGAAACATATAAGATATCAATTTCTGGCGTTACTATCAGTATCAGCACTCACATTCACATCGTGCGACTTGATAGGCAGTATCGATGATATGGAACCAGACCATGTGGTAACCGATTTGAATTATATTACCGATGCCGCTTCTGCTCAGACTGCTCTCAATGGTGTTTACGCTTCCTGGCGCAGTACAGGTGTATCTTACTTGAGATATGGTATCGCCTCTATGGCGCATACCCAGGCTCAGGCGATGGTGATGGGGGTGGATGAGTTTGCTGCCGAGAATATCGAGACCAATAACAGTAATGTGGAGACGGCTTATACTGCCTATTACAATGTAATCAATGCGGCCAATACCTTCCTGGTACATGTCAACAAGAATATACCAGGACTGAGCGAGGAGAAACGTACGGAGATGATTGCAGAGGCTCGTTGCCAGCGTGCTTTGGCTTATCTCACTCTCCTGAAATGTTTCGGAGAATACTGGAAGCAGGATTCCCAATACGGAGTTTGTCTCTTCAAGGATGAGTTGGTAAGAGATAACCAGGTTCGTCAGCGTTCTTCTGTAGCTGAAACTTACAAGCTGATTTCTGAAGATCTCGATTATGCCATCGCCCATTGCGAACAGCATCCGGCAGACCATTATCACATGAGCAGCCTTTTTGCCAAGGCTTTGAAGGCAAAGATGTATTTTGCTCAGGATAACTATCCGGAGGCAGCAAGATTATCTGAAGAGGTGATTAACGAGGCAAAAACTGCTGGCTATGAATTGGAGAGCGACTATGCTAATATCTTTACAGAACAATTCAATTCCAAGGAGATGCTTTTTGCCCCTTATACTGCTAATCCTAATGAACTGATGGATGCTTCTTGGTTTGCCTTTTCTCCAGGTTCACTCCTCAAGAAGGTGGCTGATGATTTAGTTCCAGATGATGAAACAGGTGGAGATATCGTTGTTCCAGACCCGGGAGAGGGTGGAGACGTAGTAGTTCCTGATCCGGGTGAAGGCGGTGATGTCGTGATTCCTGGCGGTGATGGCAGCGAAGGTGGTGATGTCGTATTGCCTGGTGATGGAGATGATGGTGGTATCGTTATCCCTGGTGGTGACGGTGGTGATTTTCCATTCTTCCCAGGTGAAGATGATGCAGCTTCCTACGATCCTCTTTATACTTTGGCATACAAGGGTGAAGGCATGACTGGAATTGCCAAGTACAGCAAGTTGACTCCTGAGTTTATGTTCGAAGATTCCTATTATTTCATGCGCCTTGCCGAAGTCTATTATATCGCTGCCGAAGCAGAGGCTCGTCAGGGTCAGTATGCTAAGGCTCGTACGCTCTTGGCTACAGTCATCGAACGTGCTGGATATACTGAGGACGATGTGAACGCAATTGCCGACAGTGATCTTCTGGGTGAAATACTCAAGCATAAGTTGTGTGATATGAGTAACGAAAATCTGGAAGAATGGTTCGATCTTTGCCGTTATAACCGTCTGGGTGGTTTCGAGAGTTGGACAGAAGATGAGAAAGCTGAACTTCCTAGCTTCCGCCGAAATCTTCTTCCTATACCAAAGGCATCTATGGGAGCCAATAATCTTCTGGTTCAGAATCCTGAATATGTGAATCAATAAACATTATATAATAAATAAAATCGAGAAAAAATGAATAAGATGAAAATGAAAACTTGCATGATGACACTTGCCGGTCTTATACTTGCAATGGCTGCCAGTGCGCAGAATTTTGTGATGAAAGGTAAGGTTAAAGGTAACGTGGACGGCTGTTCTGTCATGTTGCAGAAGTATGGATTGGAAGGTGTTACCAATCTGGATAGCGTTACAATCAAGAATGGTGAGTTCACCCTCAAGGGGGTAGTTAACCAGCCTGAGCAGTATCAGATGGTTATTGATATGAATCAGCCTGGTACAGCCGAACCTGACTATCAGAAAATATTCTCAACAAGAGTCTATGTAGAGAATAAGCCGATGACCTACGATGTAGATCTTACTGGTTTCCCTGCAGAGCGTGATATGAGTATGATAGAGCCTGTTGTAAAGGGCTCTACCACCCAGGATATTTATCAGGCTTATCTTGAACTGATGTCACCTATTCTGGATAAGATGCACAAGATGGATGATAGTATCAACCAGACTACCGATTTGGCACAGCGTGTAGCTCTTGCCAAGGAAGCCATCAAGTTGCAGGAGGAAATGCGCCATCAGACCAGTCAGTTTATTCAGCAGCATACCACTTCTCTGGTAGCCTTCGACTTGCTTCTCGAGAGTTTCTCTTCTTTACCAACCCCATATACCTCTCAGCAGATTGACGAGATGATGGGCTGGTTGAAGAACGACTGGAGTTCTTCTGCACAATATCCGATGCTGCAGATGCAGGCAGAGATGGCAAAGCATACAGCTATCGGCAACCATTATATCGATGGTACCGTTGTCACTCCTGAAGGCAAGCAGGTGAAGCTTTCTTCACTTATCAAGAAGGGTGAATACACCATGTTGGAGTTCTGGGCTTCCTGGTGTCGTCCATGCCGTCAGGAGATTCCACATCTCAAGAAGGTACACGAGAAATACAAGGATTTCAACATCATCAGTATTTCCGTAGATGAGAGAGATGCCGACTGGAAAAAGGCAATGGCTAAGGAAGGAATGACCTGGACACAGGTTCGCAATCCTGAAGGTTTTGGCGGTATGGTGATGGGCGAGTATGGCATCAATGGTATTCCAGCCTGTCTCATCCTAGATAAGGATGGCAATTTCTATAAGACTAACATGCGTGGTGCTTATCTTGATGCTTTCCTGTACGATTATTATAAGAAATAAAATAGTTTAGTACATAAAAATATTCCCCGATATGAATCCTCAGTATTCCTGCAGGATTGGTATCGGGGAATTTTGTTGATGACTTGTATGAAGGATAGATCTTCGCATAATGAAAATCCATCATAGGTTATTTACCATGCCTCCAGTTTATCAGCAATCTCTGGCATCTTATCCTTGGTGAATACTGGATTCTTGCCTTCCTTCTTCTGCTGGCGATAGTCTTTCAACAGGAAGACGGCCTGACGGGAAAGTAGGACGATGGCCACGAGATTGCAGAGGGTGAGAAGAGCCATCGTGATATCTGCAAAACTCCATGCAAAATCCAGAGATACTACCGCTCCGACCATCACCATTGCTGCTACAGCAAGACGATAGACAAATACACCCAGCTTGGAGTCCCTGATATATCTCACATTGGTTTCTCCATAATAATAATTGCCGATGATGCTGCTAAAGGCAAACAGCCATATCATCACCGCAACAAACGGATTGCCGATGTTTCCGATTTCGTGGGTCAGTGCATCCTGGGTGAGTTGGATTCCATTTGATGCGGTAATATCCACACCGCTCACCAGAATAATGAAAGCTGTGCAGGAACATACCACCAGCGTATCTGTAAAAACGCCCAATGCCTGTATCAATCCCTGTTTCACAGGATGACTGACTGTAGCTACAGCAGCTGCGTTCGGTGCACTACCTTCACCAGCCTCATTACTGAACAGACCTCGCTTGATACCCTGTATCACAGTAACGCCAAGAACTCCGCCAGCAGCCTGATTGAATCCGAAAGCATTCTCCACAATGGTAAGCAGAACCTTTGGCAGACTAGTGATATTCCAAACAACAACACCTACAGCTATCAGAAGATAAACGACAGCCATCACAGGAACCACGGTAGAAGAGAACTTAGCTACTCTATGGATGCCACCGAATATGATGAGCAGGGTGAGCACAGTGAGTGCAATTCCCATGGTGGCAGGTTCGATGCCAAAAGCCTTCTGCCATGCCAGACAGATAGTATTGCTCTGCACTGAATTATAGGCAAAGCCGAAGGTAATGATCATCAGCACGGCAAAAAGGATACCCATCCAACCCTTTCCTAAACCATACTTCATATAATAGGCTGGTCCGCCATAGAAAGACGTTTTGCCTTTTCGCTTGTAAAGTTGGGCGAGAGTTGATTCTATGAAAGCTGATGCAGAACCCAGTAAAGCCAGCATCCACATCCAGAATACGGCTCCCGGTCCACCGATGCTGATAGCTGTAGCCACACCTGCAAGATTACCGGTGCCAATACGGCTAGCCAATGCTACCACAAATGCCTGGAAGGAAGAGATGTGTTTCATTTCGCCATCCACTTTCACCTCCATCGACAGTTCATCGTGTCCTATCTCTTCCGGCTGTATCTTGTCGGGATGAATCAGCAGCCTGATCATCTCTCTGATAAGGCGGAACTGTACGAAACGGGTACGCCAAGTGAAAAACAGGGCACAGCATATCAAGACGGTGATGATGATGTATGACCAAAGAAAATCGCTAACCTGAACTAAAATGTTTTGTATTGAATCTATCATTTATCTGTTTAAATCTGATTATTTATTACTTTTTTATAACCTTCAGAACCTGGTCAGCAATACTCTTCATTCCCTTGATGGTAGGGTGCCCGTTTTTCTTGTCAATATCATGAAGGGCAATGACAGGAACCTGATAGGTCTTGCAGATCTTTTTTACCGACTCATTGATTACATCTTTGAGTTCAGAGTTTAAGATGAAATATACCTCTACATTTGGGTAATGCTGGCGGATATCGGAAAGCAACTTGGCCATGGCAGGGCGGAAACAATACAAATCTGCGCGCTTCCAGTCGCTATACTGATAGTTGCCGAGCGGGGCATCAGCCCAGTTGTCATTCGTAGCACCGCAAATCAGGATGATATCCGGATTGCCAAGAAGAGAACTCCGGGTGATGAAGGAACGGTCTGTATAGTCAGCGTCATTATATCCTGTGTTGCAGATAGTAGCACCTGAATAGGAATTGATATTTCCCATCTTATAGCCTCCTTCCTTGATAACTTGCCACCACCAGGTTTGCTCAACCTTGTTTACATCTGTAGTTTCTGGTGGAGTTGTAGGGGAGTACCAGGTGGCATAACCCTTAGGAATGAACCCTTCGAAAGTGGAATACGAGTCACCGAGAACGGCAACGGTTTGCTTCACCTGTGCCATGAGTGGCATGAAGGTAAGCATAATGAAGGAAATGATAATCGTAAATCTTTTCATGATTCTTATTTTTGTTTTAATGATTCTAATATGATTCTGCTGCAAAAGTAATACAAATATGTGAATAGACAAAAAATATCGAAGGAAAATTCATCTTTCTGTTTCAGTTTTTGTCTATAACTAAGCATGATTTGAGTTATACCATGATTATATCATGTGCGCGCCCAAGCGCATATTTACGCATGCGTATACATGCATATATATAATAATGTATACACAGAAAAACATCATCCTGAAATCTTTATAAGTGTTAAAAGCGCACTAAAATCTCAACTTTTTTGCGAAAAGATTTGGTGGAATGAAAAATAGTTAGTACTTTTGCACTCGCTTTTGAGAAATCAAGCATTACTCAAAGCAATAAAGAAAGAGTTCTTTGAAAGATTTTACATAAACAGACAAGTAGTACAAGAAG
>OQVR01001018.1_pt1 | contig 12463 bp, 9 predicted proteins | sample 1691521 | NCBI WGS metagenome assembly OQVR01 (sample SAMN03418256, study PRJEB22391) | human gut metagenome | biome: human-gut; feature: organic feature; material: feces | host: Homo sapiens | place: Tanzania | collected 2013-01
TAAGCCTGAAAATTTTATTGAAAATCACGTTTTATTTTTTCCCACTTGTACGACGTACAACGTATGTGATATACTCGAGTCAGGTAATCGGCTGTGGCAGCGCACAGACATTCCGTTAAAGTGAAGGGGCGTGTTGATGGGAAAAAGGAAAGCAATGCGGCAGCATTGGAGCAGCTGAACTATGTGAGAAGGGTTTCCGACAACGCTGTATATGCCGACAATATCGTGTCCAAGATAAAATTCTCACTCAACACGGGAAAGAACGACATCACCGTGGCTGGCTCTTTGAGGATGAAGAAGGATGAGGTAATCCGAATTCAGATTACTCCTCTCGGTATAATGGAGGCAGGTAGACTTGAGTTTACGAAAGACTACGTGTTGCTTGTTGATAGAATACACAAGGAATACGTTAAAGCGTCCTACTCGGATGTGGACTTCCTTCAGAAGAACGGACTCGATTTCTATGCTCTGCAGGCGTTGTTCTGGAATCAGCTTTTTGTGCTCGGAGAGCAAAAAATAACGGATTCATCGTTGAAAAACTTCTCTGCCAAGCTTCTCGGAGGGGCTGCGACTGACGTCACTCTTACCCATGGAAAGATGTCTTACGTGTGGAGTACAGACAGTAAGACGGCATTGATAAATTCCGTTACAGCTAAGTATGCTGGAGGAACAAGTGGAAATACTTCCGTTAATTGTAAGTATTCTTCATTCCGCAATATGGGAGCCAAACAGTTTCCTACAGACATTCTGTTGACTTTAAGTACAAACGCCATAAAGAATGCAAATAAGATGTCACTCCGTTTACAGCTAAACTCTCTTGCAAACGAGAGTGGTTGGGAAACAAAAACGACGGTTTCATCGAAGTACACACAGGTAAGTGTGCAGGAAATATTGAATAAATTGGGTAGCTTGTAAAATAAATAACGTAGCTTGTAAGTATAAATGTTTATATAATAAGATGAATCGTATTCTTGTAATTCTCGTAGCATTCGTATTGACTTTACTGCCAGGTACGCAAGGAGTGTGTCAGACAAAGTCGTCCAGATCAGCGAAGACTACGACTACAGCAAAGCGTAGAGCCGCGTCTAAAAGTGCAGCAGCGAAGAAAACGCAAAGAAAACCTGCTGTAAAGAAAAAGGCTGTAGCAAAAAAAAGAGGTAAGAAATCCCCCGTTTACACAAATGCTTCGATACGCGGACTGCAGAACCAACGTGCTGAAGTCCAGAAGAAGATAAAGGAACAGGAGAGACTTCTGAGAGCGAACAAGGCGGATGTAAAAAAGCGTCTTGATGACCTGCTTGCCATAAACAGTGAGATAGACCAAAGACAGAAGTCTATTGATGGCATCCAGAGTGACATTACGCATATTGAAGGAAACATCTCTCTGTTGCGCTCACAGCTTAGCACCTTGGAACAACAGCTTGAAGAGCGTAAGGCAAAGTATGTTAAGTCTATGCGCTATCTCGCCAAGAGTCGTACGATACAGGATAAGTTGATGTTCATCTTTAGTGCCAAGAGTCTCACGCAGATGTATAGACGCTTGCGCTTCGTCAGGGAGTATGCTGCTTACCAGAGGGCTCAGGGAGAACTCGTAAAGGCGAAGCAGAACCAGATTACTGACAAGCATCGGCAGCTTGAAAACGTGAAAGGTGAGAAAAACAACCTTTTATATAAAGGGAAACAAGAAAAGGAAGCCCTTCAAGGCAAACAGACGGAACAGCAGCAGATGGTATCTTCATTGCAGAAGCAGCAGAAGACAATACAGACCATCATTGCCGACCAGAAAAAAAAGAATGCCGCCCTTAATGCACAAATTGACAAGCTGATTGCTGAGGAAGTGGCGAAGGCAAAAGCTCGTGCGGAAGCAGAGGCACGCAGGAAAGCTGCTGCTGCGGCAGAGGCTAAGCGTCGCAGAGAAGCTGAACTTGCAAGAAAGAAAGCGGCAGCAGAGGCTGCGGCAAGAGAAAACGCACGTCGTGTGCAGGAAGCAAAGGAGCGTGAGGCTCGTTTGAAGGCAGAAGCAGCCAAGGCTGCTGAGGAAAGGAGAGATGCCGAGGCTCGTCGCAGGGCAGAGCAGGCAGCACGTCAAGCCGAGGCAGACCGTGAGGCTGCTGAGCGTAAGGCTGCTGTAGACAAGAAGCGCCATGAGCAGGAAGTGGCAAAGGCAAAGAAGGAAGAGGAGACGGCAGCAACGGTCAGCACTCAGGACCGGGCATTGAGCCGTAACTTTGAGAGCAACAGAGGCAGACTGCCTATGCCTATAACAGGAGGCTACAGAATTGTAAGCCACTTCGGACAGTATAATGTAGAAGGCTTGAAGAATGTGCAGCTCGACAATAAGGGTATTAACATACAAGGTTCATCAGGCGCATGTGCCCGTGCCATCTTCAATGGAGAGGTAAGTGCCGTGTTCGGTTTCGGCGGCACGATGGTTGTCATGGTTCGTCATGGCAGTTATATCTCCGTTTATTGTAACTTGCGCTCCGTGAGTGTACATCGCGGTCAGCAGGTTAGTACCAGACAGACTCTTGGCGTTGTGGGAAATGACAATATCCTTCAGTTCCAGTTGCGTAAAGGCTTCTCGAAACTTAATCCTGAAGCCTGGTTAGGCAGATAGTATTTCAATATACGTCCTTATCGCGTTCTCTATTTCGCTTATTTTGATGAATTCATCGGCGGAATGAGAACGTGACGAGTCGCCGGGACCGAGCTTTATGCTGTTGAATGGCATAAGGGCTTGGTCTGAGAGCGTGGGTGAGCCGAATGGTTTCATGCCGAGCGACAGACATCTCCTTACGAGTGGATGCTCCATGGATATTCCCGACGAATGGAGACGGAAGGAACGTGCCTTTACATCACTGTGCAGATGGCGGCATATAAAGTCGTAAACCTCTTCGTTTGTGTAAAGTTCGTTGGTTCTTACGTCAACGACAATCCTGCATTCGTCCGGCACAACGTTGTGTTGTGTGCCGGCGTTTATCACGGTAACGTTCATTACCGTAGGTCCAAGAAATTCGCTAACCCTCTTGAAACGGTAAGAGCGCAGCCAGCAAAGATCATCCAGAGCCTCGTAAATGGCATTTACGCCTTCGCCTCTGGCAGCATGTCCCGATTTACCATGTGCAGTAATGTCGAGCACCATTAGTCCTTTTTCCGCCACGGCAGGTTGCATGCCTGTCGGTTCACCAACTATTGCCACGTTTATTTCCGGCAGCATAGGCAGTACCGAACTTATGCCCTCTGCCCCCGACACCTCCTCTTCGGCTGAGGCGAGATAGATCAGGTTATAGCCTCTGTCTTCCTTCTCGGCAAGGATGCGGAACACCTGTAGTAATGATACCAGTCCTCCGCCGCAGTCGTTGCTTCCCAGTCCATACAGCTTGTCTCCCTCTGTGCATGGACAATATGGGTTGCGTATCCACGTTTTTACCGGTTTCACCGTGTCTATATGTGCATTGAGAAGAATGGTTTCCTTGGTTTCATCGTAGTTTGGTGCAATTGCCCAAACATTGTTCTTGTGTCTGTTGCTGTCCATTCCGTAGGCAGCCAAGGTATCTTCCATAATGTCGGCAGCTTTTGCTTCGTCACGACTTATGGATGGTGTTGCAATGAGCAGCTTCAGCAGCTCCACAGCATCATTTGTATAAGTGTTCATGTTCATATTCTTTTTTTTATTGTTGTCATAAGTAAAGATTGTGCAAAGATAATGCAAATATTTCTTTCTTTCCCACTTTTGTTGTACTTTTGCACCCGGTAAAAATTATCATCCAACATTTATATTGATAACGTTTGTTATGATTTTTTTAGGTATGGGCATAAACAGTCCCCAAAAGGTCTCCAAACAACGCCAAAAAGAAAGTTACCGAATTTCTATGAGAAAGTTACGGACTTTCTATTGGAAAGTTACCGAATTTCTAAAAGAAGATGAATCGGTTTCCTATGGAATATTGATTTTGAGTGAAAAATATCTCTATAAATTCAGGGTGAAAAGGTAAAAAGATTGTTAAAAACAGGTATTGTTGTTAATGAAGAAGAGTTTGATAGCCCTTGCCTTCGGAACGTTGGCGTTGGGCATGACTGAATTTGTTATGATGGGAATATTGGCAGATGTGGCGAACAGTCTCCATATCAGTATTCCTCAGGCAGGACATCTTGTATCTGCCTATGCACTTGGCGTTACATGTGGTGCACCGTTGCTTGCTGTGGCAAAGCAGTTCCGACCCAAAAGTATTCTGCTGTTTCTGATGGCATTCGTGTTCGTTGGTGCTCTGTTGTCTGCCACTGCCCCAAACTACTTTGTGTTCTTGTTGGCGCGTTTCATTTCCGGACTTCCGCATGGAGCCTACTTCGGAGTTGCTTCGATTGTTGCTGTCCGGCTTGCGGATGAAGGACACAAGACGGGAGCCGTGTCGATAATGATAGCAGGAATGACGGTGGCGAATCTTCTTGGTGTTCCCTTTGAAACAGCGTTAAGTGCACATATATCATGGCGTATGCCATTTGTCATAGTGCTGTTCTATTCGTTGCTTGTGATATACTATATCTGGAAGTGGGTGCCGAGGTTGGATGCCACTCCGAGCAATGGCTACAAAGGACAGTTCCGCTTCCTCAGGACCAGGGCACCATGGCTCATCCTTGGTGCCACGATGTTGGGTAATGGAGGTGTATTCTGTTTCTATAGCTATGTCACACCAATATTGACTCGCGAAGGCGGAATCCCTCATGAGTATATGTCGGTTATGATGATTGCGGCAGGTTTCGGTATGGTGGTCGGGAACCTTGTCAGTGGAAAGCTCAGCGATAAATACACTCCAGGACGCGTCGCCGCCGTAATGCTTCTGCTCGCCTTCCTTTCCCTTGTCTCCATATTCTTCTTTGCCCAGTGTGGTGTCGTGACAGCCGTTCTCATGGTAATCTCCGTTTTATGTATGTTTGCCATGAGCAGTCCGCAGCAGTATCTTATTCTGAAGCATGCCCCTGGCGGCGAGATGCTCGGCGGCGCAAGCATCCAGATGGCGTTCAACATGGGTAATGCCTTAGGTGCTTTTCTTGGCGGTCTGCCGATAGCAGCAGGACTGTCAGATAGATATGCAGCCCTCGTCGGTGCACCAATGGCACTTGCCGCTGCGGTGCTGATGGTAGTGTTTTATAGGAAATATGAGAGATAAAATGTTGTTTTTTGTCAATGATATGTGTTATGTCGTGGAAAATGTCTAACTTTGCACAATTAAAGCTGCATTGACTTTGCACAAAATGATTATACTTAGAAAATAATTACGTAAAAGATATCTATTAAGCGTTATGATTCTTTTTTTTAGAACTCCTTCAGAGAGCGTGATAGCAACACAGGTTGACCATCAGCTCAACAACGACGAGATTAACGAACTATGTTGGCTCTACGGAGACGCTGTGCTCGAAAAGGCGGAAAGCCTTGAGGGTTACTTTGTCGGTCCGCGCCGTGAAATGATTACTCCTTGGAGTACGAATGCCGTTGAGATTACACAGAACATGAATCTCCACGGCATTTCACGTATAGAAGAGTACTTCCCAGTAAGCTCCAAGGATGCAGAACATGACCCGATGCTGCAGCGCATGTATGAAGGCATCGGACAGGACGTCTTCACGGTGAACCACCAGCCGGAACCAATCAAGCACATTGAGAACCTTGAAGAGTACAATGAGCAGGAGGGTCTTGCCCTTTCTCCAGAGGAGATAGACTATCTCCACAAGATTGAGAAACAGCTCGGCAGACCACTCACCGACTCCGAAGTGTTCGGCTTTGCACAGATTAACTCTGAGCACTGCCGCCACAAGATTTTCGGTGGTGTGTTCATCATCGACGGCAAGGAGATGGAAAGCTCACTCTTTGCGATGATTAAGAAGACCACAAAGGAGAACCCGAACAAGATTCTCTCTGCGTATAAAGATAATGTGGCTTTCTCGCAAGGACCGGTAATCGAGCAGTTCGCACCGAAAGATCAGTCTACTTCAGACTACTTCCAGGTGAAGGATGTGGAAAGCGTTATCTCGCTGAAGGCAGAGACCCACAACTTCCCTACAACCGTTGAGCCGTTCAATGGTGCAGCAACAGGAACGGGAGGTGAGATTCGCGACCGTATGGGTGGTGGAGTAGGTTCATGGCCAATAGCCGGAACAGCAGTCTATATGACAGCCTACCCACGTCTGCAGGAAGATGAGCTCAGCCGTGAGGCAAGTAAGGTTGCCCGTGGCAATGACTCGGAGAAAGACTACACCGGCGAACGTGACTGGGAAGATGTAATGCCAGTAAGAAACTGGTTGTACCAGTCGCCGGAGCAGATTCTTATAAAGGCTTCAAACGGAGCGTCAGACTTCGGAAACAAGTTCGGCCAGCCGCTGATTTGTGGTTCTGTGCTTACATTCGAGCATCAGGAGCCAACATCAACAGGTGAGGCGGACACTAAATATGCATACGACAAAGTTATCATGCTTGCCGGTGGCGTAGGCTACGGCACAAAGCGCGACTGCCTGAAGAAAGAGCCTCAGAAAGGCAACAAGGTTGTTGTGGTAGGTGGTGATAACTATCGCATCGGTCTTGGTGGCGGTTCCGTATCTTCTGTAGATACCGGTCGCTATAGCAACGGCATTGAGCTGAATGCCGTTCAGCGTGCCAACCCGGAGATGCAGAAGAGAGCTTACAACCTGGTTCGTGCCCTCTGCGAGGAAGATGTCAATCCGGTTGTCAGCATCCACGACCATGGTTCTGCCGGTCACTTGAACTGTCTCTCAGAGCTCGTTGAGGACTGTGGTGGCAAGATAGATATGACAAAGCTGCCTATCGGCGACAAGACCCTCTCTGCAAAGGAAATCATTGCCAATGAGAGCCAGGAGCGCATGGGACTTCTCATCGACGAGAAGCATATCGAGCATGTAAGAAAGATTGCTGAGCGTGAGCGCGCTCCGCTGTATGTAGTAGGTGAGACAACTGGCGACGCACACTTCTCGTTCGTTCAGGGCGACGGCGTTAAACCGTTCGACCTTGATGTAGCGCAGATGTTCGGTCACTCTCCTGTTACATATATGAAAGATGTAACGGTAGAACACCATTATCAGGATGCCGTTTACTCTCTCAACGATATTGACGAATACGTAGAGCGTGTGCTCCAGTTGGAGTCAGTGGCTTGTAAAGACTGGTTGACAAACAAGGTAGACCGCTCCGTGACAGGTAAGATAGCACGCCAGCAGTGCCAGGGTGAGATACAGTTGCCATTGTCAGACTGCGGTGTTGTTGCCCTCGACTATCGTGGACATAAGGGTATTGCCACAGCTCTCGGACATGCTCCGCAGGCAGGACTTGCCAACCCGGAGGCTGGCTCGGTATTGTCTGTCGCTGAATCTCTTACAAATATCGTATGGGCACCGCTTGCAGACGGTATGGACAGCCTTAGCCTTTCAGCAAACTGGATGTGGCCTTGCCGCTCACAGAAGGGTGAGGATGCACGTCTGTATTCAGCAGTTAAGGCTCTCAGCGACTTCTGTTGCGCACTTCAGATTAATGTACCTACGGGAAAAGACTCCCTCTCTCTTACCCAGCAGTATCCTAATGGAGAGAAGATTGTTTCTCCGGGAACAGTCATCGTTACGAGCGGTGGCGAGGTAAGCGATGTTCGTAAGGTAGTCTCTCCTGTATTGGTCAACGACAAGAATTCTTCTCTCTATCATATCGACTTCTCTTTCGACGAGCAGAAGCTCGGTGGTTCTGCTTTCGCACAGAGCCTTGGAAAGGTTGGCGATGATGTTCCTACAGTTAAGAATCCGGAATACTTCGTTGATGCCTTCAATGCCGTTCAGGAGATGATAAAGAAGGGATGGATCATGGCTGGTCACGATATCAGTGCCGGTGGTCTTATCACTACACTTCTTGAGATGTGCTTCGCAAACAAGGAAGGCGGTATCCATGTAAACCTTCATGATATTGCAGGCGACGATGTAGTGAAGATGCTTATGGCTGAGAACCCTGGTGTTGTAGTACAGGTTTCAGATGAACACAAGCAGGAGTTCAAGGAGTTTATGGAGGAGACCGGCGTAAGCTACGCCAAGATAGGATATTCTACTCCTAAGGAGCGCAAGATTGTCGTTAAGGCTGGTGACTACAAGCATGAGTTTGACATAGACAAGCTGCGCGACGTATGGTACAAGACTTCATATCTGCTCGACCGCGACCAGAGCAAGAACGGCTGTGCCGCTGAGCGTTACAAGAACTATAAGAACGAACCTTTGGAGATGAAGTTCAACAAGGACTTCACCGGTATGCTCTCTCAGTATGGCATCTCTGCCGACCGTCGCGAGGCAACAGGCATCAAGGCTGCCATTATCCGTGAGAAGGGAACAAACGGTGAGCGTGAGATGGCTTACTCTCTCTATCTTGCTGGATTCGATGTCAAGGACGTTATGATGACCGACCTCGTAAGCGGTCGTGAGACTCTTGAGGATGTCAACATGATTGTCTTCTGTGGTGGATTCTCAAATTCCGACGTGCTTGGCTCTGCCAAGGGATGGGCTGGAGCATTCCTCTTCAATCCTAAGGCTAAAGAGGCGCTCGACAAGTTCTATGCCCGTGAGGACACTCTGTCGCTCGGTATCTGCAACGGATGCCAGCTCATGGTAGAGCTTAACCTCATCAATCCGGAGCATAAGCAGCGTGCTCGTATGTTGCATAACGACTCTCACAAGTTTGAGAGCAATTTCCTCGGACTCACCATTCCTGAGAACAACAGTGTGATGTTCGGTTCGTTGAGCGGCAACAAGCTCGGCATCTGGGTAGCTCATGGCGAGGGTAAGTTCTCGTTGCCGGAGGCAGAATCGGAGTACAACGTAATCGCGAAGTACAGCTATGCCGGTTATCCTGGCAATCCTAACGGTTCTGACTATAATGTGGCTGGTATCTGTTCTAAGGATGGTCGCCACCTGGCAATGATGCCACACTTGGAGCGTGCCATCTTCCCTTGGCAGAACGCATGGTATCCGGCTGACCGTCGCAACGATGACGTTACTCCATGGATTGAGGCATTCGTAAATGCACGCAAGTGGATTGAGAACAAGACAAAGTAATCGGGACTTTATATAAAACATAAACCCTCCTTTCTCGTCTTGAGAAGGGAGGGTTATTAAATTGATAAATATGTATCACAGTCTTTTTAAAACATTCTTCCGAATCGGACTGTTCACCCTTGGCGGCGGCTATGCTATGATACCGATAATAGAAAGCGAGGTGGTGGACAAGCATCACTGGATAGAGAAGAAAGACTTTCTCGACATCGTTGCCATTTCACAAAGCTGTCCTGGTGCGTTGGCTATAAATATGAGTGCGTATATTGGTTATAAACTGAAGAAGGTGCCTGGTGCGGTGGTGGCAAGCCTTGCCACGGCATTGCCGTCCTTCCTTGTAATACTGTTGATAGCCATGTTCTTCCATCAGTTCAAGGACAACGCTGTTGTCGCAGCCATCTTCCGTGGCATCCGTCCTGCTGTGGTAGCTCTGATTGCCGTGCCTACATTCAAGCTCGCAAAAGATGCTTGCATTACGCTCAACAACTGCTGGATTCCGATTGGTTGCGCATTGGCAATATACCTCTTCGGCATTTCACCTATTATAATAATACTTCTTGCCGGCATCTGCGGATACGTCTACGGACAGTATATCAAGCCGACGGAATGAATACTCTATAAATCCAGATAATATTATGCTATATTTGAGCTTGTTTATAACGTTTTTCGAAATAGGACTGTTCGGCTTTGGCGGTGGCTATGGCATGCTGTCGCTTATACAGACCGAGGTGGTCCACAACCATCATTGGATAACCACGGGTGAGTTTACCGACATCGTTGCCGTGAGTCAGATGACTCCCGGTCCCGTAGGCATCAACTCTGCCACCTATTGTGGCTATGCCGCAGCCCACAATGCCGGTTATGGTGAGATGATGTCTGTCCTTGGCAGTCTTACGGCAACCATAGCCCTTGTCCTGCCGTCGCTGATATTGATGGTTCTTATAGCAAAGCTGTTTCAGAAATATGTCAATGCCGCTCCTGTGCAGAGCGTGCTTCGCGGACTACGTCCTGCTGTTGTTGGCTTACTCGGTGCCGCTACTCTCCTTCTTCTCTCGCCGGAGAACTTCGGAGTGTTGTCTGTCAGCCCGTGGCAGTTTAGCATAAGCATATTCCTATTTGCAGCCACCTTTATCGGAACATACTGGATGAAAATCAATCCTATTCGTATGATTCTATATTCTGCATTCGCAGGCTTGGTGCTGCTGTACTGATAGGGTAGACTATTTTTATTTTTCCGTCTTCCCTCTTTTATGACGCTCTTCCTTTTGTGGTATCAGCATTTTTATCTATCTTTGCCCCGTTAATACTTGAAAACAATAGAGGAGAAAAGTGATCATGGACATTATGTCACATTTTTCAAGAAAGCAAATCGTTGCGCTGTCTGTTGCTGCATTGGCAATAGCAGTGATAGCTATCGCTGCAATATCCGTATGTTGCAGCCACCACACTTATCCTCGTGAACTGGTTGTTGCCGACTCGTTGTGCGAGAGCAATCCCGACAGTGCAGAGGCTTTATTGCATCGTATGCCGGATAGCGTTCTTGCAGCCAAGCCAGACCGTATGTATTATGACCTGTTGCGTATAAAGGCATCCAACAACCTTTACGAACCTCAGAAAGACAGTACCATATTCCGTATAGTAGATTTCTTTGAGCATTATGGCGACAAGGAGAGACTCTGTCAGGCATATTATTACCAGGGTAAGTATTATGTGCAGCACAATGATGCCCCACAGGCATTGAAGTGCTTCCAGGAAGCCCTTGATATGTCAGATGATAATACCCCGTTGACATTCAAGAGTAAGATATATAGTCAGTCGGGCAGCATATTCCATGACCAGGATTTGTTCGATGATGCCTTGAAGATGTATAGTGCTTCCTTTGTTTTAGACTCAGTTCAAAAGGACACCATAAATATGGTAAACGGTTTGCGTGACATTGCTCAAACATACAAATATAAAAACAAAGCCGACAGTAGCGAGTATTATTATAAAAGAGCCTATGACCTGTCAGAGAAACAAGGCGACAAACATTTGTCACAGTCTGTATTGCTGGCTTTGGCATCATTGTATAAGAACCGTGGTGACATAGGGAAGGCTCATAAGATACTTTCTGACGAACTGGCAGATGTTGATGACTACATAGAATCGCCGACCTATTGTCTTGCTGCGGATATTTTCAAGAAGGAAGGCAACGTAGACTCAGTATATTATTATTGTCAGAAGCTATTGTCCGTCGGCACTGTTTATGCAAAGGAATACGCCTCAGGAGAATTGTATGAGTATTACACCATGAAGGGTGACTTGCGTAAAGCTTTGTCCTATATGCACATGTATCGTGTTATGTCGGATTCTGTGCACAATATAAATGCTACCCAGTCTGTAGCCAAGATACATTCTTTATATAATTATAATCTCAGGGAGAAGGAAAACAGTATCCTTAGAGAAAGTAACAGAGAACGGCTCTTCATATTTATAGGAGTCTCTCTTTTGCTTGTTCTCCTTATTGTGTTTCTTTTGTTTGTCAATGAGCGAAGCAAGAAAAAGATACTTGAGGACGGACTGTTGATTTCACATCTGGAAAAATTGTCAAAGGAGTCATGCCTTGAAAAAGAATCTTATAAGTCTCGTATTCGTGATTTGAAGCAGGAATTAGATAAAGTTTCGTTAATGCGTGTAGAGCGTGAGAGTGAAGCGGCTTCTCGGAAGTTGTATATATATGAGCAGATAAAGAAATGTGTATATGAGAAGAAGAATCTTCATAGTGAAGATTGGCTTACAATCGAGAATGCGATAGATTTTATATATCCTGATTTTAAGAAGATTTTGTTGGACATGAGTAATATTAGTCAGCACGAATATGAAATATGTATTCTTGTCAAATTAGGATTTACCAATACCGATATTGCTACAATAATGAACAGAACACCTGGTACTATAAGTTTAAGCCGGTCGACGCTTTATAAGAAACTGTTGAAAAAAGAAGGAAAGGCATGTGATTTTAATGATTTTATAAATTCCTTATAATCAGTTATTTAGACGTTGAATCAAATATTTTTCAAACATCTACCCCCCCGTTTTGTAAAATCAAATATTTTCCAAACATAAAAAACTTTGTTTGTTAGCCTTCTTGTGTATCTTTGCCGAAAAAACAAGAACATGATTAACAAATCCCTTTTATTATTATTTGCAGGAATGCAATGTAGTTCTATGTTTGCTGATAATGTAGAACTCACAAATGACCATCGTGAAGATGTAAAATATGGTCATCAATATGTAGTAGTTTCTTACGACGGCGACGATGTAACCATCAAGTCCGACAGTACCATAACCGACATGACAGTTGTCATCCGCGACCAGTATGGTAACGTAATGCATC
>OQVR01001023.1_pt1 | contig 12413 bp, 8 predicted proteins | sample 1691521 | NCBI WGS metagenome assembly OQVR01 (sample SAMN03418256, study PRJEB22391) | human gut metagenome | biome: human-gut; feature: organic feature; material: feces | host: Homo sapiens | place: Tanzania | collected 2013-01
TACGCCTTTGTCTTGCGCCCAACGCAGGATGAAGGCTTTTCTTTTTTCAGCGGTATGCTCTGCCTTCAGCACCTTCTTCACTGCACTCTTCGCATCTTTGGCTTTTGCAATCTCTCAGGCGTGAGAGTCTATCACATAAGGTAGCTTGCTCTATCGTCCTATACAATGTCTGTGGACGAATCGGCTTTTATTGGAGTCTTTTCAATACGGCCTGCATGGGATGCTTACGAATAAATTGCTACTCTATTACAAAATCTTTTTAGAAAGTTGGAAGTCAATAAACGCTTGCTGTCCTTTACAGTAATTGATAAGTTGATTGAACGTATAGTCGTGTGATAGCAGAGGAGCGTTGCCAATGAGTACGAGGTGCTTGCGCGCACGCGTCATGGCCACGTTGAGCTTGCGGTCAATCACTTGGTGAGTACGTTCGTCAACGTATTCGTTGTTGGTAAGGAAGAGTAACTGATATTTATGCTTGGCCGTGAAACTATAGATGATATAGTCGCGCTGGCTACCTTGGTAACGTTCAACGGTGTCGATCGTGATGTCGTGCAGTTGCGGAATGCCCAGGCGGTCGATAGCAGCACGAACGGTAGCAATTTGATTGCGGTAAGGCACAATGATACCCAACGTTTTCAGTACATCAAAATCGTTGCATTTTTGGTAGATGTATTGTGCCAATTGAGCAGCAATATTGGCCTCGATAACGTTCACTTTAGGAGGTTCCATCTCATTCAGGTCATCACTAAGAGGATAGGAGATGAAGGCTATGCGATTGTGGCGTAAGGCCATGTCTTTCCAATCTACGTGAGGACTGTTGGCTCGTGGTGTAGCTTCTGTTTGATGAGGAAGTGGCACTTCGCACAAGGCATCATTGTAAAAGTTGAGGCTGGGGAAGTAGGCAATGTCGTGGTGCATACGCCCTTGGTGGGTGAGCATGTGACAGACTTGTTCGTTGCGCGAGCCGTCTTCGTTAAATCCGTAAAGGTCGAGCAGACGCTCAAATAGAGAGAGTCGACAATTATGAAGACTGATAGCATTCAGTTGCGGGTCTTTTACGTCAGACTCTTCTGCGCTTTGTTGCACAACGGCGGGTAACTGCTTCTCATCGCCAATGAGTACAAAGCGCTTGATAGCACATTCATCGTTGTGTGTGGCACAGAGCAAAGGGAGCAAGTGTGGCTCAAGAATTTGTGAAGCCTCGTCGATAATGGCAAGACTAAATTGCTTGAGTTCAAAAAGAGGTAAAGCAGCACTTAATGCAGTGGTCGTGCCACAAAATACGCGCGTTTGCTTTATCAGATTGATAACCAATTGCTTGTTGGGGTGTTCCATCTGATTAATGCGCTCGCTCAGTAGGTACGGGTGATAAGCTTTCTCACAACTATAATCACTCCCCAAGCGTATAAAGTCGATGCCTTCTTCCACTAACTTGCTACAGATCTCGTCCACAGCGCGATTGGTGTAGGAAAGTAGGAGCACGTTGGTGTTGGCGTGAAGCAACTCTTCGGTGAGAATGTTTTTCATGCCGTAGGAAGTCTTACCAGTGCCTGGAGGGCCAATGACGATGTAAATGTCTTCAGCCTGTAACGCATTTTCAACCAATTGGTTGAATTCAGCGTTGCCATAGTCTCCTTGGCGAGCCTTGAGCGGTTCGATAGAGGGTTGGCGTTGGCCTAACAAAAGGTCGCGACGCGATTGGGGAGCAGACAGAAAGGCGTGCAGCCCACGATACTGTGCATTGTACGAAGACTCCATAAAGTCGTGTTCAATGGCCCACACTTTGGTGTGGTAATGGTCGAACACGTTGCGGGAAGTCTGTGCGTTGCGCAAGCGGACGGTCACCTTGTCAGTATGAATGTCGGTAATCGTACCACGGAACACCAGTGTAGCGGTAGCATCAGGCTGCTCGTAAGCAGTGTAAGGATAGAAAAGTACGATGTCGCCCTCGCGGAAGTTGGAGAGGTCGGCATCAATAGTAGTACTTTTGGTTGTGTCGAATGTAAAATGAACGTCTTCAATCTTTCCCTCATCGTTGACGATGGGGTGAATGCTTAATTGTTCATATATGTTGCCAGCTTCGCGTTTGTCCTCGATGGTAGTGTTCCACGTAGCTGCAAAGCCTGAGTTCTCTTTCGTACGATTGCCAATGCGTGAGAGGGCGTGTTCGTTGGCAACAAACTGCATGAAACGGAAGTAATAACTGCGCTCTAATGAAGAAGCACAATGTATGGGGGTAAGTAGTTCCTCCAATTGTGGCCGTTTGTAGCGTTGCCATAGCGTACCGTTGGCATACGGATATATCTGTTCGGGCGTAAGCGTCTCAAGACGGCGTAGTCCACCGCGCGTAAACCAGTCCTCACTATAAGCCAAAATGTTGCGCAACTTAAAAGCCTCGAAAAGGAGTTTGGGAGCGGAAGTGGCAAGGTCAAGTCCGTCACGGTAGCGCGAGTAGAGTAAGAAGGCTTGCATCTCGTCAGCACGAAGTTGCTTGTAGTCGTAATGGAGCAACGCACGATAGAGCAGCATCTGTATATAATGTGGTTCTTGCTTGCCTGCGTATTCCTCTTTTCCCTTGCCCGGTAGCCATTTACACTTGCCCGACTTCTGTTCAATGATAGTGCGGTAGTTGAGGTCAAGAAAGTCCATACGTCCTTGCAGACCGAGCGTGTCAGAGAAGAAAGTCGGTTCGAGTATTACTTCTTCAGATTGAAATGATTGGTCCGTTTGTTGTTCAAAATCATTCGCCATGATATGACGAATATTCTCTTTCTGTTGTTGCGCCATTTGGTGAAACTCATTGCCCATTTCGTTGCACGTAGCAATGGCGAGTGCATTTTGCTTAAAGAAAGAGCGTATGCTATCAGCGTATGAAATGTCCTTCTTATAGGCCACCTCGTCTAATAATTGTCCAGCAAAGTTACCTAATAAGATGGGTTGCGTAGCCGTATAAGGACTGATGCGGCGTAGTAATTCCGTCCAAGGAGAGCGCCCTACGGCATCGAAACAACCTGCAACGGACGTAACGTTAACAAGGTAGTCGGGGGCATAGATGATAAGTTCGGGGAGCAGTGTGCCATCGTGGTCGGTACGTGGACGGATTAGATTGACGTGTTCGCCCTCTACCATAATACGACGTAAGTAGCTGCGGTCGCCAGGTAGGTAAGGACTACTTTTGATATAGTTGATGCACACTTCGGTGGCATCGTCCTCACGCGTAGCATAAATGTAAGTATCGTCCCAACGAAGGATAGTGCATTTAATGTAGCTCAACTCCTTGCCGATACTATCCTTAATCCTTCGGGGTAAAATACGCTCATAGGTTAGAGAAAAAAAGCCTTGAAGTTGTGCAGGGATGGGAGCATCGTATATGAGAGAGATGAATTGGGCAATGGCTTTAAGGTCTTGCGACCATGCTTTTTGTAATTCTTCGTCAGTAGTGGCGGTAAGGTCACTCAGTCGTACGCGGGCATCGTTTATGGCAAATGAAAGACTGCGGTCGTTTTGACTGATCTGGTGCTTTTTAATGAGATAGTCAATTTTAGCATATAGTCCACTTAGCTTAATCGTTACATCAGTTAATTGCTGTTCAACCGCGATATTGAGTATGCTTCGCAAGATGTCATAGCGCTTGCGTACTAACCATTAGCACATTAACACACATTAGCATATTTTCCACATGAACCTTAAAGCCCCATTACTCGAAACAGGTAAATACCTCAACTACAATAATACGGGAGACGCCAAAGTCTTTTACATTCGCTACAATCCAGATAACACCCCCGACCAATACTATGTACACCTTTCTGAAAAAAATGATTTCTCAGACAAAGGCTTGCACTATCAGGTTGATGGCGACGTCGTAGTGGGTTGGAACGTGAACGCCTCTGACTACTCAGGTTGCGACTGGCTCTTAGAACCCGTAGACTTAACTGACGCTACTGTTAAACAACACTTTGACAGCCAAGCCAACCGCTTAAGCAATGTTGCAACTAACGAGTATATCGTGATTCGCGACAATTTCAACACCGTCATGACTGAAGATTATAGCGACGGCAGAGTAGCCACAGCCGAACGCAATGCTCAAAAATTCAACCAGTGTTGGAAGCTCGTTCCTGTTGAGGGTAAAGAGGGTTATTATCAAATTCAGAACGCGGTTACCAAGCACTACATCAATTTTGCAGACTATAATACTAAAACCTACGCAACTGAAAGTCCCACAAATGGTGGATTTAAAATAGCGGCATTCAGCACGTACTTTGAAATGCTTATAAACGAAGAACTTGGACACGCACTTCATAGTGCAAATTGGTGCAGTTCTGTGCTTGTGTGGAATAGTTATGCTAAGGGTAGCACAGCCTCTGTGTGGACATTTGAACACGCCAATATTACAGAAGCAGACTTAAACGCTGCCATCCAGGACTATCGCAACCTTCGCGAGGAATATAACAAAGCAGGAAACAATGCCACAGCTTTGTCACAGTTCTTTGAAGATGCTGCTTGCACCACCCTCAAAAGCGCATACAAGTCTGTAACTGACGATGCTTTGAAAACAGCCATGACCGAAAGTGGTATCAACTCTACCACCCTGCAAAACATGGCTATCAAGATAAAGAATAACAGTTGGGCAGAATGGGAAAAGATTTTCCGTGTACGCAAAGTTGAACCCTACACCAATCCCGACACCTGGAATGGTATTCTTAAGATTGGCTACGTTTACACACGCTTAAGCAATCCCACGGGTATTTGGGGCAACACCCACCAAATACTTTATGTGTTTGTTGGCGACGACATCCCCGAAGGAGCTTCTGTCAACTTGATTCAGGTGAAACAAAGCGACCAACAAGGTGATAGCCAGCAGTTGCACAAGGGTATGAATGCTATTCTAACAAACGACGAACGCGCCCTCTACATTAACTATGAGGTAAGCACAAGCGATGCTGCCGACTCTAAGAAATGGCGCGAATACCCTGACCTTTCCATTCACATTGAAGGAGGTGTAGTAGATGGCTATTTCGATGCAAACCGCGAAGGCATCAACACCAACGAGGCTTGGAAACAGATGGTAGCTAAAGGCATGTTTAGCAAGCCCTTTGCCATGATGAAGGGTCGCAACATCATCTACCAGACTGAGGCAAACATGAAGTTATAGGTACATGAATAGAAACCCAACACCACCCAGGTTTGTTCTGCGAACTCTTCCGTGAATTGCGCAAAGACCCCTTGAACCACAATAAAGGCAGCCAAAGCAATCCTATTCCTGCCTCTGAGGACTTCTTGAAGTTTGCGCTCAAAGTGAGCAGCATTGTGAAAGAAGACCTCACCGAGTTCTTCCAAGCTTTTGGTTTCTTTGTTCCCTTCTCACGGTCTGCCTTCTGCTCCTCAGCCTTGTGCAAGTCGTACTCACGCTCACGCATCTTAGCCAAGCCCTCGCGAATCTTCTTGTTGCAAAGCTCGATTTCCAACTCCTGGAACTCGATTTCCTTGCTCAAAGTATCATACTCGCGGTTGTTGCTAACCATTTCGAGCTGCTTCTTATAACGCTCCACGCTAGCCTGAGCCTCCTCAATCTCGTGCTGCTTCTGATCGATGGCGCGGTCAAACTGCTCAATATCGGTCTGGATTTTCTCGATACGGGTGGTAAGACCAGCAATATCGTCTTCCAAATCCTGAACTTCGAGAGGCAACTCACCTCTCAACGCACGCTTTTCATCAATTGCAGACAAGGTGGTCTGAAGCTGATAGAGAGCCTTCAACTTCTCTTCCACTGTCAAATCTGTAGGATCTTTCTTTGCCATAACTTTATTTTTTTTAATGTTGAATGTTAAATGTTGAATGTTGAATGAGGCTTGCGCCCTTCCAACCTATAAATACAATATCGGATTCGTATTTATCTCTGAGATGCAGCATTTGGCATCAGGGAAATTCTCCTGGATGATGCTGCGGAAGATTTCGCCCGTAAACTGCTCACTCTGATAGTGGCCGATGACGCAAATCTGAATCTCCTGCTCGTGGCCGAAATACTCGTGATAGCTCATCTCGCCCGTAATGAAGGCATCGGCACCTGCCTTGATGGCTGCGTCGAGCAAGAAAGCACCTGCTCCACCGCAGAGTGCCACCTTCCTGATAGGACGGCGAAGCAACTGGTTGCACTGCACGCACTCCACGCCAAACCGCTCCTTGAGCATCAGCACCAAGTCGTCGGCTGCCAGGTCCTCAGCCACCTCTCCGATGACGCCCTCGCCGCCCTTCACGCCGTCCACTTCCTTCTCGCCTGCAAAGAACTGCACGTTTCGCAGTCCCAGTTTCTCGGCAATCTTGAAGTTCACGCCGCCCGCAGCCGCATCCATGTTGGTATGCATCGCCACGATGGTAATATCATTCTTAATCGCCTTGCGCACGGTACGCTGCACGTAGTTCTCGTCCGAGATTCTCGCCAGTTTGCGGAATATCAGCGGATGATGGCTCACGATGAGGTTACAGCCCTTCTGGATAGCCTCGTCAACCACAGCTTCAGTAACGTCAAGACACAACAATGCCCCTGACATTTCTACCGCCTCTGTCAATCCAACTTGCAGGCCGGCATTATCATATCCTTCCTGCAAGGGCAGAGGCGCGTAATGTTCAAGGGCATCAACTACCTGTTTTATTTTCACGCTCCTATTCAATATTTTATTTTTAGACTGCAAAGTTACTCATTTTTCCCCGATTTTATCTCCATACAGCCCTCCGTTTAAACTTTTTTAATATAAAGTTTCGCTTTTGCGCAAAATATTTCACAAAAACAGGCGATAGTTGTAGATTTTTTATTAATTTTGCATGCATACTTCGTAAAAACAGAACGGAGCCAGCCCCAGAAGGGAAGGTTCCCGATGATGAACTGAGTATAATAAACAGGTTTAGAACATCGTATAATAAAATAGTATAGCTTATGCGTCAATCTTCATTACCTTGCGATTTCGCACTCCCTGCCGAATGGGAACCACAGAGCGCCATCATGCTCACCTGGCCGCATGCCGGCACCGACTGGAAGCCGTATCTGCCTGAAATTACAGATACTTATCTCGAACTGGCAGATATCATCACGCGCTACGAGCAGCTGCTTGTGGCTACACCCGATGTGCCTGCCACCCGATACCAGCTCAAGAAAAAGCTCTCTGCCGAACAGATGAGCCGCGTGCTGCTCTACGAGGTAGAAAGCAATGATACCTGGGTGCGCGACCACGGACCCCTCACCATGGTGCTGCGCAAAAAACAGAACACCTGGATGGTGCCTTACCGCATACTCGACTTCAAGTTCAACGGATGGGGCGAAAAGTTCAGATGGGAGAAGGATAATGCCATCACCCTGCAACTATACTATCAGGCAGCCTTCAATGCCGATATAGAGAACCACCAGGGCTTCGTGCTCGAAGGAGGCAGCATCGAGAGTGACGGAAAGGGTACACTCTTCACCACCTCTCAGTGCCTGCTGGCGCCTCACCGCAACCAGCCGCTCGATCACGACAGCATCGACCATCTGTTGCAGACTTTCTTCCAGCTCAAGAGAGTCGTCTGGCTGGATCACGGCAATCTGATAGGCGATGATACCGACGGCCACATCGACACCATCGTGAGAGTGGCTCCACACGACACCTTATTATATGTAGGCTGCGATAATCCGGAAGATGAGCAGTATGAAGACTTCCAGGCGCTGGAGAAGCAGCTCAAGGGCCTCTTCACCTGGGAGGGATACCCATACCGGTTGCTCAAACTGCCGATGCCAGACCCTATCTATGATGAGGGCGACTGCCTCACCACCAACCCGGAGAGCGAGGGAGACCGCCTGCCAGCCACCTACGCCAACTTCCTGATACTCAACAAGGCTGTGATTTATCCAACCTATAATCAGCCGGAAAAGGACGAGGAGGCACGCAAGCAGATTCAGCTCGCCTTCCCTGACCGCGAAATCATCGGCGTAGATTCGCAGACTATCATCCGCCAGCACGGCAGCATCCACTGCATCACCATGCAGTTGCCTGAAGGCGCCCTCAGAGACTCAAAATTTAACATTTAACATTTAACATTAAAAGTAAAACATGAACGTCGGAATATTACAACTTCATAATACGGCAGATATCGCCAACAACAAGCAGCGCCTGGCAGAAGGCATCATCGACCTCGCCCATCGCGGCGCAGAGCTCATCGTGCTCCAGGAGCTTCATAACTCCCTCTATTTCTGTCAGGTAGAGGATGTCGACCTCTTCGACCTCGCAGAGCCTATTCCGGGCCCTTCGACCGATTTCTACGGCAAGCTTGCCAAGGATCTCGGCGTCGTCATCGTCACCTCCCTCTTCGAGCGCCGCGCTCCGGGTCTCTACCACAATACGGCGGTAGTGATGGAGAAGGATGGAAGCATAGCCGGAAAATACCGCAAGATGCACATCCCCGACGATCCTGCCTATTACGAGAAGTTCTATTTCACACCGGGCGACCTCGGTTTCCACCCTATCCAGACCTCTGTTGGCAAGCTCGGCGTGCTGGTTTGCTGGGACCAGTGGTATCCCGAAGCAGCCCGCTTGATGGCGCTGCAGGGAGCCGAAATGCTCATCTATCCTACCGCCATCGGCTACGCTACCTATGATACCGAGGAGGAGCAGCAGCGCCAGCGCGAGGCGTGGACTACCGTGATGCGAGGCCATGCCGTAGCCAACGGATTGCCGGTCATCGCCGTAAACCGAGTAGGTTTCGAGCCTGATCCTAGCGGTCAGACCGAGGGCATCCAGTTCTGGGGCAGCAGTTTCATTGCCGGTCCTCAGGGCGAACTCCACTACCGTGCCAGCGATCAGGAAGAAGAGAGCCTAGTGGTAGATATCGACCTGAAGCACAGCGAAAATGTGCGCCGCTGGTGGCCATTCCTCCGCGACCGTCGCATTGAGAACTACGGAGATATTACCAGGCGATTTATCGATTAACAGAACTTTCGCATATCAGGAAGTTAAAGGAGTTAAGGAAGTTAAGGAGTTAAGACGTATGTCTTGCTGCTTAAAAAACTACGCCAAAAAGACTATTGTCTTAACTCCTCAGCGACCGTAGGGAGCGATAACTCCTTTAACTCCTTTAACTTCTGAACTTGCGAAACTTGAATAAGGTATAGATTTTCAGGATAAATGGAGAATTTGGAAGTGATGGTGATACTTTTCATCATCGTGATTTTAGGTTACGTCGCCTGCAAATTGGGATATATGGGCGACAAGTTTGACAAGAAGCTATCCAGCATGGTGGTAGATATCACCTGTCCTCTGCTGGTGCTCTCGTCAGTAATGGGCGATGAGCTGCCCGACCGCACGCTCATCCTTCCCCTCCTGGGCGTAGGTTTCCTTACCTACATCCTTTTGCTGGTATTCGGTTTCTGGGTACCGCGTCTTATCACGCGCAATCATGACGACCAGGGCATGATAGGTTTTGCGCTGATGTTTGCCAACGTAGGTTTCATCGGCTACCCTATCGTTTCGAGCATATTCGGTCCGAAGGCGATTTTTTATGCAGCCTTGCTCAACATGCCGAATACCTTCTTCATTTTTACGGCAGGCGTGATGCTCATCAAGGGTGAGTACAGCATCAAGCAGTTCAATCCTAAGGTACTGTTTTCTCCGGCTCTTCTTGGTGCCTTCGTTGCCGCCCTCCTGGTAGCTTTCGGGGTTCATACGCCTGATATCATTGCGCGTCCGGTAACGATGGTGGGAAATGTTACGGTTCCTGCCGCCCTGATGATTATCGGTTCCTCGATGGCGAAGTTGCCGGTGAAGGAGATTATCGGCAGTCCTAAGGTATACCTCTCCTCGTTCTTGCGTCTTGTGGTAGTACCGCTGAGCATCTATTTCCTGTTCAAGGTATGTGGTGTAAGCGATTTGGTCAACGACATCAATACGGTTGTCATTGCGATGCCTGTAGCGAGTTTCGGCACGATGTTCTGTCTGAAATACGGCCGCAATCCTTCGCTCATCACTGAGATGACGTTCATCACCACGGTTGGCAGCATCATCACCATCCCGCTGATTACGCTGCTCTTTTCGTAACGAGAAAAAAATCCCCTGATGCCACAAAGTCACCAGGGGATTTTTTATATAATTCATTAATCACTAATCATTATCTCACGCAGAATTTCTTGCCATTCTTGATGTATATACCCTTCTTCATAGCCCCCGTAATGCGGCGGCCGCTCAGGTCATAAATGGCAGCATTGTCTGGCTCCTGATCCGATGTTACAGAATGGATGCCGGTAGACTCCAGGTTGCGGTAAGTCCTTACCTCGAGTTCATAAACCGGTTCAAGACCTCTTACGCTGTTCACGCTTCCAGCACCAAACACGATGTTTTCAGCCAATTTACTATCCACCAGTGCATAATACTTTGATACGCCTTCATCCACCGTCAGAGAATAGTAATAAGTGGAGCCGATGACAGGTTTGCCATTATAGAAATTGCGGGAAGGATTATACTGGCTTCCTGCTTCCTCGAATGTTACACCTTCTCCTATCTTTGTCCTGATCTCAAATGTGCGAGGTTCGTATCCGGTTGCCGGCAGACGCAGTCTCTCAAAGTCCTGACCATACAGTTCCATATACTCCTCCGAGCCATTTCTCTTAGCCACAACAGCCAGATAATCACCCGGTTCTGCATCTACAGTACTCAGAACCGTAAAGACCAATTTAGGATAGATGTAGCCCCGTCCAAAATCTTTAACCGTCTTGGTGCTGGATGATATAATCTCCCGAATCTCGCCCTTAGCATTCATCAGAGCCATGGCAAGTACTCCGTCAAAGTTCTGTTTTCCTTCATTTTTGATTGGTACTGAAAAGACGATACATTTCTGTCCCTTCTTCACATCAGTAACATTCATATTCATTTCCTGAAGATAGTCAGTCATCTTCGTGAATCTCATATCAGAGATTTTTTCCTTTCCGTCAGATGGCTCCATGCCGAATACTGCCATCTGGCCAACGTTATACCGACTGGCAACTGGCTTTCCTTCTTCGTTTTGCGGATTGAGGGCTCCTATATGGTAGAACCCGTTGCAAAGACCGCCCCAGCCCCAGTTTACGCTGAAGCTATCGTCCTTATAACCATCTATCACGAAGGCATGACCGCCACCAATAGAGTCGAATGCAGCATAGAGCACAGGACGGTTGGCATCAATCTCTCCGCGCAACTTTTCGTTCCATTCCTCTGCGCTCCCAGCTTCTATTGACATCTGATGCGAAATCTTGCTGTAGCCGAAATACTTCTGCATGGCGGCCACCAGATCGCTTATATACGAACCGCTACCGTCTTCAGTATACTGCATATCCACAGCCACACCGAGGTCTGACATGAGCCTTGCCACGCCGTCGAAGTCTGCAGCGTTGGTTCCGTCATATCGCACAGGCATGTTTGCCCAATCATATTCGTGCTCGAATTGGGCAGTCAGGGTCTTGCCGTCCCATTTATAGGAATGGCTTCCGGTACCCTTGGCAGGATAACCGTGATACTGCATCACGATGGCACCAGCCGTTGCCGCACAGCCAACCGGATATTTGTTTGGCGTGTACTTGTTGAAAGGAGCCATCTGGTCCCATTTCGCGGTATTGAGCAGCTTTTCGCCGCTGAAACCGGTTCTTGTGGCAGTCTGGTTCGCCTGATTACTGTTAGCCAGCGCTGCTATCTGCCGTTCATAACTCTTGAGCAGGTCCTTCAGTCCGTCGGGCAGATTTCCTGCATCAAATGTTCCTGTTGAGGTATACCCCAAAACTGGCGCTACTGCGTCGTCACCTGCTATAATGACGAATCCGCCTGCGTCATTGTTGAAAACATAATAAGCATCAGAGCGCGATGCGGTATTAGCCGTGCGGCTCTTGGCTCTAGCTTTCTGCGGCATCTGTTTTCCCCAGAAGCTGTAAGCCTGCTGCTGTGCCTGCCATTGAGTTATCCGCTTAGCCTCCGAAGGAGAATATGCCAGCAGCAGCAACAATGCCAATATGTTTTTAAAGTGTAATTTTCGTTTCATTAGTTCTTGTTGTTTAATAATTTTCTATATACCTATTATAGTTTTTTAGATATTTTATCCTTTTCTAAAGTTCATGCAACGAAAGTTTTCTTCTAATTGCCGAAAGTAGTTTATCCTTTTGCAAAGATAGGGAAAATATTAATACCAAGCAAGTTTTTTTGCTTTTTTTTCATCGCATCCCCTATTTTTTTTACGCATTGCCCCTCTTTTTACGTTTTAAGCGAAAAAAAATCCCCTGATGCCACAGAAAGCACCAGGGGATTCCTATCTTTTAATTGTAATAATTCAAGTTTGCAAGTGGTTTTAGTACGGGCTGAAGGCCCAAAAGTTCCTGGAAGCAGCACGCCCTGAAAGGGCAGAAGCTCCTAGCCCAGGGCATCGCCCTGGGT
>OQVR01001024.1_pt1 | contig 12408 bp, 7 predicted proteins | sample 1691521 | NCBI WGS metagenome assembly OQVR01 (sample SAMN03418256, study PRJEB22391) | human gut metagenome | biome: human-gut; feature: organic feature; material: feces | host: Homo sapiens | place: Tanzania | collected 2013-01
ACATCCCCGGATTCACAATCCCCATGTCCGGAGCCGACAGGTGCAGATTCTGGTAATATATCTTCCGCAAATGGCAATTCGGCAGTTGGTGACAGCTCGAGCGCTTCGATGGTCGCTGAGCCTGCCGAAGCGACTGTGGAGGAGAGGCTGGTCAGGGCGTTGGTCAAAGGGGATTCCTCGGGGCTGGAGAGTGACATCAAGGAGTGCCTGACCAAGTACGAGAAGCCTGTGCAGATCATCGACGGGCCGCTGATGAGCGGGATGGCTCGGGTCGGGGAACTGTTCGGGGCGGGAAAGATGTTCCTGCCTCAGGTGGTGAAGTCGGCGAAGACCATGAAGAATGCGGTGGCGTTGCTGCAACCTTACATTGAGGAAGGAGGCGGAGAGTCGGAAGTTAAAAAGCCTCTGATTGTGTTCGCTACCGTCAAAGGGGACGTGCACGACATCGGGAAGAACATCACGGAGATCGTGCTGAGCTGCAACGGCTTCGAGATCGTGGATCTTGGGGTGATGGTGCCTAAGGAGACGATTCTGGAGAAGGCGGCGGAGTGCTCTGCGGACCTTATCGGGGTCAGCGGGCTGATAACGCCATCGCTATACCAGATGGAGGAGATCTGCAAGGAGATGACGGCCAGAGGGTTGGACACTCCCCTGCTTGTGGGCGGGGCGGCGGCTTCGGCGCTCCACACAGCTGTCAGGCTGGCTCTGCTTTACGGGCACGTGTTCTATGCGCAGGACGCATCCGCGAGCGCGGTGCTTGCAAACCAGCTTATCACGGACAGAGAAGGCACGGAGGCCGCGGAGCATAAAAAGCAAGAGCATCTTCGTGAACTTTATGCACAGTCTTCACAGAAAAAGGCCGGTCACAAGCCCGTCGAACCGTTCCCGGCCTTCAGTTTCATTAAGAGGGAACCATTCGGGAACATATCGGGGAAGAGGCTCGGCATAGAGGAAGTGGAGCCGTTCTTTGACTGGAATATGTTCGCTGCGATCTGGGGAATAAAAAGTGGAACAGGACACGACGAACTGAGGAAACTCCGTGCCGACGCACATAAGGAAATTGATAGACTAAAGAACGGAAACGCTTGTCGGATAACCATTTCGGCAAGGTTTGACGGATGTCATAGCGAAGGGGACGACATTGTCTCCAAAGATTTCCGGCTGCCGATGCTCCGGCAGGAAGGCGAACGGTCACTGGCCGATTTCGTTCCGCCTAAGGAATATGGGTTCGAGTCGCCTATGGGGATGTTCGCGATTTCCGTGCGCACCGAATCACATCCATCCGGATGCGACTGTCCGGCTTGCGGCACGGAATACGGGCCGATGCTTACCAGGGCAGTGCGGCTTACACTTGCGGAAGCGGCGTCAGAATGGCTGAGCAGGCATATTCATAAAGAACTGCCGGACGGATTCAAGGAGGCGAAGATCATCAAGCCTGCGGCGGGATATTCAAGTTGCCCGGACCACACGCTCAAGCGGGATATTCTTAGGTTGCTGCCTGAATCAGAGAAACTTGGCATCACGCTGCTGGACAGTTGCGCTATGATTCCGGACGCCAGCATCTGCGGACTCATATTCATTCATCCGGTGGCCACTTATCCCGAAATCCGCCGCGTCTGCCAGAAGGCGATTGATGAATATGCCCGCAGGCGTGGTATGTCAGATTCCGAGAAGGCGCGCTTACTGGGGCATCTGCTTTAGTACGCCATGTTCCACATGGCATTCTGGGCCGCTCCGCTCTTGGAGGCGTCCATCTTGCCGAAGTTCCATGTGAAGGAGAGGATGATCCTGCGGCCGAGCACATTCGTGTAGGAGTTCTGGACGTAGTCATCCTGCACGGTACGCCTCAGTGACCTTGCGCTGTCGAGCAAGTCCTGAGCGGTAAGGGTGATATTGAAAGACTTTATGTTCTTTCCGACACTAAGGTTCCAGCGTACATAATCATCGTCATACCCAGAACCATAACCTCTTTGGATCACATAGGCAAACTCCGACTGAAACTCAAATTCGTGAGGTGATGTGTAGGATGGGCGAATATTCAAGAATGTCTCCCAATAGTTTGTGTTCGCTTTTGAATCCAGAGAGTATCTTGATCTTGAATTGTTGACCACCGGCGCGAGATTCAGATAAAAACGATCCAAATTCAAGGTAAACGACATAGATATATTCGTTCTGATTGTTCGTGTCGAGCTTTCCTGAAATCCACTTAGACCTGAGTAGAAGCGGTCCCCGGTAGCGTCACCCCAGAAATTTCCCATAAACGCCGTGTAGTCAAAAGAGTCCAGGTCAATTCCATCAAGTGTGCCTTTGCTTTGGTAACTTACTGATCGGCCCGCCGTCAATCCTCCACTGACGGAGAATTGCAGTTTGCCATCTTTGGACAACGGAGTGAAGAAGTTGAAGTCCGTACTGTAATTGTAGGAAGGTTTCTTCGTGTTCACAGGTATCGAGTACCTTATGCTGTTCTCATCAAACCAAATGGCGGACACTTGTGAATTTGACGAATAATCTCCGAACAACCAACCGTTAAAACGCACTTTTCCCCACGTACCTCTATATGAAGTACTTAGATATTCGGTAGTGACAGGTTTAAGGTAGATGTTTCCTGCCGTGATCCTTGTAGGATTGACAATATTGAAAGTCGGCACAATGCTGGCGGAAGAAGGCCTTACCGTATTGCTTGACAGTCTGAAATACACATTGTTGTTCTTGTCGGAATATCTCACATTCACAAAAGGAGAAAACGTTGTCTGCCACTCGCCGACACCAGTCTTGGTGTCAAGCCCGAAAGAACGGGCGTAGTTCTCGTTCTTGTAGAGCCTTGCCTGACCTCCGAACTGAATATTGGTCTTTCCTTTGTTGTACTGAGCCAAAAGTTGCCCATTATTGGAGAAATAATAGTTGTCCGACACCGATGAGTAATAGTTATTCACGGAGCCATCGACGTTGTTGGTCGCGTCACTGGTTGACTTCCTTACACTATAGCGTGAGCTCAATGTGGCTGACAGCGCCCAGTTCTTGCCGAACGGCTCGACGTATTTGAGCGATCCGCCTATGTCACTGTAGCTGCCGTCCTTGTCGTAAGTCAGATCACGTATGTCCTCATTGCCAGAAGAGGCGAACGTTGTTTTTGAATATTCGGTTGATTTTCCGTCGTTCGCACTCAAAGTGTAGTCTATATCAAGGGTTATCGCCCGTCTGTCCTTGCCAAGCTTCTTGATCCCGACGCTCAAATCACCTCCGGTGGAGATTCCACTCTTCTTTGAGAGTGAGTTTGACACCGAACGGTTTCTCTCCTCACCTTCCATAAGTGAATGTGTGTTACCGGTGGAGTTTAAGTCATAATCATACCAAGAGAAGGATGGTTCAAAGTAAAGCGATGTCTTCTTCCTGTTTTTCTTTTTGAACTCGGCACGTACTGTGAACTTGTCCAGATTGCCGTTCTCTATCTCGTCCGAAGTGTCAAAAAGGTCTCCATCCTCCTTGAACGATGTCCGGTCTGTCCTCGAATGTTTGTCCGCGTTCTCCGATGAATATACAACCGAGGCATCTGTGGTGAAGCCTTTTATGGCATCGGAGTTCAGATTCGTTCCCACCTGCCATCTCTTGTGCATTCCATTGTACGGCAATGACGGAATCTCGCTCTCGTTACCGTCATACATAACAAACATCCCGGATCCCGGAGCCATAAAATTATACCCGCTGGCGATGCTCGTGACCTGATTCTTCTCTCCGTAGGCCGAGACCATAGCCGAGCCGCTGAAGAGCAGATCCTTTTTTTCCTTGAAGCCGTTGCCGTCCTTGCCGTAAGCGGTCGTTCCCCCGGACAGCTTCGCGTTGCCGAACCACCCGCTCTTATACTCCTCCTTCAACTCCACATCCATCACCTTCTCCTTTTCACCTTTTATGCCGGTGAACTCTGCGGATTCCGATTCCTTGTCAATGACCTTGACCTTGTCCACTATCCTGGCCGGCAGGTTGTCGAGAGTAGCCTTGTTGTCACCAAGGAAGAACGTCCTTCCGCCGACCGTAATCTTGCTGACCTCCTTGCCGTTGACCTTTACTGTTCCATCCTCGCCTACCTCAACTCCAGGCATCTTCTTAAGCAGATCCGCAAGGTTGTCATTGGACATAACCCTGAAAGAAGAGGCGTTATAGATAAGGGTGTCGCCCTTCATCTCCATCGGTGTCCCGACAGCCGAAACAGACGCCGCCTTCAGCACCTTGTCGTCCGGCTGCATAAGGATGACCTTGGCGTCATAATTTCCCGAGCGGACATATATTCTTTTATAGACAGGCTTGTAGCCAAGATATTCAATGCAAAGCAGATGCTCTCCTTTCGCCACTTTCTTCAACTCAGCCTTGCCGAGCGTGTCCGTCAGGGCGAAACTGGTGATGACCGTGTCCTTAGGATGCCTGAGATACGCCGAAGCGAACGCGATAGGCTCCCGCGTCAGCGAGTCAAGGACCTGCGCCTTCACCGTGAATGAAGTGCGTCCGAACATATCTTCAGATATGGCGATCTGAGCATCAAGCCTGGCTGTAAAAGACGCGGCGAAAAGCAAGGCGAGCGCGATGTATATTCCTTTCATCTAATTAAGCGGCAACAGAAATAACCCTCTATTTATGAATATGAACGCTTATTTGACGGGGATGCTGCGGCCCGGTTTTCCGAAACTCAATTTGGCGTCAACCTCGCGGATGTCGTCATCCGAGAACTTGATAGTCCATTTCGGCATCGTCATCAGTTCGAAAAGCGCGGCCTCGGTCATCGGAGCCGTGTAACGTATGCGGATGCATGGCTCCAGATCATCGTTAAGGGTGAGGTATGTTCCCAGAACCCCTTCATGGGAGGACAGATGGTTGCTGAGGAATGGCATCCCTCTCTTCACGATAGGCTTCTCGTAGTTGCGGTCAACAATCTCGTACCACCACTGGGCCGTGTCAAGATTGGTTTCACGGGCATACTCAGCGGCGAACTGGTCGAACATCATCCTTAGGTAGTCCGGAGTGGAGATCATGGTGCTTCCCTTCTCCAAACGGATGAACTTGAATCCGAGATCCATCGTCTTGACCCCGCCGCCGTGAACCGGCATCTCAAGGGTCTTCTTCTCGACAATATTCTTAAACCACGCCTCGTCCAGATCCTCGTCAGGCGCCATGTACACTTTGACGATGAGAGGGCACTCGTAGATGGACTCCAGACCGAATATCTTCTTTTCCGTGAGTCTCATCTGCATTCCGAGGTAGTTGAGGTCGAGTTTGTCGAACATCTTTTCCGTCCTGATGGTCACGCACTTGAGCGAGTCGTATTGCTCCGGCTCCAGGCTGTTGACCCTGAACTTGGAAGGGACGAAGATCAGAGCCTCGACCTTCGCGGCGTCGATGGCGTTGGCGTCATAGGTGACCACGACCGTGTGGCTTCCGACGAATGTCCTGACTCCATGGACTCCCGCCACCTTCTCCATCCTGGCCTTGAAGGCCATCGAACTGCCGAAGCACTTGACCGACTTGAGGCCTTCCATCCTGACCGTCTCCAGTTTCATTCCCGGTTCTATCCCCCACTTCTCGTCGATTGTAGGCACCTCGAACTTTCCTCCGATGATGAACGCTATGGCGACAGCCACGACAGTCAGTACCGCAGGAATATACTTGGCTGACTTGCAGCGTTTTCCATCAACCTCCTTTCTTACGCCGACACTGAGGGCGCCAAGAGGGCAGGAGGCGACACACTCGCCGCAAAGGGTGCAGTCAACAGAATTGACCTTGCCTTCAAATGACGGGACATCAATATTATAAGGACAGTTCTTCTGGCAGAGACGGCAGTTGCCTTTGCATTTGCCGTTGTCGATAACCACGCCGAGCAGCTGCGGCTTTGGCCTTCCGCAAAGGATCTCCAGCAGGTAACCGAGCAGACACATGGCTCCAAGCAGCCAGACCCAAGGCAGCTGTAGTCCGAGAAGGCCAAGAATCCACCACACACCCACAAGCACGACCATCCACACCCAGAATTTTAGGGAGTTGCAGATCGCTCCGAGCGGGCAGATGTACTTGCACCAGAACCTGTCCACAAAAAGACCGGGGATAAGCACAAGCGCCAAAGCGGCGACGGACATCCAAAGCGTGATCTCACCCTTGAATCCCGTGGCCGTGGCGTAGTACGGGTCGAAATTCTTGCAGAAGAGCTCGCTTGCGGTCAATGTCATGTAGAAGGTGATGAACAGAAGCACGTACTTCACGATCCTCAGCACCTTGTCGGCGACACTGCGCTCATTGATGTTGAAGGCGTTGAACCCGATGGCCTGCCTGAGTTTCTTCAGAAGATCCTCCACCGTTCCGACGGGACAAAGATAGCCGCAGAACAGCTTGCCGAGAAGCACGACTGCCGCCGCGAGGACAACACCCATCGCGATCTGCATGCTTGTCATCGAGCAAGGCAATGAACCGTTGGCGAAATAGGTTCCCAATGCCTCCAGGCCGCCGAAAGGGCAGTATTTTTCCGGATCCGGAGCATTCATGTCAGTGAACACGAGCGAAGCGAGTCCGCTCAAGAAGAAAACCAGCAGCGCCAGCACTCCCCACTGGAGAAGATACTTCGGCCAATTGGACTTGAAGGTAGATTTCTTTGCCATATCAATGTGTCATTTATCGTCACGGACATCGTACCTTTCGGCACTAATCTCTAATTTTGCGAATATACAATTAAAATCCTTCAAAACACACATTTCCGAAGCTAAATAATCATTAACGCTTACTAAATTATGGCAAATCAACAGAACGAACGCAAAACCGGACAATCGGGCGCGATCCTGCATCATATATTCGGGAATAATTTGGAATATCGACTTAATTTCCTACATTTGCCCGCTACATTTAATAACACTATTTTTAGATAGCTTATGTTCAAGATTCTTGAAAGAGTGATGCTGACTCCAAACATCTGCAAGATGGTGGTGTCGGCTCCAAGGATTGCCGAGGCCGCCAAACCTGGGCAGTTCCTGATTGTCCGCTCCGACGAAAAGGGCGAACGCATACCACTTACCATCAGTGACTACGACAGGGAGAACGGCACGGTGACCATCGTCACCCAGCTCATAGGAGCGTCATCGGCCGCGATCATCTCCAAGGCCGAAGGCGAGTTCTTCAGCGATGTCGTGGGACCTCTGGGCAACCCTTCCGCCTTCGTTGACAAGACGGATGAGGAGCTGAAAGGCCAAAGGTACATATTCATCGCCGGCGGTGTCGGCACCGCTCCGGTCTACCCTCAGGCTAAATGGCTGCACGAGAGAGGCATAGCGGTCGATGTCATCATCGGAGCGAAGACCAAGGATCTTCTTATCTACAAGGAAGAGCTGGCCTCCGCCTGTGACAACCTCTACCTTTGCACAGACGACGGTTCGGAAGGATTCCACGGAATGGTCACCGGCCTGCTTGAGAAACTGGTCAATGAGGGTAAGGAATATACCCAGGCAGTGTCAATCGGTCCTATGATCATGATGAAGTTCTGCACCCTGACCTGCAAGAAACTCGGCATCCCTGAGGACGTGAGCCTGAACATGCTGATGGTGGACGGCACGGGGATGTGCGGTGCATGCCGCGTGACCGTGGCCGGAAAAGTGAAATTCGCATGCGTGGACGGTCCTGAGTTCAACGGCTACGACGTTGATTTCGACGAGGCCATGAGGCGTCTCGGACAGTACAGGCCCGAGGAGACGGAGGTTAAATCTAAAATGGGAATATAATGGCACAGAGAATACCAAGAGTACCGGTACGCGAGCAGGATCCGAAGGTACGCGCGCATAATTTCGAAGAGGTCTGCTACGGCTACAACCTTGAGGAAGCCACGACAGAGGCCACACGCTGTCTCCATTGCAAGAATCCCCGCTGTGTGCAGGCCTGCCCTGTCAGCGTGAAGATTCCTGAATTCATCGCCAAGGTGGCCGCAGTTGACATCGCCGGAGCCGCCGCCATCATCGCCGAGGACTCCTCCCTTCCAGCCGTCTGCGGACGTGTCTGCCCGCAGGAGAGCCAGTGCGAGGGCAGCTGCATCCTCGGTGTCAAGGGTGAGCCGGTGGCCATCGGCAAACTGGAGAGGTTTGTGGCCGACTACTCTGCCACGACCGGCGCCAATCCTGTCGAGGCGCCAGCCGCTCCGACCCCTGGCCGCGCGAAGGTTGCCATCATCGGTTCCGGCCCTGCAGGCCTGGCCTGCGCCTCCGACCTGGCCAAGAAAGGCTACGATGTCACGATCTTCGAAGCCCTCCACAAGGCCGGCGGTGTGTTGGAATACGGCATCCCTGAGTTCAGGCTTCCTAAGGACACCGTCCTCAAGCGCGAGATCGACGCTGTCAAGGCGCTCGGAGTCAAAATAGAGACCGATGTGATTGTCGGAAGGACGGTCACCATCGACCAGCTGATGGACAAGGAAGGCTTCAAGGCCGTGTTTGTCGGCACGGGAGCCGGTCTGCCGAAATTCATGGGAATTCCGGGCGAGAATCTCAACGGGGTTTTCTCCGCCAATGAGTTCCTGACGAGAAACAACCTTATGAAGGCTTTCCGCGAGGACTATCTCACCCCGATCCACGCCGGGAAGAAGTGCTGTGTCGTCGGTGGAGGAAACGTGGCGATGGATGCCGCAAGGACAGCCTTGAGGTTAGGCGCCGACACCACCATAGTCTATCGTCGTACCGAGAACGAGCTTCCTGCAAGAAAGGAGGAGGTTCATCACGCCAAGGAGGAGGGCATCGACTTCCAGATGCTTACCAACCCGGTAGAGATTCTCGGTGACGAGAAGGGCTGGGTAAGGGCGATCAAGTGCATCAGGATGGAGCTCGGTGAGCCTGACGCAAGCGGCCGCCGCTCCCCTGTCCCGATTCCGGGATCCGAGTTCGAGATCCCGACCGAGACCGTGATCATGGCTCTTGGAACTGCTCCGAATCCGTTGATCGTCAACACGACGAAGGGACTTCAGGCCACACGTCGTGGCGGGCTTGAGGCTGATGCCGAAGGCCGCACGACCAGAGAGGGCATATTCGCCGGCGGTGATGCCGTCACCGGTGCCGCGACAGTGATCCTCGCGATGGGTGCGGGGCGCAAGGCAGCGGCGGCGATTGATGAATATCTCAGTTCCAAGTAACTGAGATATACTTCACCCCCAGTCCCTACGGGACAGCCCCGGTGGGGCACGGGGAAAGGATTCCCCGAATCCCCTTCGGTCGCTACGCTCCAAATACCCATATTCTAAGTAATTATATTCCAGACAACTATATTCTTAGAAATTAGGAATAGGGACCAACTGCAATAATCCCCTTCGGGTGATCCTCCCCGCTAAAGCGGGTTCCCTCCCTCTTCGGGAGCCAAAGTCACCCAAAGGGGATTATTACCAGTTAAACTTACATATTCATTAATTATCCGCAGCCAATATATTGACGGCCACCATCTCACAATTTCACATATTCAGAAATAATTGCTAAATTCGCACTCGGATTGTCTGAAAGACTTTATGTTGAGGAAATTGTCCATAGTGCCGATCTTTCTGGCGATGATGATGATGACGCTGGCGACTGTGCTGCCGCATCATCACCATCAGACAATGATCTGCATTGTGGAGGAAGTCTGCGGGATGGACGGGTGCTGCGATGACGAGCACACGCACCATTCGGACACCAACCACAACCAGGACGAAAGCCACTGCGTGGCGCACAAGCAGTACTGCCCGTCGGAAAGGCTGCACATTGACAATCAAGATTTTGGCATTGACGCCGGCGACATATTCCCGATCCTTGCCATTCTCTCCAACCTACTGACCATCACCTCCGAAAGCACCGCTAATGAATATGCTTCCGGGGATCTCATACCATCTATCGCACCGCCATTGGTCTCTTCAATGGCTCCCAACGCCCCGCCCGTCGCTGCGTAACATTCAGTCCACCATCTTAGTTCCGCATCAAGTGCGATAAGCGCAAATTACTGAATGTTAACCGGTTGCAAATCCCTGCCCGGCTAAATCGGAGGGCAGGACTTACGAATATGCTGATTATCAACACAGTACGGGAAACAGCCATTTTTACGGAATGACCATCCGTGCGATGTGATAAGCGTCAAACGGAGGCAATAATGCTAATTAACAGGTCGGGACGCGTACAATGAATAGAGAGAGGCGGAATCAGCCTATTCAATAATTTTAGGATATTTATAACTCAAATATTCACTTAAAAACATATATTCACTTAAAATGAAGAAAACGATAATAACGTTGATGGCATTCTGCGCTATTTTGGCAGGGTGCGGTAACCATTCAAATCACGGGGATCACAATCACGATCACGAGGCTGAGGCTCACGAGGAGCACGTGCACGGGCATAACCATAGTGGCGAGGCCTGCAAGGGGCATAACCACGAACACGAACACAGCCATGGTGAGGCTGACGGGCACGAGGACGGTCACGGGCACGATGGCGAGATCGAGGTGAGCCTTGAGCGCCAGAAAACATTCGGAATCACGACCGACACTGTAGCCGTGGGTGATTTCAATGAGGTGATCCACACAAGCGGACAGATTCTATCCGCTATGGGAGACGAGATGACCGTAGTGGCGAAAAGTTCCGGAGTCGTCAGCTTCGGGAAACTGGCAGAGGGCTCGGCCGTAGGTAAAGGCTCGCTGATCGCGACAATCTCATCCAAGGAACTCGGTGGCGGAGACCAGCTTGCTAAGGTAAAAGCCACATACGAGGCAGCGAAGAAAGAATATGAACGAGACATTCAACTGAGCAAGGACAACATTGTCAGCGAAAGCCATTTGGATCAAAGCAAACTGGCATACGAACAGGCCAAGGCAGAGTACGATGCGCTGGCTTCCGGCACATCCAAGGATGGTAACGTCAGCGTCACTTCCCCGCTTGGCGGATTCATCAAGAAACTCAACGTCAACCAGGGTGACTATGTCGAGACCGGAACCCCGATCGCGGTTGTCAGCCAGAACAGAAGGTTGAGGCTCCGCGCCGATGTCTCCGAGAAATACTACGGACTCGTCAGCGGAATCAAGGACGCCAACTTCTCAACATCCTACAGCGACGAGACCTACAATATGAAGGCTTTGAACGGCCGGTTGGTCGGCTACGGAAAGGCCTCTGACGGAGACTATTATATTCCTGTGACATTCGAGTTCGACAACAAGGGAGACCTTATTGCGGGATCCTATGTGAATGTCTATCTGAAATCATCCTCGTCCTCAAGGGCCATAAGCGTTCCGGTCGGAGCGGTGGTCGAGGATCAGGGAGTTTACTACGTTTTCGTGCAGAATGACGAGACCGGCTTCCTCAAACGCGAGGTCAAACTCGGACAGTCTGACGGGCAGAGAGTCCTGATAAAGAGCGGATTGAACGAAGGCGATGTTGTTGTGGCCACAGGTGCCATCCAGGTGAAACTCGCTTCCGTAACAGCCGTTCCGGCAGGTCACACACACAGTCATTAGGCCTATGGAACAGCTCAAACACGAAAACGGACTGTTGAACGGAATCATCCGGTTCTCACTCAACAACCGAATGGTGATCCTTGTGATCGCCGCACTCTGTCTCGTAGCGGGGATATATTCAACAATGCACACTGAAGTCGATGTGTTCCCGGATCTGAACGCGCCGACTGTGGTCGTGATGACGGAAGCAGAAGGGATGGCTCCGGAAGAGGTCGAAAGACTCGTCACTTTCCCTATCGAGACCGCCGTCAACGGTGCGACAAACGTGCGCCGCGTACGCTCGTCATCCGCAACCGGATTCTCTATCGTCAACATCGAATTCGACTGGGGAACAGACATTTACAAAGCCCGCCAGATCGTCTCCGAGAAAATAGCGATGGTCGGTGCTGACCTTCCAGAGAATGTCGGCAACCCGACTCTCGGACCTCAGGCCTCAATCCTCGGCGAGCTGATGATCATCGGACTGACCGCCGACACGACCTCTATGCAGGACCTTCGCACGATCGCCGACTGGACGATCAGGCCAAGACTCCTCTCGACCGGCGGCGTTGCCCAAGTCGCGGTGATGGGCGGAGACATCAAGGAATATCAGATCCTGATGGACCCAGGCAAGATGCGCCGTCACGGAGTCTCGATGGACGAGGTCATCTACGCCGTCAAAGGAATGAACCAGAACGCCTCCGGCGGCACTCTCTATGAATATGGCAATGAATATATCGTCCGTGGCCTCCTGTCCACCAACGACATAGACGAACTGAAAAAGGCTGTGGTGAAGACCTCGGAAAACGGTTTGCCGATCACATTGGACGCAATCGCTGACGTGCGTATCGGCCCCAAGACTCCGGTTCTCGGCGTGGCCTCCAACGACGGCAAGCCTGCCGTGCTGCTGACCGTGACCAAACAGCCGAACACCAACACTTTGGCTCTCACCGGAA
>OQVR01001025.1_pt1 | contig 12407 bp, 5 predicted proteins | sample 1691521 | NCBI WGS metagenome assembly OQVR01 (sample SAMN03418256, study PRJEB22391) | human gut metagenome | biome: human-gut; feature: organic feature; material: feces | host: Homo sapiens | place: Tanzania | collected 2013-01
TCAACTCCGACAGGCAGCTCCCGAACTACAGCCAGATCACCAAGGTCGAGATCGTGGACCAACCGTTCGAGAAGACCCCTAAGATGAGCATCAAGCGCTTCCTCTACAAGTAATCCTTTGGGAGCGTCAGAATGAAATGAATATACAAAAGCGCCGTCCGAAGCATTGTGGCGGCGCTTTGTTGTATGTTTTGGAATTTTTGTTACATTCGTGCAGGAATATTATTGTTTACTTTGCCGTTGTAAAATGATGTCACCGGAGCGCGGTGATGTCGGCATTTGATAACACTAAACGTCAAAGACAATATGAGAAGGCATTTACTTTTGCTTGGAGCCTTGGTCGCGTCGTTTTCCTGCACGGGCAACAAGGACAACAATGGAACTCTTGATTACGAAACATTGGATGTCAATTTCAGCGTGAAGACATCCGGCATAGAACTCCCGGAAGGAACCACGTTCGGGGTCGCCGCTTTCTGCGCCCGTGACGGCAAGACGGATGTGGCTATGTCCGGCCAGACGGTCGCCTCTTGGAGCACGGTTCAGTCCGGCCAGTCCTCCTTGCTGAAAGCCGTGTCCGAGTCGGACAAGGTTCTGGCATATTCTTTAGACCACGATTTCAGGTTCTACGCAGTGTACCCTGCCGCCGGAGCCACGGACATCAAGTCCCTGCCGGCCACGGTGCCGTCTGTCCAGGAATATTCAAAGGGTGTGATAGGGTATCTGCCTTTGACGGCGGCCAAGAAGGTAGTCTCCGTGCTTCCGACCGTAGAGTTTGATGTCATCACTCCGTTCTCGGTGCTTAACCTGAATGTGCCGGCCGACATTGTCGAGGAAGGTGTTCCGGCGACTTTGAAGTCGCTGACTATCACTCCGTATGATGAGTCTGCGTTTGGCGGGGCGATCGCCGGAAGCGGAACATTGGACGCTGAGACCGGGACGTTCACATTATCAGGAGAGAAATCAAAGACTGTCAGACTTGACTTCCCGGAAGGCGGATTGGAACTGAAGTCGGCCACAACCACCATTCCTGTCGTCGTGCTGCCGTTCACCGTTCCGGAAGGCGGCTTCGATGTCGAGTTCGAGGATGTAAGCGGAAAGACTATGCAGACATCGTTCTACAACCAGAAATCCGACATCGGAAAAGTCGTGGCGGCAGGGGAGACCGCCGAGATAACCGTCTCACGCTCAGCTGATGGAGTCGTTCCTGTCACATTCCCGGTTGTCTTCAAGCTGGGCAAGTACGATGGGGTGCAGAATTTCACCAAGGACACCCAGCCTAAGTGGGTTTCGGACGGCTATTGGTCTTGTCCGGACCAGCCTCAGGCCTGGTGCCAGTGGAACAAGGTCTCGGATCCGAGTGACAAGTGCAAGCAGAGACTTGAGACGGTCAACAGCAAGAACATCTCATCCCCTGGCATCAAGGGAATCTGGACCGGAGACAACTTTGAGTTCACGCTTCCTGTAAAGAAGTTCGCGGCCGGCACCAAGATCCGTGTAAAGTTCCCGATCTACGGCCGTCAGCAGCCTGTCTTCTGGTACATCAAGTATCAGGACGGCGGTGACGAGTGGAAGATCTGTGACCCGCAGGAGATCACGGCGAACGATCCTACATATTCGATGACCTGCACATTCGCGATGAAGAGGGGCGGCATAGATGTTGACAAGGTGATCACCTTCGAGAACGCCGTACCGAGCGGCTACCTTAAGATCCGGATCGAGTGCGCCGACGGAAGTGTCCAGGCTGCCGCCGACGCGAAGTTCGAGAAGCGCGGGACTCCTTGGATAAGCAACAACGCCTACGGAGCACCTTTCTATCTGGACAACGGCGGGCTGGACGGAGTCTATTTTTCTATTGAATGATTGAAAGGATAATCAATAAGTTGGTTGATTGGGCAGCGGGCATATTCCTATGTCTGCTGCCTTTTGCCGTGTCAGTGGAGTGCGGGGCAGCCGCCGGAGACAACCGATGGTATTTCTCGCACTTCACCTCGTCTTACAGCGGGCTTTCGTTCAATAACGTGACGGCGGTCTCGCAGGATTCCAACGGTTTCATCTGGATCTCCACCGAGGATGGCCTCAATCGTTTTGACGGGATATCCTTCGAGCGGTACTACAAGGAGCAGCTTGGTGTCAACACAGACTTTATAACCTCCCTATGCCCTGATTCAGAAGGTAATATGTGGATCGGAACTGATGACGGAGTGACATTCTACAGTCATAAGGACGACTGCTTCTTTCCGGTTGACAAGGTCAGTGACAAGGGCACGAAGATCAGCGGCAAGGTGACCCAGATCAGCATCGACCGGGACGGGACGGTCTGGATGTCGGTCAACGGGCTTGGGCTGTTCTCGTATTATCTGGCGACAGGTGAGCTTAGGAACTGGTTCACCGAAAACGGCCACACCGTGCTTCCGGCCAACATCCGTTCGTTCTACATAGACGGCAACGGGGAGTTCTGGCTGGCATTGTATTTCTTGGATCTATGGCATTCCGACGCCAGTCTTGAGTCGATCGAGCCGGTCAGACTGGAAGGCTGGAAATCCAACGATGACATTATGGCCATAGTCCGCAACCCGTCCGACAATTCGGTCTATCTGGCGGCTTGGCAGAACGGCCTGTGCTCCGCGGATTTGAGGAAGGGCACATTCCGGACAGTGATCGAGAACCGAATCGGATTCAGACCGACCGACCTTGCGATTGACCGAGACAAAGGGATATGGCTGTCCACTACCGGAGGACTGTTCCGCTATGATTCTGTCAGCGGGGCTGTCGAGCGTTTCGGAAGCAGTCCAGAGGACAAATTCTCTTTGGCGGACGAGAACGCCACCGCTGTGTTCGTGGACCGCTCCAACGGGCTATGGGTTGGAACGCTGTCCTCCGGCCTGAACTACTCGGCGGCCTTCCAGAGGAATTTCGACAAGTACTATCTCGCAGACAATGAGACACTGAAGGGGTGCTATGTTATGGATATGTCGGACGACCACAAAGGGCGTATCTGGCTGGCCAGCGAGAAGAAAGGACTTCTGTACCTTGACACCTCGACCGGACTTGTCCATCGCTACCGTTCCTCCGCCCTTCCGGAATCAATCTTCTCGATCTGCTGCGATGCCGACGGCGTGTGGCTTGGCTCCTGGTCAGGAATATTCAAGCTTGAGCCCGCATCCGGAAGGACCACCAAATACACCCGTGGTCTTAGGAATAACCGTCAGAGAGACAATAAGATACACAAACTGTTCAAGACTTCCTCCGATGAGATACTTGTCGGAACCACCCTCGGAATGCTTGAATATGATTCCGTCTCCGACGCTTTCGCGCCCGTGGATGGCTTCGAAGGGGTTTATGTCACCGGAATGACGGAGTCACTTGACGGGAACCTCTGGGTGTCCTCCTATGCCAATGGAATATACAAATATAGCCTCAAGGACAAGGCGATCCTTGCGCACTACGACTATGATGAGCAGGGAAGCCGTCACCTGTCTGCCAACAAGATAATGAGCGTCTATCTTGACGAGGACGGCAATCTGTGGGCGGGATCTTACGGAGGCGGAATAATGCGCTACGACAGAGACCTGGACGCTTTCGAGACCTTCGATGATACTGTCCTGAAGAACAACCGCATAGCCTTCTCGCTGATCCGTGACGAGGACGGCAGGATCTGGGCTGCGACAAGCAAAGGACTTGTCTCTTTTGAATATCCTTTTGAAGACATCCGCTATTACACTGTCTATGACGGACTTCTGGACGAGATAGTGGACGGGCACACGGCCATCCGCACCTCGGACGGGACAATGTATTTCTCCTCGCACAACGGCGTTATAAGCTTCAACCCCCGCAGGTTCCACACGGACAACCGCATCCCTCCGATAATGCTGACGGATTTCTTCATCGGCGGAAATGTCGTGAAGCCTGGGACGGGCAGTCCGATTTCCACCAACATCAACGAGACCCAAAGCATTGTCCTGACACACCGACAGAACAGTTTCGGTTTCTCGATGGTTCTGCTCGGATTCTCATCTCCGGCCAGCAACCGCTGCTTCTACCGTCTTGAGGGCTATGACAAGGACTGGAACCATCTGGACGGCAAATCTTTCCACTATTCAAACGTGCCGGCCGGAAAGTACAGGCTTCAGGTTAAAGGCATAGACGGCAACGGATTGTGGAATGATTCGCACCCGTCGGTGCAGATTGTCGTCAAGGAGGTCTTCTACAAGAGCGCTTTGGCGTACATGTTCTATGTGGTTTTCGCGCTTGGATTGGTCTGGGGGATTGTATGGTACGCTTCCGCGTCAGCCGTGAAGCAGGAACGCAAGCGTTCGGAAAAGGCCAAGAGGCGGCGTGAGGAGGAGCTTTTCCATGAGAAGATGAATTTCTTCTCAAGCATCATCCACGAGATCAAGACACCGCTCACGCTGATAAGAACACCTCTTGACAATATTATGGCGGCCGGTAGTAAAGGAAGCCTATCTTCTCGATGATGTCCACCTGCCTGTACTCCAGCACCCATCCGTGCTCCTCTATCCTGATGAAGTCAAGAAGCTCCTTCACCAGCTTACAGCGCCGAAAGGCAGCCATATTCGCAGAGTTTCGGAATTGGTCTTCCGCTTGCGAGGACCCTTGCCCAGATGCACGGCGGCTCGCTGACGCTTGAGGGCGGGGAATATACCGATTTCCTTCTGAGGCTGCCTGTCGGGACGGTCACCGAGGAGGCTCCTGAGCCAGTCGTCGAGGCTTCTCCGACAGTGGAGAACGATGGCCGGCTGACAGTCCTTGTGGTCGAGGACAACATCGAGCTCGCCGACTATCTTGTGCGCAAATTGAACGCGGAATATTCAGCGGTCACAGTCCCGTCCGCTGAGAAGGCTCTGGAATTGCTGGAAAGAAAGGATGTGGACATAATCCTTTCTGACATAGCCCTTCAGGGGATGAGCGGGATAGAGCTCTGCTCGAAGGTTACCTCCGAACTGAACAGCTCGCATATTCCTGTGGTGATGCTTTCAGCCCTTTCCTCGTCCGATGTCAAGGTCAAGTGTATGGAGGCAGGGGCCAGCCTTTACATCGAGAAGCCTTTCAGCCTTGACTACCTGCTGGGCTCTCTGAGGGTGATCGCCGGCAAGAGGGAGGCGTTCCGGAACGCCCACCTGTCCGGGAAATCCGCCGTGGATCCGGACGAGTTCGCCATAACCAACACGGACACCAAGTTCTTGAAGTCGATGGAAAAGGCGATTATGGACAACTTGAACGACCCGGAGTTCGGCCTGGAGCAACTGGCAGAGGCTATGATCGTGAGCCGTTCGACCCTGATCCGCAAGGTCAAGGGACTTCTGAATATCACTCCTAATGAATATATCAAAGTGGTGCGTCTGAATGTGGCCGCGTCTATGCTTTCCAATGGGGCCGACAGGATCAACGATGTCTGCTATGCCGTCGGATTCAACACTCCTTCGTACTTCGCCAAATGCTTCAAGAAGCAGTTCGGTCAGCTTCCGGCTGATTATATGAAGGAGCATAGGTTAGGTTGAAAAAGGGTGGTAACCTGCTCATGATTACCGGGTGTTCCATCAATTGGAACTATTCTTATATTCCGAAAGTCTTTTTTTCAAGACTTTTGCAAAAACGTTTAACTGGTTATTAACTGACCCGTAATATGATTGCACTAAAAAAATGCTTTTTGGCTGCGGCCGCTGCCATTATCGGTCTGGCCGCGTCCGCGCAACAACGAACAGTGAAAGGTACGGTCTTCGATGAGACATCCCAGCCTCTGGCGGGGGCCTCGGTTTCCGTTCCCAACACGATGAGAGGTGTCACCACGGACGGAAACGGACAATTCGAGATCCAGGCCTCCGACACGGAGACTCTTTCCGTCAGCTTCCTCGGTTATCTCACCAAAGAGGTGAAGGTGGCCGGCCGGAATGTCATCAATGTGACTCTGGAACCTGACACCAATGAGCTTGAGGAACTTGTCGTCATCGGCTACGGCACGCAGAAAAGGGTGAACATCACCGGAGCGGTCGCCACTGTCGATTACGCCAAGGAAGTGAAGTCACGTCCTGTGACCAGCACCGCCCAGATTCTACAGGGTATGAACGCCGGTCTGGCGGTGAGCCAGGCTTCAGGCCGTCCTGGTGAGGAAGGGCTTACGCTCAGGGTCCGCGGTGTCGGGACATTGAACTCCTCCAATCCTCTTGTCATCGTCGATGGCTTCGAGGGATCGATCGCCAACGTGAACCCGGATGACATCGAGTCCGTGTCCGTGCTGAAGGACGCTGCTTCCTGCGCCATCTACGGAAACAGGGGCGCGAACGGTGTAGTGCTCATCACCACAAAGGACGGAAGCAAGTCCGCAGGCAAGGTGAGCGTCTCCTACAGTGGAATGATGGCCGTCAACGAGCCAGCGAACAAGTTCAAGGTGGTCTCCGACTACGCTGATTATATGTCGTTTATGAACGAGTCGGCGGAGAATGTGGACGCTGTCCTTCCGTTCTCGCAGGCGATGATCGACCTGTGGAGGGAGAAGTCCAAGGATCCGGACGGAATCTCCGAGTCCGGCTATCCTAACTATGTCGCCTATCCGAACACCGACTGGATGGACGCGATCTATGAGAAAGGAATATACCAGAAGCACAACCTTTCTGCCAACGGCTCCAACGGAGGGACCAAATATCTCATCTCGATGTCCTACATCGACAATCCGGGAATCATCTCCAACTCCGGAGCCAAGAAGTTCCAGCTCCGAGCCAACATTTCCAGTCAGGTGACAAAGTGGCTGGAGATCGGTACCAGAATCTGGGGCTACGAGCGCAGCAGCGAGCTGGCGGATTTCAACTTCGCCTATATGTCCCGCGCCACTCCGGGAATATACCCGTACTACGACGGGAAATACGGTTGGATGGAGAATCCGGAGCAGAGCACCCAGTGCCGCAACAACCTTTACTTCTTCGACAGGATGACCGGCTACGACAGGGCACACTACATCAACGCAACCGCCTTCGCCAACGTCAAGCTGCCGTTCGGCATAAAGTACAACGCCTCGTTCAACTACGGACGTACGGACACCGAGCATAAGGCTGTGACCAAGGTTCTCAACGCCTATTCGTTCAGGACCGGTGAAGTGGCCTACCGCTATGACAATCTGGACAACCTGTCCATCACCGAGAACACGAACTTCGCCTACAAATGGATATTCCAGAACAGCCTCAACTGGGCGAAGACGATCGCGAAGAAGCACGACATCACCGCGATGGTCGGCTCGGAGACATATTACCAGAACAGCAACTCCTTGAACGCCAAGAAAAAGCGTCTTGAGAATGACCAGTTGATGGAGATGAACAACGCTCTGGATATGAACTCCATCTCCGGCACGCAGACGGATTACGCCGCCGTGTCAGTCTTCGGTCGTCTCACATACGCCTACGACAACCGCTATCTCCTTGAGGCAAATCTCCGTTACGATGGCTCCTCAAGGTTCGCCAGAAACTCAAGATGGGGCCTGTTCCCGTCAATCTCAGCTGGTTGGAGAATCTCAGAGGAGTCCTTTATGAAGAACTCCGGCATCGACAACCTGAAACTCAGGGCATCCTGGGGCAAGCTCGGCAACAACAGCATCGGCAACTACGAATATATTCCTACATACGCCTCCGGCTTTGAATATTCATTCGGCAACAAGCTGGCCTCCGGCATTGTGCAGTCGCTGTCCAACAGCGCGCTGACCTGGGAGACCACAACCTCCACCGATGTTGGTATTGAACTCGCAGTCCTTGACGGAAGGCTCACATTTGAGACAGACTGGTACAACAAGGTGACCGACGGAATCCTCTACAAGGCTCCTGTCTATGCCACGATCGGCAACAAGTCAGCCCCTTACCAGAATCTCTGCGAGGTGACCAACAACGGTATCGAGCTCACTCTCGGCTGGAAGGACGACATCAAGGACTTCCACTATGGCATCACAGCCAACTTCACCCGCAACTGGAACTCTGTCAGCAAGTACAAAGGCCGTCTCAAGGCCGGCTGGGTGACTGATGAATATGGCAACCGCACCTACAAGAGCAACATCGGAGATGTCTCCACCGTGGTTGACGGAGCGAGAAGGGTGATGGAGGGCAAGCTCATCAACGAGCATTACCTTCTGAACACATATTCGGGAGACGGATCCTATTTCTTCGCTGACGGAACCGTGAACCCTGCCGGCGGCCCTAAGGACGGTATGATCCGCACTCCGGAAGATATGGCCTGGCTTGAGGCTATGGTGGCCTCCGGAAGCACATTCCTTCCGAACAAGACCATCGGTAAGAAAGGCATCTGGTACGGCGACTACATCTATGCCGACGAGAATGGTGACGGAGTCTATGGAGACGCCAACGACTATATTTTCACAGGTACGTCGATGACTCCTAAGTTCTACTATGGATTCCAGGTTGAGCTCGGCTGGAAGGGCATTGATTTCTCTATGCTTTGGAACGGCTCGGGCGGAGCGCAGACCTACTGGAGATATGTCGGCTTCAACGCCTACTCAACCGGTACCAACTTCTCGCTTCCGAAGGACATCTCCTACGACCACTACTTCTATGATCCAGAGAATCCGGACGATCCGAGGACGAACATCACATCCAAACACGGTCGTATGACGATGAACTACGGCTCTGAGCAGAACGGTGGCCAGTGCTATTCCAAGGTGTTCCTCTATGACACGGACTATCTTCGTCTGAAGAACCTCACCATCGGCTACACCCTTCCTAAGAAATGGATGAAGAAGTTCTCCGCCTCTGATTTCAGGCTCTTCTTCAGCGGTGAGAACCTGCTGACAATCACCAAGTATCCTGGAATGGACCCAGAGATCTCCGAGAAGATGAACTACTACGCTCTTCTCCGTCAGTATTCGTTTGGTCTGAGCATCAAATTCTAAAAACCGTCAGAAATGAAAAACATAACAAAGATAATGGCGGCCTTGGCTTCCGCCGCGACGCTGCTGGGGTGCAATGATTTCCTGGACAGGTTCCCTTACGACACCGTCAGCTCCAACACAGTGTACAGTTCGGCGATCCTTGCGGAGAACGCTGTCACCGGAGTGTACAGCAACCTGCTGGCCAACTACAACAGCATAACAGGGACAAACTGGGACGCTTTCTCATCCGTTCTGGACGTGAACGACCAGAGCATCTCATTGAGATATCCGTTTATGCTTGGACTCGTGCAGTCCAACAACTCCCTTTTCCTGAGCACTTGGAAGACATTCTACGAAGGAATCAACAGGGCCAATGACGTGATCGCCAACATCGGCGGCACCACCGCCCTTTCCGAGGAGGTCCGCACCCGGAGGATAGCCGAGTGCAAATTCCTGAGGGCTTACTGCTACTACAGGCTGAACGCCCTGTGGCGCGGAGTCCCTGTCTATCTTGAGAACCTCGCTCCTTCTGAATATACAAGGGGACGCGAGACCGAAGAACAGGTCTGGAATGTTGTGCTGGACGACCTCAATGATGTGATTGACTGCGAGGTGCTTCCGCTGAAGTACAAGTCTGGCGACAGTGACTATGGCAGGATCTCCAAAGGAGCGGCCTACGCCCTTCGCGGAAAGGTCTATATGTGGCTGAAGCAATGGGACAAGGCCGAGGCTGATTTCCTCAAGGTGGGTGAATGCGGCTTCGGATTGTTCAAGGGAGCCTACGCTGACATATTCACAGAGAAGAACGAGAAGTCGGATGAGATGGTGTTCTCCATCACTATGGAGGACCTTCCGTCGCACGGCAATGTCTATAGCCGCACCTACGGCAACTGGATGACAGCCGGAAACGGTCAGAGCCACTATTTTATGAACGTGAACTTCGTCAACTCCTATCAGTGGGCCGACGGAAGGCCGTTCTCTTTCGATGATGTGATTCCGGGCTATGATGGGATGGATGTGAAGGCCAGAAGCGTTTACTTCCTCAGGAATAATATGACCGACACCGAGAAGGCCACTATGAAGGCCTACGGAGCTGATATGTCCCAGTATGACGAGTCCGGCAACGAGGCCAGGATCCTCAAGGCCTACACCGGAAGGGATCCCCGTCTGGCGGCCACGGTCATCGCTCCGTACACCAATTACCTTGGCGGTTTCGCCTCCGGAGCCGCGACAAACTACCAGACCAGATGGCCGTACCGTTCCGAGAACGCTCCGGACTATGATCTCCGCACAGGTTCTCCTACACATATGTATTACAGCATCCGCAAGTTCGTCACTGTCGGCAAGGAGCATATGAACGTGACCTACAATCCGGTTGATGTGCCTGTTATCAGGTACGCCGATGTCCTACTCTGTCTGGCCGAGTGCCTTAACGAGCAGGGTAAGACGAAAGAGGCTGTCAATTATGTGAATGAGGTGCGTGGCAGGGCCGGAGTCGCTAAGTTGGACTCTGGAGCCGACTGGCTTGCGGTCACAGGTCAGGAGGATCTGCGCAAAAGGATTCAGGATGAAAAGCACTGGGAACTTGCCTGCGAGGAGCAGCTTTACCTTGAGGAACTTCGTTGGGGAATATGGAAGTCCCGTAAGTTCGACTTCGCCCAAGGCCTGCAGCAGTGCTGGGGAGCTACTGTCTATGACTATTCATACGGCGGAGACTCTTATCTGAAATGGCCTGTGCCTGCGTCCGAGAAGGAGAAGAACCCGAATCTGGAACAGAACGACGGATGGTATTGATTGAGAATATATTCATAAAATAAATTTGAACTGATAAAAATGAAACGACTTTTGTTGGCTTTGGCCATATTCGCCTGCGCCGGAAACGCCGGAGCGCAGAACGGCAAGGTAGAAGTGAAGGCCTGGGAGGGAACGATCGATATGCCCACCTACCTTTTGGACGACCCGGAGGAGGCTCCTATCTTCGAGAGGGACTGGTCCTACCAGAGGGCGCGCAGAAGCGTCTATCCTTACCTCCTGAACGACAATATGACCCGTCAGAAGGAGACTGTCACCTACAAGGCTCTCTATATGGAGAATGAATATGTCGAATTGTGTGTCCTTCCGGAGATCGGAGGCCGCCTCATCTACGCCGTGGACAAGACCAACGGCTACGACATATTCTATCACAACCACGTGATCAAGCCGGCGAATGTCGGAATGCTCGGGGCCTGGGTGTCCGGAGGTGTGGAATGGAATGTGTTCCATCATCACAGGGCCACGACACACACTCCTTGCGACTACAGGATCGAATGCAACGCCGACGGCGGCAAGACAATCTGGGTAGGGGAGACTGAATATCGCCACAGAATGTCCTGGGCCATCGGAATAACCCTCCATCCCGGCAAATCCTATATGGAGATCACCGGCCGTCTGATGAACTCGACGATGGACAACAACTCGATGCTCTATTGGTCGAACGTCTCAACGCTTGTGGACGAGAACTATCAGATCATATTCCCGCAGAGCGTGGAGTTCGCCACATTCCACTGCAAGAACTGGATGGCTCACTGGCCGATCACCCACGAGCCGTTCAACGGAATGGATTTCTACAAGAACGGCATCGACGCATCCTGGTGGAAGAACCACTATATGTCCAACTCGATGTTTGTCTATGACCTCAAGGAGGATTTTATCGCCGGTTACGACCACGGCCGCCACGCCGGAACTATGCTCACAGGCAACCACAACATCATCAAGGGCGGAAAGTTCTGGCTCTGGGGACCGAACTCGGAGTGGGACACAAAGATCCTCACCGACAATTCGGGGCACTACTGCGAGCTGATGGCGGGAGCCTATTCGGACAACCAGCCGGACTACAACTGGTCCGCACCTTACGAGACGAAGGAATTCTCGCAGTACTGGTACGGAATCCGGGATATGGAAGGTGTCAAGGCGGGCGACAGGCACGCCGCTATCAATATGGATGTGCTTGACGGATCGAAGGTTCTGGTCGGAGTCAACACGACCGAGCCGATGAAGGCTTTGAGGGTGGTGCTCCGTTCCGCCGATGGCGCTGAAGTGTGGTCAGCCACCTCTGATGTCGCTCCGGACAAGCCATTCGTGAACACTGTCAAGCTTGATAAAGGCATTGACACCAAAGCCTTGACAATGACTCTTGAGGACGCTTCCGGCAAGACGATGCTGACTTATAGACCAGTTGTCAAGGATCCGAACAAACCGCTTCCTGCGATTGTCGAGCGTCCTAAGCTTCCGAAGGAAATTGAGAACACGGAGGAATGCTATTTGGTAGGTCTTCGTAACCTTCAGTTCCACAATCCGTTCATCGATCCGACCGACTATTTCAACGAGGTGCTCCGCCGTGATCCAGGCGACACCAGGGCCAACACCCGAATGGGTGTGTGGTACAGGCAGAGAGGTGAGTATGACAAAGCCGCCGCGTACCTGCGCAAGGCGCTTGTCCGGCTCACCCACGACTACACCCGTCCGATGGATTGCGAGGCTATGTACAA
>OQVR01001027.1_pt1 | contig 12375 bp, 9 predicted proteins | sample 1691521 | NCBI WGS metagenome assembly OQVR01 (sample SAMN03418256, study PRJEB22391) | human gut metagenome | biome: human-gut; feature: organic feature; material: feces | host: Homo sapiens | place: Tanzania | collected 2013-01
GGCGAATTCGAGGAGCGGCTGAAAGCCGTCCTCAATGAGGTCAAGCAGTCCGAGGGCAGAATTCTGCTCTTTATCGATGAGCTGCACACCATTGTGGGTGCAGGCAAGACGGACGGCGCACTGGATGCGGGCAATATGCTGAAACCTATGTTAGCAAGAGGCGAGCTGCATTGTATCGGTGCTACCACTCTGGACGAATACAGACAGTATATCGAAAAGGACGCGGCACTGGAGAGACGTTTCCAGCCGGTACAGGTGGATGAACCTACCGTGGAGGACACCATTTCCATTCTGCGTGGACTGAAAGAGCGTTACGAGGTGTACCATGGCGTCAAAATCATGGACAATGCACTGGTGAGTGCGGCAGTTCTTTCCAACCGTTATATTACCGACCGTTTCATACCGGATAAGGCAATCGACCTAGTGGATGAAGCCTGCGCTCTGATTAAGACGGAGCTGGACAGCCTGCCCACCGAACTGGACGAATTGCAGCGTAAGATTATGCAGATGGAAATTGAGGAGACTGCCTTGAAAAAAGAGGATGACCGTCTGAGCCAGGAGCGTTTAGCTGACTTACAGAAAGAGTTGGCAGAGCTTCGGAGTGAGTTCCAGAATAAGAAGGCACAGTGGGACAACGAGAAGAAATCCGTAGAGAAAGTCCAGAAGCTGCGTGAGGATTTGGAAAGCCTGAAAAATGAAATCCAGCAGGCAGAGCAGAGCTATGATTTAAATAAAGCGGCAGAATTAAAATATGGTAAGCTGCCACAGTTACAGCAGCAGTTGGAAATTGAAGAAGAGAAAGTCAAAGGCGAAGATTTATCGCTGGTACATGAAAGTGTCAGCGAAGAAGAAATTGCAAAGATTATCTCCCGCTGGACCGGAATTCCGGTAGCCAAACTGACCGAGAGCGAACGAAATAAGACACTGCACCTTGATGAAGAACTGCATAAACGTGTCATTGGACAGGACGAGGGCGTTACCAAGGTAACAGAAGCAATCATCCGTTCCAAAGCCGGAATCAAAGACCCGAGCAAGCCAATCGGTTCCTTCCTGTTCTTAGGACCAACCGGTGTAGGTAAGACAGAGCTTGCCAAAGCATTAGCAAGCAGTCTTTTTGATGATGAATCCAATATGGTCCGTCTTGATATGAGTGAGTATATGGAGAAATATTCCGTCTCCCGTCTGATTGGAGCGCCTCCTGGATATGTAGGCTATGATGAAGGTGGTCAGCTGACGGAGGCAGTCCGCCGGAAACCGTATTCTGTAGTCCTCTTTGATGAGGTGGAAAAAGCACATCCGGATGTCTTTAATGTACTGCTTCAGGTATTGGATGACGGACGAATTACCGATTCCCAGGGACGTACCGTAGACTTTAAGAATACCATTATTATCATGACTTCTAACTTAGGCTCCATGCATCTGTTGGAGGGCATTGACGAAAATGGCGAGATTCGTCCGGAAGCAGAAGAAGCTGTCATGGAAGAACTGGCATCTATGCGATTTCCATTTCCGGGGAAGCACCCTGCGACTTGATGTGGGTGGAAACATCGACGCCAACATAGGTTTCATCTACAACACCCGCAACTCCAACAATCCCGCACAGGCGGGCATTGGTGACTATGCGCTCGCTCTGGGCCCAAGCGATGGAGCAGGGCACGACTGCCAGGAGCGCCAGGAGGATGGTCTTAATTGTCGTCATTGGAGAAAAGGCTGAGTTGGCCGGTGATTTCGTCGATGACCTGCGGCAGCCTCTCTCTTCTTGGTCTCTTTGGGATCTACATAGCTACTCGCCTTGGAAGTGTTAGGATTCCAGTCGGGAGAGACGGCAGAAGAGTCAGAACCACCCTTAGCGACGATAGCATTAAACTGCTTGGCCACACCTACATTCTGCTTGAGATACCTATTGATATTCTTGATACGTGCCTCCACAATGGAGGCACTCTGCTCAGACTCCTTGACAGCAGCGTTCCACTGGTCAAGCTCCTTGTGCTTGGCAATGTTAGCCTGTGTCGCCACCCTTTGCCCTGTAGGCATCATTGTGCCGAAACTTGTGTAAACAGTCTGCTGTTGAGTGCCATTGTAATAATCAGGATGGCGGTCAATCTCAGCCTGCACGGCTTTAGCAGAATGCTTATGGCGTGCAATCTCCTGGTCGAGGTCAAACTTCTTGCCCTGAAGCTCCACCATCTTGTTATAGAGAGCCTGCGCCATGGCAGCATTGTTGAGGTTATCAACATATTGCTTGATAGCCTTGTTGTTAGACTCCATCAACTTAGCCTCGTTGTTGAGATTGCGGTGATAACCAGGCACTATTTTTTCGAGTGCAATCATAGCCCTCTTGCGCTCTGCATAGCTGTAGACGTTAGAGTTGACGATATTAGTAAGCTGAGAGATGCGTGCCTTCTCCTCAGCAATGCTCTGATTAGCCTCCTTCTGAGCTTCGACCATATCCTTGTGAGTAGCGCGCATTTTCTGAACGGCAAGCTGGTTCTCATAAGCAGCCTTATTGTGCTCTCGTATGGATTTAACGAGATAATAGATGCCAGCACCGAGAGCAAGAATGACCGTCAGCAAAACTGCATAAGGGTTAGAAATGGATGCAGCCCTCATCTCGTCCATGGCAATCTTTGCCTTCTTTACTTGGAACGTAAGAAGGTAGTATACTACGCTTATAGATTTGATAAGAGCCAACCTCGCTATTTTGAGCTTATTACCTATGCTCAGAACCTTATTCTCCATTATGTTTGCAGCTGCATTTATTTTAACCTCTATAGTATTTTTTGCATATACCATAGAAACTGCAGCGACTGAAGCCGCAAATGCTGCAAGTGTGCCAATATGGCCCTTGGTGAAGACAATCAATTGGTAAAGAGTTTTTATCAGTAGACTCACACCACTTATAGTGTATTTGACCACTGGCTGTAGCTCTTTGCCAAGTTCGATTCTCAAATCCTTAAATTTCTTCTTGGCCATGTCAAGTTGAGCCTCTGCTGAAGTCATCTGTGTATTGAATTCGTTGACGACCGACGAACCATCGACATAAGCCTGGTTAGCTATATCCTGAGCCGCCTTAACGTTGGCAAGCTTGTCTGCCATGACAGAGAAGACAGCCACACAACGCGAGCCATCCATGCCCATTTGGTCGAACATAGGAGCCAGCGATTCAAAACCGCCATGTTTCTTCATAGCACCGAAGAATTGAAGAAGAGCCTCGTTGGCATCATTCTTAAGAAGAGAGGAGAACTCCTTGACGCTCTTGCCAGCAAGTGCGGCAAACTTGGCAGGCTCTTGAAACATCTTGGCAATAAGATTCTGCATAGCAGTCGCAGCAGCCTCACTCTGCTGCATATTTTGGTCGAGCACAGACGCGAAACCCATGATTTGCTGTTGAGTGAGACCAGCTTGTTTGCCGACACCAGCAAGACGAGCCGTGAAGTCAACAAGATACCCAGCTGACGCGCTGCTACTCTGAGCCAACTCATTGACAACAGAGCCAGTAGCCAGCATTGCCCCACGAAGACCTTTAGTTTTGTCGTCGCCGAACATCTGCGCCAATTTACCAATATTCTTAACAGCATCATCACCGAGGTCGTCGCCAAGTGCTACATTAATCTTATCGGCGGCATCTACAAACTCGCCAACAGCCTCTTGGGAAGTAATGCCAAGACGGCCAGCATCGCCTGCGAGTTGGTTGAGTTTTTCGCGCGGAGTGCGAGTATCCATCTTTTTGAATGCCTCATTAAGCTCTTCGACTTGGGTCTTGGTTAGACCGGTATATTTGATAACGTCGACCATCTGTTCGTCCATCTTGGCGAAATCAGCAGAACACTTACGTATAGTAAAAGAAAGACCTGTAACTGCGGCTATAGTCTGAGATATTACGCCCCAGTTGACATTGAATATATCAACAGATCTGCGAAAAAGACTTTTAGATGCAGACTGCTCTTTATTGATAGCCTCTATCTGTGTTTTGAGTTTCTTGGCATCTTTGGTAAGTTTCTTATACGCATCAGAACCTCTATCTGCATCCTGCAATTGTTCGTTTACGAGTTTTAGCGAAGTCTCAAGCTTTCTGAGCGACGAACCGCTGATATTGTTTAGCGTGGCATTGATAAGCTTGTTTTCATCATCCCATTTTTTTGTGCGTTGCTCAGCCTCTGCAATGGCACGATTGTATTGGCTCAAAGTAGTATGGCTGGAACGTTTTAGCTCGTCAAGACGGGCGGTGCAATCTGCAAGGTGCTTCTCAAGTCGAACATAATCCTTTGGAGACGTAACAGACTTCATCTCTCGCTTCAAAGCACGAGTAACGCGCTCTATATCGCCTACCGAAGCCGAGCCGAGGTCGTTGAGAGTCTCGATGGTGTCACTAACATTGGAGCGGTACGCCTTGACATTCGCTTCCGCCGACTTGATTTCCTTATTTATCCTATTTATATCTTTAACAGTCGAGCCATTGTCACGAAGAGCTTCAGCTTTTTTCTTCTTGAGGTCTTCGACTGTCTTTTGTAGAGCCGCCAGCTCGTTTTTAGCTTGCTGCGTATTGAGCGTGACGACTGTTTCGAATTGTTGAGTTGTTGCCATAATAAAAAATGCTACTAATGGTTGTGGAACCAAAAGTAGCATTTTTATAGTCTGTGGAAAAAGACAAAAGCGGTTGGAAGTTTACTTGAGTTTCTTTAATCTCTCACGCTCTGCCATAAGTCTTTCAAATTCGCGCAAAGTTTTTTCTTCCTTTATTTTATACCTCATTCTCATTTGCTCTTCAGATTCACGCCCACCTGAAGAGTCACCGCTAAAGCAATTAGCAATGAAAATTATTAAGACTATAACCAAATAGCATATAAAAAAGAATTCCATAATAGCAGACGATTTAATTATTACACCCCAAATTTACGAAAATTATTAGAGGTGGCAAAGTCCACCGTCAACTTTTATTCATTTTTCTGTGGACATACGCCATTAAGGAAAACAATAGCACCACATAAGCCACTATGACAAGTGCTTCGCCCAAGACTCTATAAATCAGCCCCCGTAGCGTTGTCTTGTGCTCTACCGGCACTGGAACCTGCACCGAATCACACCGCAGCGCTGTTTTGTAGACCGTGTCAGCCCTGCAGCTTATGCGGTCACGCCACCGCCACTCGACACGTGTCTTGTACACAGTGTCGCCCATGGTGTAAGTCTCCACATACACAGAGTCGTGTATGCGGAACGTATCAACACGCTGGCTGGCGTTGTAGAGCGTGTCAGTCTTGTTGACCACACGCTCTACAATCACCGGCTTGCACGTGGAGCATCCTGCCAGGCACATCAAGGCAAGGATGCCGAAGAAGATGCGAAAAAATCTCATACGCATTATTTTATGTGTATAATATTGTTGACATGTCTGCCAGGTGTAGATATGTGCACCCAGCTGTAGCCATACTCATCGATAAGCTGGCCGACCTTGATTTTGCCCGTATTGACGAGAGAGGCTGCCACCTCGAAGAGCGCTTTGTTGTCTTCGGGCGAACCGCTTAGCGCATGGATGTCGGCAGCCTGCCCCAGCAGGTGCTGCGACGTGCGTGAGCCACCCACAGCCTTATTGAGGGCAGCACAGCGGAAGCCGGAGCTCAAGACAATAGGTTTGCCGTAAGCTTGGCGGAGAGGTTCGAGTACAGACTCGGCGAGCAGGCGCAGGTTGGCGAGCTCTGACTTGTTGGGAGTGTTGTCGATGGAGCGGTTGCGGGCTGTTACAGATTGTGTCAGCTCCTCAACTGTGAAATGTTGTGTTAGTTGCATATATTATTTTTTATGTTAGTCACGCCCGACAGACAGATACTCTGTCAAGCCGGGAATGCGCTCAATGAACTTGAAGCGCAGAATGTAGTATAGGAACGACACGATAAGCCAGGGCGTAGTGTCACGCTTGAACATCTTTTTGAGGTTTTTGAGAATGTTGAGCGTGTAGAACCACAGCACCACATAAGTGACGAAGCTCACGCACTGCAGAGCACCATCGGGCTGGTGTTTGAGATTGCCTATCGTGTAGATGGCACAGCACAGCACGAAGAAGATGGTAGCCTCTGCAATGCAGCGCAGCGCCTTTTTGAGCTCAAAATCTTCGCGGTTGGCTATCAGCCCCGATAGGTAGCCGAAGAAGAAGTTGAGGAAGAACACTATCACAAGTGAGAGCAGGTCGCCCTCGATGGGCTTGAGGAATGCCCAGACGGCAATCGTTATGCCTACGAACAGATGACGAATATTATCTATCATATTATTATCATTTTGGTTTACCCTGCAAATTTACCCCTCGCCCCCTCCCTGCGAAAATACAGAGAGGGGAGGAGGTTAGCGTCCTACCGTCACCGTCGCAGCCACGTTAGCTATCGCAATTACCTCAGCCCAAAACAGCCACTTCTTATGTTGTAAAGCCATTGCAAGGGCAGCGGCAAGTGCAGAGAAGAGCGTCGGCAGAACATCAACGCTGACAGCCCATATCACGCTCGCCGCAGCCGACACGATAGCAGCCGTCTTATGCACTTTGCGGTCAAGACCGTCAAGATAGGCAGGAGCAGCCCCCACAAAAATCAGACCTGCGCATGTCAGAAAAGCCATGCAGTCAATTCCTCCTTTATTTATCATGGCAGGAAGAAACACCATGCCTAATGCTATAAACATGACAGGCATCAAAATGTTTTGGTTGGTCAGATAATAGCAGTCTGACACCATATCAGGCACACCGTGTCTCTTGCATATCACAGCCAGCACAACAGCGAACATCACAAGAAGCAGCAATGCGAAGAATTCAATCGTCACCATAAGCACCGAATTTAATTTCAATCTTATCAGGATAACCATTCATGTAGTCATAGGCAAGCACTTCCTCTGCAGTATTCAGAGCATTCACCTCAGCCTTGTGGCGTGCCGTGACGCAGTAGCACTCGTATGCGTAGTTCTCCAGTCCGCACATAAGCCGCTCCGCCTCGGCGCATGGCAGTGTAATTGCCCGACCTTGCATCCACATCGTGATGTTCTGCTCGCCCAACGTCACCTTGTCCGCAATGTTCTGACGCAGTCCCATGCGTGTGTCCTTGTCTATCCACACAGCCATTCCATCCAGCACGAACGAGTTCACCGCCTCGGATGTGTCCCACTCTGTAATCTTCTCCAGCACCATCCTCTGTGCCGCAGCTGTAAGCGCAGCCTCGGTGGTCATGCCACCCGTATCCAGTCGCACACCATCATACTCCCACACCTTGCGCTCTACCGTTTCGGTAGTCACCATTCCGTTCTCGTCAGGCATACCGCCAGAAATCTCCGTCTTTTCCTTACCATTGATAAGCAACAGCACAGTGCCTACGGCTGATACCGTCACCCTTGGCTGTTCTTCTCTGAAACAGAACTTTTCCATTCTCTCAAATTTTATGGTTACACAATTGTTTTACTTAACTATTATTTCCGCGTGATGTCATACTGTACACAACAAACCGTTTGCTCACACCGTCGTTTATGGCAAAAAACGGCTCCAAGGCAAACCTCGGAAAACCTGGCTCATATCCCATTGCGTAGCTTCTCGGCTGCGTGTCGGGCTTAAGGTATTCGTCGTTTGCCAAGTTAACCAACGCACCGCCGCTTGCTATCGTCTGACTTGTGAAGTACTTGCCGTTTGCCTTTGCTGCCATAGCAGCAGTCAGACCACGATTTGAATCGGCTACATAGGCGTTTTGAACTCTCGCTGCTGTGTATCGGTACAGCGTTGTTTTTGCCACACCGCTCGTCGGTCTGTGGTTTATAACAGCCAATGTCTCTGTATTGTTCTCCTTCCACACGCCCATATATTCGGTATTGAAGAGCTTCTTTTGTATTTCCTTTGACCATGCAACCGGATATGTCTCTCCATCGGACAAATCATACAGTATAGTCCAGTCCGCTTTGTAGGCGCTGCCCAGCACATCGCTCACACGACACAGCTTCACCTCCTCCAGTTTCGCTGCCGTCATTCCCTTTGTGTCGAGACCAGAAGGGCCGAGGTCGTACAGAAGGTTTCCGTCGTCGTCATAGTACGACAGCACTGCCATACCCGATGCGTCTACGCCTATCCTTATGTTACACACGCCATTATCGCCGAAGAAACGTGCCAGACCTCCGCTTATCTCCACACCAGCTTTAGTACCGTTTGTTACTGTTGATATGCTCGCTGCTTTAAGACCATCCTCATCCACGACAGCTGTCTCCTTGCCTGACCGTGTGCGAAATACCGTATTGTCAGCCGTCAGCGTTATGCGTTTCGCAGTAATGTCTATGCCTGCGTCAAGCAGCTTGCCAGCCACGCTCTTGTCCTCAACGAAATCGGTCTTCGTCGCACGATACTCAGTCACCGTAGCGCCATACTCCAGCTTAGGCTGCGAGACATACATATCAGTGCCTTTGTTGCAGCGTATCAGCACTCGACTCGGCAAGGTTCCGCCGACAACACGCCTGTGCACCCAGTACCGTTTCCATACATAGTCCTCCTTGAACTCCACCTGCGCATTACCATCCACTGCTGTATACTGGTTAGGACCGTTCACTCTGTCCAATACCTCTACGAACACCTTCTCTGTAGAGTTAGTCCCATAGAAGTAAGCAGTAAATTGACCGCCCTTGCAGCCCTTCGCCATAAACGAGAACATGTAGTCTTGGCCCTGCTTTACCACATCAGCGCCTAACCCCCATTCCAGCATATCAATAGAATTGACATCAGTTGCATATCGAATGTCAGTATTCAGTGTCGGGAACCCTTTATATGACTGTCTGTTTATCTCATCGTCGCTGTTGTCACGAGGATGCAGAGCACTATAGCTGCCGTCTCTTACCTTCAAGTTGCCACCTGCCACCAGCGTATCAGTATTATCAAGCAGATTGCCGCCAATGTAGTCAAAGTCCTCTGGCGACATAGACCAACCGATACTGTCCTCACCTTCAACAAGACACGGTTGACAAATCCAAGCGTTAGTTGTGACTCCTTCCGTCTTGTTGTTAACCCAAAAGTCACACTCGATGAAGTCTTTGAATTTTTCGGTGTCATTAGTGTTGAAGGTGACATAACAGAGCTGCCACTCATTCGCCTTCTTGACAGCAAACAGATTACCACCGCTTTGTATCACGGAGTCAAGGCGCTCGCCACCAGTTGCAGTCTCCGCCCATTTCACTTCAATATAGATACTTGCGTCAGTTCTGTCACACTTTACCCAACAAGAAGCTGTGTATGTTTTGTTCTTCTCTATTTTGATGCACTTTGTAAGGTCTGGTGTAATACCCCACCAAAACAAGCCTATGTAGTGATTAGGTGCTGTTGCAATTACATGAGCACAATTCACGCCGCCAACACCATTCAGCGTTTCTATACCACCGCCATCTTGTGTACCGATTCTTACGCCCCCCTGCCGTCTCAGCGCACTCCCCACAAGCAGATTCTTCCTGCCCACAGCCGTCTGCGACACCTTCAGCGAAATCTCACGTGCGCTCTGCTTGATGGACGAAGTATACTGCGTAAGTTCGTTTGTAGTCTTCAGCGGCAGGGCATTATACTTGTTGCTCACCTCATCGTACTTCGACTCCAGCCCCTTTTGCGAAGTCACCAGACCGCCCCACACAGCGCTCACGCTCACGCTGATAGGCAGATCCACATAGCACGTCTTGCCGTTATACACGCACTTCACCGTCACGTTTGCTGAAGTCCTGCTGATAGCCCTGCCATCAATATTGTCATGAGCTACACTCTTCACCGTCACAGTGCTGCCCGATATTGTAGCCGTGCAACCCACAGTCGAAGTGATAGAGTAAGTACCCGTCACCTTACTGCTGCCCTCAAGCATAGTTATTGTTGCGGTATTGCCACTCGTCGTGTCAGCCAGACTGTTGCCGTTGCCCTCAGTCTTAGCCGAGAAAGTCAGAGCAGCAGGCGAGAACGAAGCCGACACTGCATCCTTGCCAGCTGTGCCAGTCGGTCCTTGAGGGCCACGGTCGCCCATCTTGCTCACGTTATATGACACGGCATTACTGCCATCCATATATGTAACCGTAAACCTTGACCACAAGAACGAACCCGATGCAACAGTAGGGATATTCTTCTGCCAACCACTCGTTGGAGCAGAAGTGCCCGAAGTAGATGTAGCATACATTACCTCAGTAGACTTTATCTGTGCAGAGCTGCCAGCAGTCATATCATAAGTCTCGCATGATGCTATATACCACACCACTGGTTTGTCAGCGGTGGCAGTTGCATCACCCACCAGATACATATGGCCTCCAGAGTTGAAATTACCACTCGCACCACACTGATACATATAGATGTATTCGGTAAAGACACCAGTGCCAACACCGGAAGTTAACCATTTCTTCACCATACCTGTACCCATTGCATTCTCTGCGGACTCCAATGAATAACCTTTAGGTATTTTTGCAATAACACGACGCACAAACACAGCACTCGCCCGTGACGTTATTGTCTGCTCTACACCGCCATGACCAGGTGTAGCAGCCCCCGTAGTCTCTATCTTAAGCTCTTTCTTAGCGATACTATAAGGATTGTCTGACGATTTAGAAACGATGCTTAACTTAACATTACCGTTATTCAGATTGTTGTAAACCTCACAGCCATTATATCCCTCATCAAACAGCAAATCCTTGTATAGTGACTTGCCATTGGCAAAACTGAAGCCTGCGTTGCCAGTGTCTCCCTTGGGAGAAATGGAATGAGCGATACACACACCAACCAAGTAACCATTATCAGTAGTACTGCGATAGTAGGCTATGTGATAGTTGCCAGTATCTTTGGCCGTACCAGATACGGTGAAAATATCACCAATACGGCAGCCATTGCGGTCTTCTACACTTACGTCCCATAATTCTGTATGCCCTATTTTAGCCCAAACAGCCCATTTCTCTTCTGTGTACATTTTTTCACGCTGTATAGCAGCCACAATACCGTAGCCTTGCACGCCTTTAAGTGTATGACCCTCTGGGGTAGGGCGAGTGCTGGATGGTTTGGCTGATTGAGAGTATTGCCCCGACTGCCAAGTGTAACCGTCTTTATATATTTTCCACGCTGCGTTATATGTAGAGAAGACACGATACTTACCACCGCCACGAAGATATAATATAGGTCTGCTACCACGACCTAACTGCTTGTAGCTTACTGGTGAGACAGGACAAAAGTTAAAGGTGTCAGAATAGATGATTGTCTCTGCAAGTGTAGTGCCCCAGCCCGAAGCTTGAGTATCGATATGAAAATCTACAGAAAAACCTGCCGAATGAGTAGACCATGAAGGTTTCGTGCCGCTATTGAGATTCACCACCACCTTAATGCCGGCAAAACCAGTTTGCGGCAATTGTTCTCCCACAACAGTGTACCATGTATTCTGGTCGTATGTTGCAGCCGACAAGTCTACCCACACATCCCGCTGCCAGTAGTTCTTGCCGTCAGCACCTGGGTTGCCTTGCGGACCTTGAGGGCCTTGAGCACCAGTATCACCCTTCTCACCCTTAGCACCAGTATCTCCCTTCAGCTTAGTCCACCTGTAGTCTGTATAAGTCGGCGAGTCTTCACTCTTATTGTCGTCATAAGTGCCGATATATGTAGCCCCTGCAAACATCGTAGTGCTGAAACCAGTCTTGCCGTCAGCACTCGTGGCATAGGCGAAGTGCGTAGTCTTGCCGTTGGCACCAGGCATACCTTTCGCACCGTCAGTACCGATACGGCTCACGCTGTACGACTTCGTGCTCTTGCCGTCAGTGTACACCACCTCAGTCTTCGACCACAAGTACTGACCCACAGCCACGCTTGGCATGCTCGTATGAGTGAAAGCCGAGTCGTTAGGCTGAGAATTGCTATTGGTTACGGCATACTTCACCGAAGTACTCTTCACGTTGACGCTCGTGCCGTCTTTGCCTGCCGCTCCAGTCGCACCAGTATCACCCTTCTCACCCTGAGGGCCTTGCACGCCTTGTTCACCCTGAGGGCCTTGCGGACCGACTGCACCATCCTTGCCGTTAGTGCCATTCTTGCCCTTATAAGCCACGCCATAAGTCGTTGTGCTCTTGCCGTCAGAATACTTCACGACGGTTCTCGACCACAGGAAGGGCTGAGCATCAGTAGCCTGCTTCACGGTCGTGCTCCATCCGCTCTGAGGCGCACTGGTGGCACTGCTGCTAATCTGATACTCCACGGTCGTGCTCACCACACTCACGCTCACACCATCCTTACCAGGTTTGCCGTCAGCACCGTCCTTTATCGCCGCTATCGTAATCTGACCCCTCGCCAACAATGTTGTCATACACTTTCATTTTTTAGTTAATAGAATAAGGGTGAGGTGCCCTTATTTAGACACCTCACAAGTAAATGTACCT
>OQVR01001028.1_pt1 | contig 12364 bp, 12 predicted proteins | sample 1691521 | NCBI WGS metagenome assembly OQVR01 (sample SAMN03418256, study PRJEB22391) | human gut metagenome | biome: human-gut; feature: organic feature; material: feces | host: Homo sapiens | place: Tanzania | collected 2013-01
AGACTACTATACAAAGACCGTATTCGAATTTGTAAATGAAGATGGATTTACTTTATGTGGTGGTGGACGTTACGACAATCTTGTTCATGAAATCGATGGAAAAGTTTCTATGCCATCCGTTGGATTTGGTATGGGTGTAGAGAGAATCCTTTATTTCTTGGAAGAAGAGAAAGTAGATCTTCCATGCACAAGAGATATCGACCTTTATGTAGGAATTCTTGGACAGGAAGCAAAAGCAAAAGCTTATCAGATCGTTGTAGATCTTCGTCATCAGGGATTTGTCGTAGAAACAGATTATCTTGGAAGAAGCGTAAAAGCACAAATGAAATACGCCGACAAAATCGGAGCAAAATACACGCTCTGCTTGGGCGACGACGAAATACAGCGCGGGGTAGCCACTCTCAAAAACATGCTTTCCGGCGAAAGCGCGGAAGTGAACCTCGAAAGCCTTTCAACTTACAAATTTTAACAAGAGGAATACATCTATGGCAGAATTTATCAACGGTTTGAAAAGAACAAACATGTGCGGCGACCTGACCGCAAAAGACGAAGGCAAAAACGTGGTCGTCATGGGCTTTGCCGCAAAAGTCAGAAACCTCGGCAACCTCATCTTCATCGACCTGAGGGACAGAACCGGTCTTGTGCAGATTGCGTTTGACGGCTCGAAAAACGCAGACCTCTTTGAAAAAGCGGAAGCCGTCGGAAACGAATACGTTCTCGCGGTTGCCGGCGTCGTGCAGCTGAGAACCGGCAAAAACGTCAACCCTAACATGAAGACCGGCGAAGTGGAAATTTTGGCCACCGACGTCAGAATTCTGAACGAAGCGGAGAACCCTCCGTTCTTCATTCAGGACGACGTGAACACTCGCGAAAGCCTGAGGCTTCAATATCGTTATCTCGACCTCAGGCGTCCGTATCTTCAGAACCTTCTTATGCTCAGAAGTCAGATTGCGCACGTCACCAGAAACTATCTTGCCGAAAACGGCTTTTTGGAAATCGAAACTCCGTGCCTCGGCAAATCTTCTCCGGAAGGCGCGAGGGACTATCTCGTTCCGAGCCGCGTGCACCCGGGCGCATTCTATGCGCTTCCGCAAAGCCCGCAGCTTTACAAACAGCTTCTTATGGTGGCAGGCTACGACCGTTATTATCAGATTGCGCGTTGCTTCCGCGACGAGGATCTGAGGGCAAACCGTCAGCCTGAATTTACGCAAATCGACATCGAAATGAGCTACGTCGAACGCGACGAAGACGTTATGCAAATGGCCGAAGGCCTCATCAAACGTATCTTCAAGGAAGTCAAGGGCATAGACTTCGGGGACAAACCGTTCAGAAGAATGACCTGGCAAGAGGGTATGGACCGTTTCGGCAGCGACAAGCCGGACACTCGTTTCGGCCTCGAGCTTCAAAACATCTCCGATGAAGTGAAGGACTGCGGATTTTCCGTGTTCACTTCCGCTTTGGAAAACGGCAAACGCGGCAGCGTCAGGGCAATAGTGGTTCCTGGCGGCGCGGACAAGTTCACCAGAAAGGAAATCGACAAGCTTTCCGAATTCGTCAAGGACTACGGAGCAAAAGGCCTTGCATGGACGGCGCTTAAGGAAGGCGGCACCACCTCCAGCTTCTACAAGTTCCTCTCCGAGGACACGCAAAAAGTCATCGAAACCAAGCTCGGCGCAAAAACCGGCGACATCATTTTCGTGGTTGCTTCTCCGAAGAACAAAGTGGTTTACGACAGCCTCGGCGCGCTCAGGTTGGAGCTTGCTAAACGTTTGGATCTCGTTCCGGACAGATACGACATTTTGTGGATCAAAGATTTCCCGCTTATGGAATACAGCGACGAAGACGGCCGCTACTACGCAACTCACCACCCGTTCACCATGCCGAACATCGACGACTTGCCGCTTCTTGACAAGTTCGAAACAATCGGCGACGCAAGGGCGGTGGCCTACGACCTCGTCATCAACGGACAGGAAGCGGGCGGCGGTTCCATTCGTATCCACCATCAGGATTTGCAACATCGTATGTTCCAGCTTCTGGGACTTACCGAAGAAACAATTAAGGAGCGTTTCGGTTACTTCATCGAAGCGTTCAAATACGGCGCTCCTCCTCACGGCGGTCTCGCTTTCGGTCTGGACAGGCTGGTTATGCTTCTCGGCGGCACCGACAACATCAAAGACGTCATCGCTTTCCCGAAAGTGCAAAACGCCAGCTGTCTGATGAGCGGCGCTCCGGACTTCGTGGAAGATCAACAGCTTACGGATCTTTCCATCGCGGTCACCAAAAAAGAAAACAGAGAGGAAACAATTATGGGTAAGTTCACATTTACGCAGACCGAGATCCCCGGTGTCGTCGTCATTGAGCCGCAGGTGTTCGGCGATGACCGCGGTTATTTTATGGAGACCTACCAGAAGGATCAGTTCGCAGAGGCTGGCATCGACAAGGAATTCGTGCAGGACAACCAGAGCCGCTCCACCCGGGGCGTGCTGCGCGGGCTGCACTTCCAGAAGAACCACACCCAGGGCAAGCTGGTGCGCGTGACCAAGGGCGAGGTGTATGACGTAGCCGTGGACTGCCGCCCCCACAGCGCTACCTTTGGCAAGTGGGTGGGCGTGACCCTCTCCGAGGACAACAAGAAGATGTTCTATATCCCGGAGGGATTTGCCCACGGTTTTCTGGTGCTGAGCGATGTGGCAGAGTTCTGCTACAAGTGCACCGATGTCTACGACCCCACCAGTGAGGGCGGCATCCCCTACGATGACCCCACCGTCAACGTGCAGTGGCCGGACTGCGGTTGTGAGCACAAGACCAGCGCAAAGGACAAGCTGCACGAGCCCTTTGCCGCCCAGAAGTTCGAATATTTTGAAAAGTGGTGATCGCCCGTGGCAAAACTCAAAGGGATGTGGAACGGCTTCTGGCGTTACCGCTATCTGCTGTGGAACCTTGTAAGCCGTGATTTCAAGCTGAAATACCGCCGCAGCGTGCTGGGCGTGGTGTGGAGCGTGCTGAACCCGCTGCTGATGTGCCTTGTGTACTGGGCGGTGTTCAGCAGCCTGATGGATATGCGGGGCAGCGGCATCGACAACTTTGCCGTCTTTCTGATGTGCGGTCAGCTGCTGTTCAACTTCTTCAACGAAGCTACCTCCACCAGCATGAGCAGCGTGCTCAGTGCCGCCCCGCTGCTGAAAAAGGTGTATATCCCCAAGTATATCTTCCCGCTGGAAAAATGCTGCTTTGCCATGGTGAACTGCGTGTTCAGCTTTGTGGCGTTGCTGCTGGTCATGATCTTTACCGGCGCGCCCTTCCACCTGACCATTCTCGAAGCGCTGTACCCGCTGGTGACCCTGTTCTTCTTCAGTCTCGGGGTCAGTATGTTCTTGGCGGCGGCTACCGTGTTCTTCCGGGATATCATGCACATCTGGAGCGTGTTCATCACCGCGCTGCTGTATTTCTCCGCGATCTTCTACGATCCCACCCAGATGACCTTTTCCATCGGCGGCTTCAATATGCAGCAGATCATCAAGCTGAACCCCATGTACTGGTATATCACGGGCTTCCGCCGCACGGTGATGTGGGGCATCCCGCTGGATCTGAACATGTTCCTTGTCTGCGGCATCTGCGCCGTGCTGTCCATGGTGGTGGGTCTGTGGGTGTTCCGCAAAACGCAGGACCGCTTTGTGCTGCACATTTAAGGAGGGGTGAACAATGGAACCGATCATCAAAGTGGACAATGTTTCCATGTGCTTCAACCTTTCCAAGGAAAAGCATGAGAGCCTGAAGGAGTACTTCTTGGCTATGGTGCAGGGGCGGCTGCAATACGATGAGTTCTACGCTTTAAAGGACGTCAGTCTGGACATTATGCCCGGCGATTTTTACGGCCTTGTGGGCTTGAACGGCTCGGGCAAATCCACCCTGCTCAAGACCATTGCCGGGGTGTACAAGCCCAGCAAGGGCAAGGTGACCGTGAACGGCACCATCGCCCCGCTCATCGAGCTGGGCGCGGGCTTTGATATGGACCTGACCGCCCGCGAGAACATCTACCTCAACGGCACGGTGCTGGGCTTCTCGCCCAAGTATCTGGACGAGAAATTTGACGAGATCGTGGAATTCAGCGAGCTGGAAAACTTTCTGGATGTGCCGCTGAAGAACTACTCCTCCGGCATGGTGGCGCGTATCGGCTTTGCCATTGCCACCATCACCAAGCCCGATATCCTCATTGCGGACGAGGTGCTGTCGGTGGGCGATTTTCTGTTCCAGCAGAAGTGCGAAAAGCGGATGCAGGAACTGATGGCGGGCGGCACCACGGTCATTCTGGTGTCCCACTCTATCGAGCAGATCGAGCGAATGTGCACTAAGGTGGCATGGCTGAGCCACGGCCACCTGAAAATGAACGGGGACACCCAGACAGTCTGCGCCGCCTACAAGGCGACCCAGCGCGGCGAGGTCTGATATGAATGTACGGTTGAAACGCGCCAAGGAGCTTGCCGGCTATGCCGTGCAGCTGACAAAGGACGAGGGTCTGTCTACTATGGTCAAGCGCGGCGCGGGCTTTGTCAAGCGCCGCTGTTTCGGCAAGCGTGCACGCTACCTGCCCGCCAAAAAGGTGCTGGAAGCCCAGCGCGCAGAGATGGCAGGCAAAACAGCGGCAGACTGCGGTCTGCCCACCATCTCGGTGCTGACCCCGCTGTATAATACCCCGGAAAAATACCTGCGGGAATTTCTGGGTTCCTTTGCGGGGCAGACTGCGCCCAATGGACAGCTCTGCCTTGCCGATGCTTCGGACGCCGCCCATGGGGACGTGGAACGCATTGTAAAGGAATATCAGCAAAAAAATCGACAAATCGTATATAAAAAGGTCAAAAATCAGGGCATTGCCGCCAACACCAACGCCGCCGCGCAGCTGGCAACAGGGGAATATCTGGCGCTGGCTGACCACGACGACATTCTGGCACCCCATGCCCTGTACACCATGGGCAAAGCCATCTTGCAGCTGCGGCAGCGCGGCGAACCGGACGGTTTTCTGTACAGCGATGAAGCGCTGTTCACCAAGAGCATCCGCCGCCCCATGGTGGCGCACTTCAAGCCGGACTACGCCCCGGACTACTTGCTGTGCTGCAACTACATCTGCCATCTGGCGGTGTTTAAAAAAGCGCTGTGGGAGCAGCTGGGCGGCGAGCGCCCGGAATGCGACGGCAGTCAGGATCATGACCTGTTCCTGCGGCTGCTGGAAAAGACCGGCGGTGCCGCCCATGTGCCGCAGGTGCTCTACTACTGGCGGGTGCACGCGGGGTCTACCTCCGGCGGTGCCGATGCCAAGCCCTATGTGGCGGCAGCGGCTAAAAAGGCGCTGGCAGACCACCTGACCCGTACCGGGCGCACCGGCACGGTGGAGGACGGCCTGTTCCCCAGCACCTACCGGGTGAAGTGGGACATCGTGGGCGAACCGAAGGTGAGCATCCTCATCCCCAACAAGGATCACACTGAGGACCTCGAAAAGTGCCTGCACAGCATCTGGACAAAGACCGCGTGGGAGCACTTTGAGGTCATCGTGGTGGAGAACAACTCCACCGACCCCGCCACCTTTGCCTACTATAAAAAAGCGCAGCAGCGCTACGATGGTTTGCGGGTGGTCACTTACCCGAAAAAGGGTTTCAACTTTTCCGGCATCAATAACTTTGGCCGCAAATACGCTACCGGCGAGTATCTGCTGCTGCTGAACAACGATGTGGAGGTGCGTAATGGCGACTGGCTCACCGAGCTTCTGCGCCAATGCGCCCACCCCGGCGGGGCGGCGGTGTGCGGTGCGATGCTCTTTTACCCGGACGAGACCATCCAGCACGCGGGGGTCATTACCGGGCTGGGGGGCTACGCGGGGCACAGCCACAAGTACAAAAAGGTCGGCGGCAGCGGCTACATGTTCCGCACCGCCACGGTGCAGGATTTTTCCGCCGTCACCGGTGCCTGCCTGCTGGTAAAGACCAGCGTGTGGGACAAGGTGAAGGGGCTGGACGAAGCCTTTGCGGTGGCCTTCAACGATGTGGACTTCTGCCTGCGGGTGCGGGATGCGGGCTACCGCATTGCGTGGACGCCCTACGCCCAGTTGACCCACTACGAGAGCAAGAGCCGCGGCGGGGACGAAAAAGACCCGGTAAAGGCACGGCGCTTTGCCGCCGAACAGCAGCGCCTGTACGAGGTGCACGGCAAGGCGAACATCCTGCACGACCCCTACTACAACCCCAACCTGACCATGGACCGGGAGGATTTTTCCGAAAGCGATGATCTGCGCGGGCTGAAAGAGGGACGCATCACGGTGCAGTGGAGGGAATAACAGCATGAACATCAAGGGTCATTTTGAGACCATCACCCGGCACAAGCTGCTGGTGATGAAATACTGCTTTGAATGCGGGTTGTATGAGCAGGGGCTTGCCCACGACCTGAGCAAGTACAGCCCCACCGAGTTCATCCCCGGGTGCATCTATTATCAGGGCGACCACAGCCCCAACGAAGCCGAGCGCGCAGCCAAGGGCTATACCTCGGCATGGCTGCACCACAAGGGGCGCAACAAGCATCATCTGGAATACTGGATCGATTACAGCACCACCAAGACCGGACTGACCGGCATGAAGATCCCCCTGCGGTATGTCTGCGAGATGGTGTGCGACCGGGTGGCGGCAAGCCAGATCTATCTGGGCGATAAGTACACCGATGCTTCCGCGTGGGAGTACTACCAGCGCAGCAAGGATCACTACCTGATGCACCCGGAGACCCGGGCGCTGCTGGAAAAGCTGCTGTGCATGGTGCGGGACTTAGGGCAGGAGCGCACCTTTGCCTACATCAAATTCCTGCTTGGCTGCGAGACGGATTACTGAGAACTTTTGCGCAAACGCCGCTGACGAAAAGTCGGCGGCGTTTTTGTGTGGTTCGTGCATTGACAGCCGCCGCCTGCGGGGTTACACTGCTTTTATGGCAGACCGCATGGTCTGCCGGGGTATTTATTATTTGCAGGAGGGCAAAACCTATGAAATGTATCAAAAAACTGGTTGCGCTTACGCTGGCTGCTGTGCTGGCACTGACTATGCTCACCGCTTGCGGCGGTACAGCTGACACAAAAAGTGTCGCAGATAAAGTAGCAGATATCATCAATGCAGAGCGTGTAGCAGCAAACCACACGGAGCTGCCCAGAGCAACGGAAGTGGATAAACTTTGGAGCCCGTTGGCAGAACTGCTGGCAGCACATGCGGCAAATCCGACGGAAGAAAGTGCTGCGGCACTACAGGCAAAAGGCGATGCAACGTATGCCGAATATATCAATATGACGATTGACGGTAAGCAAATTGATACAGAGGCATCCAAACGCAAGGCGTTGAGAAATGTAGTGGACTTTGATGCACTGGCCAACAGCATGAAAGGTGGCCAGAATGGATGGGAATGGCTGATTGAGGGCGATTATGATTATATCTCGGTCGCCAGCGCAGAAAAAGATGGGCACAATGGCGTGTATATCAATGCAATCAAATTGAAAGACTGAGTGTAGAAGCAAAACAATATAAAAACACCCCGGCCGGGCGGTTTTACCGCTTGGCCGGGGTGCTGTTTTTGCAAGAAATAATTACTGCTCGTTTTCGTAGATCTTGATATACCGCGGGGCGCTTTTATCCTGCCAGAACAGCAGAATAGCGGTCAGGGCGACAGCCAGTGTGGTGAGGACGGCGAGCAGAGCTTTGAGAACTTTCATGGTTTGGTGCCTCCTTGTGAAGTTCGGGAGCGGAGCGGGGGACGTTCCGCCTGTCATGTTAGGTATAGTATAACATATTCCCGCAGTAAAGGCAAACGGCAGAAGGGAGAGAGCAAAAAGAAAAATACGGAGGTTAGTCAAAACTAATTGGCGAAAACGAATAAGAAAGTTCAGGAAAATTCATCATTTGGGGCGTGTTGTCGTTGACTTCCCGCGCCAAAATGATACAATAAGTGTGTTAAGCAGCTGCTGTCCCTGTACCAGTGCGCCTGCATGGGCGAGGGGATGGCAATTCAAGCAGAATGGGGGATTTGAAATCCATGTTGAACAAGCTGAAACGTGCGGCGCTTGGCGCGCATACGCCGCATGACAAGGCAACTGCTGCAAGCAAACCTGTCCCGATGCCTCTGCCCGCGCAGGTACGCATCCTTATGAGCCAGCACATTGGCGCACCCGCCAAGGCACTGGTGAAAAAAGGCGATGAAGTGTTCGTCGGCACCAAGATCGGTGAGGCGGGCGGCTTTGTCTCCGCAAACATCCACTCCAGCGTTTCCGGTACGGTAGCTGCAGTGGAAGCTTTCCGTCTGTCCAATGGCCGTATGTGCGATTCTGTTGTCATCAAGACCGATGGCAAGCAGACCGTAGATCCGGCTGTCAAGGCACCGGAAGTCACTGATAAGGCCAGCTTCCTTGCTGCCGTGCGTGCGTGCGGTCTGGTCGGTCTGGGCGGCGCAGGCTTCCCCACCGATGTGAAGCTGCAGCCCAAGCAGCCGGTGGATACCCTGCTGATCAACGCCTCCGAGTGCGAGGTGTGGCTGACCAGCGACACGCAGGAGATGCTGGAGTGCAGCGATGATATCATCCGCGGCATCAAGGCTGTGCTGCAGTATACCGGCATCCCCAAGTGCATCATCGGTATTGAGAACAACAAGCCCGAGTGCATCGACCTGCTGTGCAAAAAGACCAAGGACGACAGCGCTATCGAGGTAAAGCCCCTGCCCAGTGTCTACGGCACCGGCGCAGAGCTGATCCTGATCGAGAAGTGCCTCGGCCGCGAGGTGCCCCATGGCGGTCTGCCCGCCGATGCAGGCGCTATCGTGATGAACGTGACCAGCGTTTCCACGCTGGGCAAGTATCTGGCTACCGGTATGCCGGTGGTCCAGCGTACCATCACCGTGGACGGCGATGCCTGCGCAAAGCCCCAGAACGTCGTTGTGCCCGTGGGCACCGCCTATCAGGACATTCTGGACTATGTGGGCGTCAAGGGCGAGCTGGGCAAGGTGGTTGCCGGCGGTGCCATGATGGGCCCCGCTGTGGAGAACCTTGCTTACCCCACCACCAAGACCACTTCCGGTCTGATCCTGCTGAGCAAGGCCGCTGCACAGCCCGCACCGGTCAACCCCTGCATCCGCTGCGGCCGCTGCGTGGAGTACTGCCCCATGGGTCTGGAGCCCGTGGAGGTCAATCAGGCCTACGCCGCCCGCGATGTGCAGGAGCTGGGCAAGCTGCACGCTGACTACTGCTTCAACTGCGGCAGCTGCTCCTTCGTCTGCCCGGCAAAGCGCCCGGTCACCCAGATGATGAGTCTGGCCAAGGCCTTCTATCTTGGCGAAATCAAAAAAGGAGGCAATAAGTAATGGATACGAAGCTTATTGTTTCGGCTTCCCCGCACGTCCGCAGTGACGAGACCACCCAGAGCCTGATGGCTAACGTGATCGTTGCACTGTGCCCCTGCGTGGTTGCCTCTGCGATCATTTTCGGCGTGCGCGCCCTGCTGGTCACCGCCGTTTCCGTGGTGGCCTGTGTGGCCTTTGAGTGGCTGTACTGCAAGCTGCTGAAGCGTGCAAACCCCATCAGCGACCTGTCCGCTGTGGTCACCGGCATCATTCTGGCCATGAACGTGCCCGTGGGCATGCCCATCGGTCAGCTGATCATCGGCGATCTGGTGGCTATCATCGTTGTCAAGCAGCTGTTCGGCGGCATTGGCATGAACTTTGCAAACCCCGCTCTGGTGGGCCGTATCGTGCTGTTTATCAGCTTTGCCGGCTCCATGAATAAGTGGGTGTTCCCGGATGCAGCGGTGGATCAGCTGTCCAAGGCTACCCCGCTGGCTGTGGCAGATCCTTCCAAGCTGAGCCTGCTGGATCTGTTCATGGGCATCCACGGCGGTGTGCTGGGCGAGACCTGCGCGCTGGCCATCCTGCTGGGTCTTGTCTATCTGGTGGCTACCAAGACCATCAGCATCGCCATCCCGGCTTCCTACGTTGGCAGCGTGTTCGTGTTCTACCTGATCGCTACCAAGGATCTGCACACCGCACTGGTTGCCGTGCTGAGCGGCGGCCTGTTGTTCGGCGCTGTGTTCATGGCTACCGACTACGTTACCAGCCCCTTTACCCTGAAGGGCAAGCTGGTGTACGGCGTGGCACTGGGCATCGTTACCTTTGCCATCCGCTACTGGGGCAGCTACACCGAGGGCGTGTCCTTCGCACTGCTGTTCATGAACCTGTGGGTCCCGTACATCAATGATCTGACCCGTCAGACCCCGTATGGCTATGTGAAGCCTGCAAAGAAAGCGAAGGAGGGTGCTGGCAAATGAGTAAGACTGCAAATTCCAGCTGGGAAACCACCGGTAAGCCCATCGTTGTGCTGACCGTCATCTCTCTGATTGTCAGCCTGCTGCTGGCTCTGGTGAACGGCATGACCGCCCCGGTCATTGCCGAGAACACCAAGCGCACCACTCTGGCCGCTTATGTCAGCGTGATGCCCTCTGTTTCGGACGCAGGCACGCTTGAGGAAGTTACCGATTACACCACCGCCAACGTTACCGGCGTGGTAAAGGCTCCCGATGGTGGCATTGCCATCAAGGCTGAGGAAAAGGGCTTTGACGGCGGCATCCTGACCGTCATCATGGGCTTTGACGCCAACGGTGCCGAGACCGGCATCTGGGTGGACGCTTCTACCCAGACCAAGGGCATCGGCTCCAATGTGTCCACCGATGACTATCTGGCACAGTTCAACGGCATGGACGGCACCAAGAACATTGTGATGAATCAGGATTTCGATGCGTACAGTGGCGCAACCATTTCGTCCACCGCTCTGTTTGCTGCCATCAATGATTGTATCAACTGCTTCAACGAGCTGGCATAAAAGGAGGTTGGTAAGAAATGGCACAAGAAAATAAGTCCAAGGTAAGCATCCTTACCAACGGCATCATCAAAGAAAACCCTGTTCTGCGTCTGGTTCTGGGCACCTGCTCCATTCTGGCCGTTACCACGGCAGTTTCCAACGCACTGGGCATGGGCGCCGCCTTCACCTTCGTGCTGGTGTGCTCCAATATCATGATCTCCCTGCTGCGCAAGGTGATCCCCGGCAAGGTGCATCTGCCCTGCTACATCGTTATCATCGCAGGCTTCGTGACCATCGTGCAGATGTTCATGCAGGCCTACATGGAAAGCCTGTACAACGCACTGGGCGTGTTCCTGCCCCTGATCGTTGTCAACTGTATCATTCTGGGCCGTGCTGAGATGTTTGCCTGCAAGAACAATGTGGTGGATTCCGCACTGGACGGCGTGGGCATGGGCCTCGGCTACACCCTCACGGCTACCCTGATGGCCTCCATCCGTGAGATCTTGGGCAGCGGCACTTGGCTGGGCTTCCAGATCATCCCGGAAAGCGTTGCCAAGGTGTCCATCATGACGCAGGCTCCCGGCGCTTTCTTCTGCTACGGCATCCTGATGGCAGGCTGCATCTGGCTGGAAGGCAAGCTGGACGCGCGTATCGAGCGCAAGAGCTGCTGTGATCTTGACAATCTGAAGAAGGAGGCGGAATAAGATGCTCGTCAAACTCGCTGCGATCTTCTTCAGCATGATCCTTGTCAACAACTATGTGCTGGTGAAGTTCTACGGTATCTGCCCGTTCCTGGGCGTTTCCAAAAAGCTGGATTCCGCTGTGGGTATGTCCGGTGCTGTCATCTTTGTTATGTTCATGGCAACGGCTGTTACCTTCCCCATCCAGATCTTCATCCTTGAGCCGGCAGAGCTGGGCTATCTGCAGACCATCGTGTTCATTCTGGTCATCGCTGTGCTGGTGCAGTTCATCGAGATCTTCCTCAAGAAGTACATCGTTGCACTGTATAATTCGCTGGGCGTTTATCTGCCCCTGATCACCACCAACTGCTGCGTGCTGGCTGTTACCATTCTGGTCGTGGGCGACTACGGCGCAGATGTGGCTGCACACGGCTTTGGCTACGCCTACATCGAGGCTCTGATCTGCGCCATCGGCGCAGGCTGCGGCTTTATGCTGGCCATGGTCATGTTCAGCGGCGTGCGTAAGCGCGTGGAAGCCTGCGATCCCCCGGCACCCTTCAAGGGTCTGCCCATCACCCTGATCGCAGCTGCAATCACCAGCCTGTCCTTCATGGGCTTCGGCGGCATCGTCGAAAACCTGTTCAATGTTACGCTGTAAGGGAGGAACAGGACTATGAATATTGTATCTGCTGTTATCCTGTGCACCATCGTGGGCGCTGTGGGTGCTATCATTCTGGTAGCTGCCGCAAAGTTCATGGCGGTGGAGGAAGACCCCCGCATTGAAGAAGGTACCAACTGCCTCGCCGGGGCAAACTGCGGTACAGCG
>OQVR01001030.1_pt1 | contig 12354 bp, 6 predicted proteins | sample 1691521 | NCBI WGS metagenome assembly OQVR01 (sample SAMN03418256, study PRJEB22391) | human gut metagenome | biome: human-gut; feature: organic feature; material: feces | host: Homo sapiens | place: Tanzania | collected 2013-01
AGGCAGCGGTGCTAAGCATATCGCCGAAACGATGATGCCTTTCAACATGTTGGATTGGAATTTGTCCATAGAATCACTATATTTAAATTGTTTTGTTTTTTTTGAATATATAATAGTTCGATCGTTATTGGGTAGCTACAATCCGATGGCAAAAATACTAAAATTTCCGCAAATAGCGTATAATTTACCGGCGGAACGGTGCTTGACGAGAACGGCGAGCCCGTCATCGGCGCCACCGTCACGGTCAAAGGCACGAACCTTGTCACTGTGACCGACATCGACGGCCGCTTCGAGTTGAAAGTGCCCAACGGTAGCATCCTCTCCGTGAGCTACCTTGGCTACACCACAGCAGAAGTGCCCGCCACGGGAGAGAACCTCACCATCTCGCTGAAGCCCGACGAGCGCCAGCTGGCCGAAGTCGTGGTGACAGCCTTGGGCACGGTGAAGAGTGCCAACTTCATGAACTCGCTGGCCGGCAAGGTGGCGGGTGTCAATATCAATGCCTCGTCGGCAGGTGTGGGCGGTGCGACCCGCGTGGTGATGCGTGGTCCGAAGTCCATCAACCAGAGCAACCAGGCCCTCTACGTCGTCGATGGTGTGCCCATCAACAACCGCAACAACGGCGAGACGGGAAGTATCTACTCCACCCAGCCGGGTAGTGAGGGCATCGCCGACATCAACTCCGAGGACATCGAGTCCATCAGCGTGCTCAGCGGTCCTGCCGCTGCCGCCCTCTATGGTTCCGCTGCCGCCCAGGGTGTCATCATGATCACCACCAAGAAGGGCAGCAAGGGCCGCGTGCAGGTGACGATCTCCAACAGTAGCCAGTTCCTCAGCCCGTTCAAGATGCCTGAGTTCCAGAACAGCTACGCCAACCGTCCTGGCGAGGTACGCTCCTGGGGCGAGAAGGGCGGTTCGCCCTATAGCGGCTTCGAACCAGAGGACTTCTTCAACACAGGTACGAACATCCAGAACAACGTTGCGCTGACCGTCGGCAACGACCGCAACCAGACCTACCTCTCCGTAGGTACGACCAACGCACGCGGTATCATCCCCGACAACAAGTACAACCGCTACAACTTCACGGTGCGCAACACCACTGAGCTCGTGAAGGACAAACTTACTCTTGACGTGAGCGCAAGCTACATGCGTCAGTACAAGCGCAACCCTACCGTTCAGGGTCTGTATCACAACCCTCTTGTAGCTACATATCTTTTTCCACGTGGAGACGATATCACCAAGTATCAGATTTATGAGAGATACGATGCCAATGCCGGCTATATGAAGCAGTTCTGGCCGTTGGAGTTCGTCGATGGTGTCGAGAACCCTTACTGGGAGACCAACAGGGAGCTGTTCGAGAACACCGCTCACAGATACACCCTCTCCGGAACATTGAAATGGAACATCACCAAATGGATGTCCGTTACTGGCCGTGCCCGTCTGGACAACACCGTAATGAACTATACCAGAAAGATTTACGCTTCTTCCAACAAGCTCTATGCTTCCGAGTTCGGTAACTATCAGGACAACACCATCATGCACAACAACTTCTATGGTGACATCCTCCTTACCATTGACAAGAAATTCGTTGACGACAAACTTTCATTGACAGCGAACCTCGGTGCCAGCCTTGTGGACGACAAGAACAAGGCTTCCGGATTCGAGGGCCATCTCGCAACCGTAGCCAACAAGTTCTCTGTCTATAACATCAGCATGACACACTCACAGACAAAGCCTTACGCAGACCGTTGGCACGATCAGAACCAGGCTGTCTATGGAACACTCCAGCTCGGATGGAACGGAATGGTCTATGTAGATGGAACCGTTCGTAACGACTGGTCATCACAGCTCGCGTTCACTCCTAACCAGAGCGTATGCTACTACTCAGCAGGTCTTTCAGGCGTCATCTCTTCTATGGCTGACCTCTCAGGTGCAGGAATTTCATTCCTCAAGGTACGCGGTTCATACTCTACCGCAGGTAACCCTCCTCAGAGATTCATCACCGGAGTCAACACTCCTCTCACCGTCGGCGGAAACATTTCCTCTGACACATATGCACCGGCAAAGAACCTCAAGCCAGAGCTCACAAAATCTTACGAGGCCGGTCTCAATGTCAAGTTCCTCGAAGACATGTTCGACCTCGACGTGACCTACTATAACGCGACAACCTACAACCAGCTCTTCATGTATGACGCAGCACCTTCGACCGGCTACAAGCAGGCTTATATCAATGCCGGTAAAGTCAACAACTATGGTGTCGAGCTTTCATTCGGCTTCAAGCACACCTGGAGAGACTTCTTCTGGGGTTCTACCGTCACATGGTCAATGAACCGAAACAAGATCAACGAGCTCGTTCCTGAAGGAACTCTCGACGTTACGGGAAAACCTGTCAATGTGGATGAGGTCAATATGGACTACGGCGGATACCGCATGAAGATCAGAAAGGGCGGTTCCATCGGTGACTTCTACGTGACCGGCATCAAGACTGACGACTACGGAAGAATCTACGTGGATCCTAATACCAACACCGTCACTCTCGACCCTGACACATGGATTTACGGTGGAAACACTGAGGCCAAGTCAAGACTCGGATGGAGCAACAACTTCTCATTCAAGGGAGTCAACCTGTCAGTCCTCATTGACGCGAGAATCGGCGGCCGCGGAGTTTCTGCAACACAGGCTATGCTCGACAGATTCGGAGTTTCCAAGAATTCCGCTGATGCCCGCGCCGACGGCGGCGTATGGATTTCTTCAGACCAGAAACTTCCGGACGTGAAGACATTCTACGCAAACAATGGTAACGGTATGTCAATGCTTGCAAACTATGTATATGACATGACCAATATCCGACTCAGAGAGGTGTCTCTCGGATACGACCTTCCTACCTCATGGTTCAAAGACAAAGTCGGAATGTCAGTATCAGTAGTAGGACGCAACCTTTGGATGATTTACAACAAGGCTCCTTTCGATCCTGAGCTCACGGCATCTACAGGAACATACTACCAGGGAATCGACTACTTCATGCAGCCAAGCACAAGAAACATCGGTTTCAGCGTTAAACTTCAATTCTAAAATTCGGAAAGATGAACAACAATATAATTAAATACGGATTGGCAATCGCGGCTTCTGCTGTAGCTCTGGCATCCTGCACAAAGGATTTCGAGCGTTTCAACACGAACCCGGACGCAGTTCAGACTGTGGATGTCAAGTCTTATATCACCACCATGGAGCTGGATGCAGTAATCCCGTGCAGCGATGAAGGCGCAAACCAGTTCCAGCGTGCATGCAACCTTATGGGAGATGCCTTCTCCGGCTATCTCTCACCTACCCAGGCATTCAACGGAGGTTCATACACTTGTACTTACGACCTGAACGGTACCGACTACAACAATGTACCTTTCAGCGTAGCTTTCACCAACGTGATGCCGGCATGGCTGAACCTCAAGTACGCTTATGAGAACGGCAACCTCGACGAGGGTTCATGGGCTATTGCAGAGGTAATCAAAGTACTTACAATCCAGCGCGTTACCGATATCTATGGTCCGGTTCCGGTATCTCACTTCGGAGAGGACAGCAACCCGTACGAGTCTCAGGAGACCGTTTACAAGAACCTCTTCAATGACATTGACAAGGCTATCGAAGTTCTCGAATCTTATGCGGCGGCTTCCGCAGGTTCCAACACGACTCCTCCGCTCGGTTCAGCCGATATCGTTTATGCTGGAAACTATGCATCATGGCTCAAACTCGCGAACTCCGAGAAACTACGTATGGCGATGAGAGTACGTTTCGTGGAGCCGGAACTCGCAAAGAAGGCAGCTGAAGAGGCTGTAGAAAGCGGTGTCATGACCGCAGCATCTGACGGGGCAAAGCTTGCTTCCACTCAGACAATCCAGGTATTCAACCCGCTCGAGGAGGTCTGGAACGCCTATACCGATACCAGAATGGGTGCTACCATTGACGCTTATCTCAATGGTTATGAGGACCCCAGACTTCCGAGATACTTCAAGGAGGCAACCGTTGACGGCGCCGGATACCATGGCGTAAGAAGCGGAGTGAAGGACATGCTTAAAGCCCATTATCTCGGTCTTTCCGTTCCTAACGTTGCCAAGAACACTCCGGTCATATGGATGCTCGCTTCCGAGGTTGCATTCCTCCAGGCTGAAGGTGCCCTTCTCGGATGGAACATGGGCGACACGGCTGAAAACTTCTACAGGAAGGGTGTTGAACTCTCATTCCAGGAAAACAGCGTGAGCGGTGCGGATGCTTATCTTTCAAGTGAGAAGACTCCGACATCTTTCGATGACAAGAACATAGGTTCCAAGAAGAACAATGCAGGAAAACCTTCTACAGTAACTCCTAAGTGGGACGATGCAGCAAGCGCGGAAGTGAAGCTTGAGAAGATCATCACCCAGAAATGGATTGCAATGTATCCTAACGGACAGGAGGCATGGTCAGAGTTCCGCCGTACAGGTTATCCTAAGGTTATCCCTGTAGTGAACAACCTCAGCAACGGAACCATCGACACCGACATCCAGGTAAGGAGAATGACATTCCCGAGATCCGAGTATGCGAACAACGCTGCGGCAGTCAAAGAGGCTACGTCTCTTCTCGGCGGTGCCGACAACGGCGGAACAAAACTCTGGTGGGACAAGAAATAATCTAATAATCGAACAAAATGAAAAATATCATAAAATATACGGTCGCAGGTCTTTTGGCTGCATTCTGTATCACCGGATGTTCTGACTGGGTAACCCCTGAGAGGGTTGTCATCCAGAATCCGGAGGAGCAGTCACCTGTTCTTCGTGACAACGCCTATTACGAGGCCCTGCGTGCATACAAGCAGACAAAGCACAAACTTGCATTCGGATGGTATGGTTCCTGGACAGCTGTCGGAGCTTCTTACCAGACAAGACTCCAGAGCGCGCCTGACTCTATGGACATCATCTCCATCTGGAGCCAGTGGCACTCTCTGACCCCTGAACAGATTGCTGACAAGGAAGCCGTCCAGAAGATCAAAGGTACCAAGGTCATCTTTACCATCTTCCTCAACAACCTTCCTGACGAGTTCAAGATAGACGGCCAGACCACGGACGAAGGCATTGAAAATTTTGCAAGGTCTTATTGCCGCGACTCCATCAACAAGTACAATTATGATGGTATCGATATCGACTATGAGCCAGGTTACGGAGCATCAGGCGAGTTCGTAGGACACAACAATGAGCAGTTCAAGAAACTCATTACAGCGATGAGCAAGTATGTAGGACCTAAGTCAGGTACCGGCAAGCTTTTCACCATCGACGGTGTTCCATACGCTGTTCATACAGAGTGTGCCGAGCTCTTCGACTATGGTATCGTACAGGCTTACCAGTCAACAGGTTACTGGGATCTCCAGAGCCGTTTCGACGAGGCTGCCGCAAAAGGCTGGAAGCCTGAGCAGTATATCTTCACAGAGAACTTCGAGTCTTACTGGAAGACCGGTGGCGTGACCCACTCTACAGCTGAAGGCGAGACCGTGAACTCACTCCTCGGCATGGCAAGATTCAACCCTTCACAGGGCTTCTGCGCAGGATTCGGTTCATATCACATGGAGTACGAGTATGCACAGTCATCTATGCCTTACATGTACATGCGTAGAGCTATTCAGGATGTAAACCCTGCAGGCGGAGCCATCAAGGTCAAACTCAACAGCAGCTGGTACCAGACCAAGACTTTCCTCATCGAAGATGACGGCTCACTGACCGGAAGCAACGATGCCGCATTCTCAGTAGGCTTCGCACGCCCGATTTCAAGAGACATCACTTTCAATGTCAAAGTGGACAACTCCCTTGTAGACGCATACAATAAGGAAAACGGAACAGCTTACCAGACTTTGGACCCGTCAGAAGTGACAGTTGCTCCTCTGACCGCAGCAGCAGAATCATTCACATCTGAAGAGAACAAGATCACATTCAGCACCAAATCCCTCAAGGAAGGCAAGTACCTCATTCCTGTCACTGTGGAAGTTCCTGAGGATTCCGAGTTCATGGTGGATGAAGATATCGTATTCTACATCTTCATCAATGTTGCCGCTGTCAATATCGATGTCAATGCCACCTCGGTTACCGGCGTCAAGATCGAACCGACAGACAGCTGGAACTTCAACTGCTACCAGCAGTACTATACTGACGGAGCCAACGGAGTATGGGATGAAAATGCATCACAGATGTTCGACGGAAAGTTCGATTCAGGCTGGTACACATACGGTTACTACTATGCATGGGGCTACGGAGGAAACTTCATTGTCGAAATGGACAAGGAGTACGAAGTATCCGGTTTGCGCTGGTATATCCTGTACGATGGTGATGCCAATCAGGAATGTGTCGATGTCCAATACAGCAATGACAGAACAAACTGGGAATCTGCTCTCGCAGGTACCACATTCACGCCTAATATCAATACAGATGAGGCTGAAGCGAACAAGACTTACAAGTGCTTCCAGTTCAAGAAACCTGTCAAGGCAAAATATCTCAGAGTCATTGTCGGTCAAATGGGAGATTCCGACTTCACAAGTATGAGTGAAGTCGAAATTTATGCTCCCGCAAAATAAAAATATAGAACAACATGAAATTCAATAAATTATATCTCGCGATGGCTGCAGCGGCACTTGCTGCCTGCACAAATCCGGTAGAGCCTTACGATGCCATCTACATGACAGATGCGCAGATAAGCGCAGACAAGTCAATAACAATTGACATAACTCCGGACGGCACTTCCCTCACTGTATCATCTTCAGTCAATGCGACTGAGGATATACAGGTCGAGCTCGGGGTTGACGCGGCACTTCTCGAAGGTTACAACAAGAAGTACGAGAAGAACTATCTTCCTGCTCCAGAAAGCAGCTACTCACTCAGTTCAAACACTACTGTCATCAAGGCCGGACATAACATGTCAGAAGCCGTTGACCTCACAGTAAACAGTATCGAGGAATTCAAGGAAGGAAGCACATACTGCATCCCTGTGACCATCCGTTCTACAAGCGCGATGAAAGTTCTCGAGGCTTCCAGAACACTCTTCGTGGTCCTCAAGACTCCTGTAATCAGCAAGGCTATCTACCTCGGATCCAACATCTATAGGGTGGATTCATTCAAGCAGGAAAGTTCTCTTGCAGCACTTCCCCAGGTGACAATGGAGGCCAGAGTCTATGTTGAAAGCTTCGCAAGCTGGGATCCGTACATCAGTTCCATCATGGGCATCGAGGGTGTGTTCGGAGTTCGTTTCGGTGACGTGAAGGTGTCTCCTAACGCAGTCCAGATTTGCCACGATTCATATCAGCCTGCAGCTGAGAGCCACAAGTTCGACACCAACAAATGGTATCATGTGGCAGCTGTCTGGAGCGGTTCGACATTCGACATCTACATTGACGGACAGTATGCTACAGGTGTTCCTGTAGGCGGTGAGACCATCGACCTTACAAGTGACAACTCAGGCGGATTCTATATCGGAGCATCTTATGGCGGAGGCCGTCCTCTATATGGCTATGTCGCAGAGGTCCGCGTATGGACAAGGGCTCTGAGCCAGAGCGAAATAGCAAACAATATGAACTATGTGGATCCTCAGACGGAAGGTCTGCTCGCATATTGGAGAATGAATGCTTACGAACCACGTGAAGGTGGCGGAAACATCGTAAAGGATGAGACCGGACACGGACACGATGCCGTCGGAGGAGCAAACACTCCTAAGATGATGGATACAAAGTGGTTGTAGTATCTAAGTGGCCGGCAGGCCACTGAACTGATTAGTTTTTCTACGGGCGTGAAATGACGAGTTTCACGCCCGTAGTTTTCATATGCGGCCATAGGCAATCCCGAAATGACCAGTTGGGCGACAGAACCCCGTTTCAGGCAACCGGGTCATGGTCAGTTCGCCGGAAACAAGCGAAGAATAGACAACATACGCACGAAATTATGTTCTAAAAGTTAGATTTTACAGAAAATTTCAGCTGTCTGCAAATTCGACGTATTGGAATTGAGAAAATTAAATCATAGCTTTGGAATGGACACAATGACGTCCGACAGTACTTAATATTCACCCGAAGTCCGCCAAAAACCAACCGAAACGGCGGCTTCAAATCATTACTCCGACTATGAAGAAAGGATTTCTGATGCTTATGGCCGCAATCTTTCTGGCATTCGGCTGCGACAAGAACAAGAACACTCCCCAACCGGCACCTGGGGAAAAAGACGGAATCACAAATCTAAGTGCAAACGGTACGGCCAACTCGTACATGGTTCCAAAGGCTGGAAAGTACAAGTTCGATGCGACAGTGATGGGTAACGGAGTTTCAACAAGAGGCATCAACGCACAGACACTTGCTCCGGCGACAGCTGAACTCCTATGGCAGGACACCAAAGGCGTAGTTTCCGGAATCGAGATAAAGGACAACACTATAGTTTTCGATGCAGGCGAAGCTGAAGGCAATGCGGTAATCGCTGCCAAAGATGCTTCCGGCAAGGTAATCTGGAGCTGGCACATCTGGAGAACAGCCTACAACCCTGCTGACAATGCATCTGCTCACGAATTCAACGGAGTCGTCTGGATGACCCGCAACCTCGGTGCAAAATCCGACACATGGGATGAAATCGGAAACGCCAAGGGTCTGATGTACCAGTGGGGAAGAAAAGACCCGTTCCCTAGCCTTGACGGATGGACGGACAACGGCAACTTCACTGTTTTCAACGAGGCCGGCGACGATGTTACTGAAAGTATAAAAACTGAAGTGGTCAGCGCATCTGACAACCTCGGCAACTCGATCTCAAACCCTACCACGTTCTACAGCGGCGTAAGAGGAGCTGACGGAAACGGCCCATACGACTGGATTACCACAGAAGACTATTCTCTCGGCAACGATTACCTCTGGGAGGCTGAAGGAACAGGAGCGAAGACTCTCATGGACCCATGCCCTCCGGGATACAGAATCCCAGCGAATGTTCTCTATAAAGGCTTGAACAACAATAGCTTCCCTCTCGCTGACGACATCAATGGCGGAAGATACCATGACAAGATGGGCTATTTTCCTCCATGCGGAAGCCGAGGATTCGAGGGAGGCACCTGGTTCGCCGTAGGACTCTACACCGACTATTGGTCAAGCACCGCCATGGAAGACGGTTGGGCAGGACTTCTCCATGGTCTGGAATCGACCGTCAACCCTAAGGGCAAGACCTACCGCGCAGCCGGCGCGGCCGTAAGATGCGTGAGCGAAGCCCGCAACGGCGAAGAGCCTTCATGGGACAAGGCTGATGTCACTATCAATGCCATTGACGCCATCGAGACCGCATACATCAAGAACAACGGAAGCGACGGTTCAGCAAACTACTACTTCGGATTGACAAATACCAACTCTTATACAGTGAATGACAAGGGTCTGTATGTTCCTGGAGAAGGCGGGGAAATCGTATTCTTCGACATTTATGGTGCTCCTAGCAAGGATTCCGAGAACGCAATCCTTCCAGAAGGAACCTACACTCTCGGAAGTATGAGCAACAGCGGAACTGCTGATACTGAATACACCCGTGAGCATTACTCTATCGACGGACAACTTGCATTCTACGAGTTCACCGACGGAGAAATCAAGGTTACCCACACTCCTTCAGGCTACCACATCGAGGCGTTGATGACACGCAATGACAGTCAGGTTATCAAGGTCGTTTATGACGGAGCCATCAAGTTCGTGAACAGAGGCGCGTCCGACGTCGGCACAGTCATCACCAATCCTGTTGATGTTACCTTCACTATCGCTGACATCGTTTACGAGCACTCTTCGACGACTGATGACAAGTATGACAGATACTCCATCAATCTCTTCGCCGGCGAAATGCAGGGCGAGGCAGTGCTTACCAATGGTTACGCAGTTCACATTGACCTCTTTACGGATCCTTTCTCAAGCAAGGGCAATGTCCAGCTGAAGCCTGGCACGTATAAGGCAGGCAACGAGTTCAAGGCCGGAACATATATGCCTGGAGCATTGTACAATCTCATGGGAGTTCCTCTCTACGCAGGTACCTACTGCATGGAAGTAAAACCTACCAATACCGCTGTCCTCTACGGACTCATCCAGAAGGGCGACATCAAGGTGGAAAGAAGCGGGGACAACTATGAAATCACCCTCGACTGTGTTTCAGAGGACGGCGTTTCCATCAAGGGCAAGTTCCCTATGGGCAAGCCTAACCTCAGAGACAACTCCCCTACCTTGCCAGAAGGAGACTGGAACAGTATCCTCCGCGAAGACAAGACTTTGATTTTCAATGAGACAGACGATATCTTCTCTTACATGAACCACTATTGCTATGATGACTACAGCGAGTATGAAATAATCGTGAACAACCATACTTCTGACGAGTCATTCTACCTCTCGGTTGTAGCAGCGGCCAATGCCTCAAGTCCTGTCGGCACATTCACGACGCCTAAGGATGCTTCAAACCCTACCATCGGAGAGTTCCGTCCTGGACACCGTGATTTCGCAGCATTCAAGGACACATGGTGCTACATGACATTCGATTCTGACGGTTATGAGGCCGGCGGTGCCCCCGCAACTGAAGGCACAATCACCATCAAGGATGCAGGTGACGGCAAATACACAATCGAATTCGAATTGAAGGACGACGCCGATCCGAAGCACACTATCAAGGCTCTCTGGACAGGCAAGTTCAACAAAGAGAACGAATACAGATAATAACCTATCATAACATATCTCAGAACCCCGATCCCGCTGATTGCAGGACCGGGGTTTTCTTTTGCCTGCCGGTGACAATGTCAACAATTTGATTTAACAGAATTATTTTATGACAGAATCCGTCAAGGTTGGAAGCGAGGGCAGGTACACAATTGGACTTATCGACGAGGACAGAATCAAATACATTAAAGCCATGAATACGGAACGTGGCACTTGCAAACGGATTTGCTCCTGGCACGGCTGCCGCTCAAAACAATTATCGCCCGACGCTATATCTCTATAGTGCCGGGCGAAATAAGTCTGCCGCCTTCACGGAACTGGCAGGGTGTTTCGACATGCGAAACCTAAGCTAGTTTATTCAGTTTTGCGCTCCCTGTTACGGGTAAGCTTTTCCTTCATTGCATCAACACAATCATTGATGGCAGTCTCGAAGGTCTTCGCGTTTCTTTCAATAACCTGCGAACCTCCCGGAACATGTACCTGAAGCTTCACATTCTTGTTCTCATGCTCCTCGAGTAGAGAAAGCACAACTTCCACATCGGTAATGGTTTCATCGAAACGGCTGATTTTTGAAACCTTCTTCTCAATGAAATCAAGAAGCTTCTGATCCGCATCGAATTTGAGTGAATGAACTCTAATCTCCATAAATACCTCCATTTTTACTCCTCCGGTTTCCCGTCAGAGAGATTACCGTTAGCATCATCTTTGATGCCAGAAGTGTTCCTGGCCCGCGGATGAGCATTTAAATAAACACTTTTCAGCTTCTCGATAGTGTTATGGGTATAGACCTGAGTCGCCGCCAGAGAAGAGTGTCCGAGCAACTCCTTGATGGAGTATAAGTCTGAACCGTCATTCAGCAGTTCCGTCGCCAAAGTATGCCTTAGCACGTGAGGCGATTTCCTGCCTGTGATGCTGTCAACATTTCCCAACTCGCTCTTTACCGCCCTGTCGACCAGAACCGGATAAACACCCGCTCCTGTCAATGTTATGAGGAACGGCTCATTCGCGGTCCTCTCCCGTCCGACTATCGCTTCCGCTGCTTTCAAATATAATAAAATTTCTTTAGAAAGTGCAGAAGTCAGAGGAATTTCGCGCATTTTATTTCCTTTGCCGCAGACGGTGATAATCCTGCGTCTGAAGTCAATGCTGCCGATTTTCAATGAAATCAATTCGGCCCGTCGCATGCCGGTTTCATATAGTGTGCTGATAATCATGCGTCTGAGCCTTCTGGAATACAAGTCAGAAGCCAACTTATAGGCGCTGGAAGATGTCGGAGTGCCATCATGGAGGGAACCGGCAACATTTTCCAAAGCTTTCAGAGATTCCCCGTCTGCTGAAGGCAAAGTCTCCCTGAAATAATCCTCCATTGAATCCTGACGATAGAAAACAGGAAGCCGCTTCTCACACTTTGGCCTGCTGACAAGCTTCACCGGATTGCTTTTGAGCAGACCTTGCCCCATAAGCCACCTGGAGAAGCTGCTGAGCACAGACAAATGCTGATTGATGGTTCTGGCATTGAGCTTTCTTTCTTCGGACAGATAGACTTCATAATTCCTTATGATGGTCTTGTCCAATGCCCTCAGAATGAAATCCACATTGGCATTGACCTTTCCCTCCTGCGAAGCAGTCGGCTCCTGGGGCAGGGA
>OQVR01001033.1_pt1 | contig 12332 bp, 9 predicted proteins | sample 1691521 | NCBI WGS metagenome assembly OQVR01 (sample SAMN03418256, study PRJEB22391) | human gut metagenome | biome: human-gut; feature: organic feature; material: feces | host: Homo sapiens | place: Tanzania | collected 2013-01
AGTTATTGAACCGAGACCAACTTGTATATTATGCAGACAAAATTGACGAGGAATTACAGTTGGAGGAGAGAAGCTCTTTGATAAGCCAAACTCTTAATTCACAATCGGGTTTGAATTATGATCAAGTGATTAGAACATGGCAAGTCATTTCAGAAGTGTTTCGCTCTGCTACAGAAGAAATTGATTTATAATGAATCTTGGAATTAAATTATATTTGATAGTAATCATATTGACATTTGATAGTAAGCAAAGAGATGTTTGACAGAAAGCATAGGAATCTTTGATAGAAAGCATAGATTGCTCGAAGCATAGCTTCGAAAACGGATGAAGATAGTTAAGTCGTTGAATGAAAGCTACTTACTACATAGCTACACCTATAATTATCAAATTTGATGATTATATAGTTTTTCTCTTGCGTTTATTAGGAAAATACGCTACAAATACTATAAATGGGCGTTCCTTAAGTGGGAAAAAAGAGGGGGACAAGTCTCGATCAGACTTGTCCCCCATAGTTGTATTAACTTAAAACAAATTCTACTTTTCTATTAGAAGTTGTAAACGAGAGAGAACTGGAGGTTCTCACCGCTCAAATCAAGACCGAGGTCTGTGCTTGCTTCAGCGCCATCAACATCTTTCTTGTAGCTTGTGTAGCCCAACCATCCAATCTTTGTGAGGAAAGTGAGGTTCTTTGTAACATCGATAGAAACACCTGGACGAACACCAATGTACCATGCGTTAGCCTTTGTCTTTACAGAAACAGTAGCGCCACCTACCTTATCTTCTACCTTGTCTTCGAAGTGCTTGTAACCGAAGCCACCCTCACCGAAGAAACCTACCTTGTTCCACTTAGCGAAAGTGTAACGTACGTATGGCTCGAATGTATAATCGTTAGAAGAAGCATCTCCCTGCTTAGAGTGCTCAAGACCGAGCTTTACACCGATAGAGAGCTTGTCATCCAACTTGTAACCAAGTTCTGGGATAAGGTTGATAGTTGTCTTTGTATCGCCTTCACCTGGATCTGTAGAGTGAAAACTTACACCACCACCAAGATAAACCTGAGCGTTTGCGCTCAATGAAGCTACTACGAAAGCAGCTGCCAATAATAACTTTTTCATAATCTTTTCCTTAAATTACTTGTTTGTTTGTTATCGGCTGCAAAGGTATGTGATTTATCTGTAACAGCGAAACTTTTCTTCGAGAAAAAGTTCATAAAACGAAGTTTAGAACAAAGATAGGGAACTTTTGAGCCAATAATAGCCAGTTTTGCCCGTTATTTCGAACTTTTATTCTTCGTATTTAGATAAAATCTCGTTGCAATAGTTCTTGAAATCATTCCAATGATAGTACGGAGCGATATCTGATTTTATAGGTAGCGTAGCTTCGTCTTCATTGTCAAGAAGCTTGAAAATAATATCTTCTGACCCTGCTTTGCGATAGAATACGAACTGCAGATTGCAAGCCATAGGGAAAATGCGATAGTTGTTCCATCCCTCGTCGTCGATTTGTTCGAGGTCGGCAATCTGCTTGCCTGTACCATTGATGTTTAGCAGACAGGTGAGCGGCATTACCATAGTGTCGTGGCCATAGCGGAGAGTGGCGCCAGGCGCCTTGAGCTTCAAACAGCTGTCTGCCTCATGGATAATCATTTTCAAGAGGTTACGCTGGCTGTAAGGCTGAGTTCCGCCATTGAGAGGCGATGGACCATAGTTGATGTACCACCATGCATTATTGCGAAGCCAGAAGTCGTAGATCTGGTCTTCATCAAATAGATCGTAGAGCGAAATGGTGTGGCGCAATTCTGTGCTCTGCATATTGCTGGCAAGCTTAAACAATCTGTCGCCAAGCCATGAAGCGTCTATGCTGTCGCGCCAGTAGGTTTCGTTGTTAAATATCTTTCGCATAGTTTTCTCATAGTTTTCATGCTTTTTAGAGAAGGCGTCGTAAGCCTCTTTAGCCTCCTTAGGCATTCGCTTTGAGAAAAGTTGTTTGTCGTCGAAGTTCATGTACCACATATCGTGCTCGCTGGCATCGTGACGAATGTCGAGCTTAGGGTTCATGGCTTTGAGCTGCTGAAGCGCATTCTCCATAGAGAGTATGCAACGAATCACTATGGTAGACTTAGCATCCACTCTAACATCACCCTTGAAAACTTCAGGGAAACGCTCGTACATTCGCTTGGCAATGCCACGATGTTGCTCAGCGCCACGAAGAGTCAGTTCTCCATCGCGCTTCCAAGCCTCGTCCTTTATAGTCTTTATCTTAGAGAGAGTTTCCTCGCCCTTTGCTGTCAGCATGCCTTGCTTTTGAGCTTTCAGCAGCATGTCGTAAGGACGCTCGTAGTCGTTAGTGCCAATAAGATAGCGTGAGCCGTGGCGTCCGTAGTGACTAATATAATAAGGTGTGTAGCCCTTAGGTGCTGGAGTGAGCGCCTTCTGTGGTCCAGGGTAGGCTACATAGTTGCTTGCAGACAGAGTGATGTCGCGTTTGAAATCTTTGCGTGCTTGCTGAGCCGTTGCAGTAAGCGCCAGCATGAGAGCAGGGATGATAAAAAATAGTTTTTTCATTTTTTCTATTATGATGAAAGTTTATTTTATGTTTTTTGGATATTATGGAAGTTTACCTTTTACGGTTGCATGATTATGCTATTCCCAGCAATTCTATTTCGAATATCAATGTAGAACCGCCAGGAATGCCTGGCTGTGAGAATTTGCCGTATCCCACTTCTGCAGGAATATAAACTTCCCACTTGTCGCCTACGCACATCTGCTGCATAGCTATTATCCATCCCTCTATCAAGTCAGACAGGCGGAAGGCAACAGGAGTGCCGCCACGCGAAGAGTCGAATTTCTTGCCATTGATGGTCCATCCTGTATAGTGGGCAGTAACGATGCTGCGTCGGGTAGGGTGTTTGCCGTCGGCTTTACCTTCAGCCACCACCTTATAATAAATACCACGTGGAAGAGCCTTCACGCCCTCTTCCTTAGCTTTTTCCTCGAGCCATTGCTTGTTGGCAAGAGCATATTCTTTCTTGTTAGCCATTTATTATCTGTTTTGTTGTTTTGTTTTTTGCAAAGATAGTATTTTCTTCGCATTCTTTCATGGATAGTGATAAAAAAACCAGCCATGAAGGCTGGTTTAATTCTATATCTATGCTCCTAAGAGTATATTATCCTTAATGTAATATTACTGAAGTTTCGCATGTACGGAAGTTATAGTAGTTAAAGAAGTTATCACTCCCTTCGGTCGTTAGAAGTTATAGCCAATAGCCTTTTTAGTTGTATATTTAGCTATAAAGCATATGGCTTTAACTTCTCTAACTTCTTTAAATTCCTTAACTTCCACATTTGCGAAAGTTGAGTAATATTATCTAATGAACAATAGTTCACGATATTTAGGCAATGTCCAGAGCTCGTCGGCAACGATAAGCTCGAGCTTATCTATTTGGTAGCGAATGGCCTCCATCTTTGGCACCACGGTGTCGTGGTAAGCAATAGCTTTTTCGCGCTCGCTCTCTATTACGTTAGCCTTCTTTCTTGCCTCTACCAATTCTTCTACGAGTGTTTCGATGCTCTGAGTGCGCTCTGCAATCTCCTTGATAATCTTCACGTTGCGAGCTGTTAGGCTCTTTCCCTCTTCAGCTCCAAACACATTCATCATGCCTTCTACATTCTTAGCCAAGCGGCTCTGATAGTGGGTGGCAACAGGTATGATATGGTTCATCGAGAGGTCGCCCATCACGCGAGCTTCTATCTGCACCTTCTTGGTGTATGTTTCCCATTTCACCTCGTTGCGTGCTTTAAGCTCGTTTTCCTTCATCACGTTCATCGACTCGAACATAGCGATGCTCTCTTTGTCGAGATAGCGGTCGAAGCACTTAGGGCAGCAAGCCTCGCAGTCGAGACCGCGCTTCTTAGCTTCCTCTTTCCATTCGTCGCTATATCCATTACCGTCGAAGCGGATGGCTTTGCAAGTGAGGATGTCTTCGCGAACAATATCGATGATGGCGCTTGTCTGGTCCTCGCCCTTAGCGATGAGAGCGTCTACGCGACTCTTGAAGTTGTTGAGAGCCTCTGCCATAGCGGTATTGAGCACTATCATAGCGCTTGCACAGTTTGCCTCAGAACCTACGGCACGGAATTCGAATCTGTTACCGGTAAATGCGAAAGGCGATGTGCGGTTGCGGTCGGTATTATCGATGAGCAATTCAGGAATCTCTGGAATATCGAGTTTCATACCCTGCTTGCCAGCAAGATTGAAGAGTTCGTCTTTGTCAGCCTTCTCGATATGGTCGAGCAAGTCGCTGAGCTGCTTACCAAGGAAGCTTGAAATAATAGCAGGAGGAGCCTCGTTGGCACCAAGACGATGGTCGTTTGTGGCACTCATCACAGATGCTTTGAGCAATCCGTTGTGGCGATAAACAGCCATAAGGGTTTCAACGATGAATACTACGAAGCGGAGGTTGTCTTCGCCATTCTTGCTTGCTGCATGAAGCAATACGCCAGTATCTGTAACCAAGCTCCAGTTGTTGTGCTTACCCGAACCATTGATGCCTGCAAAAGGCTTTTCGTGGAGCAACATGCGGAAGCCATGCTTGTGAGCAACCTTGCGCATAAGGCTCATCAGGAGCATGTTGTGGTCTACAGCCAAGTTGCACTCCTCATAAATAGGAGCAAGCTCAAACTGGTTTGGTGCAACCTCGTTGTGGCGAGTTTTGCAAGGAATACCAAGTTCAAGAGCCTGTATCTCAAGGTCTTTCATGAAAGCCTGCACACGCTCAGGGATAGTTCCGAAGTAGTGGTCGTCCATCTGCTGATTCTTTGCTGAGTCGTGTCCCATAAGAGTTCGACCAGTAAGCATAAGGTCTGGACGAGCTGAATACAAGCTTTCGTCAACGAGGAAGTATTCTTGTTCCCATCCAAGGTTTGTCTGCACCTTCTTCACGTCAGGATAGAAATAGTGGCACACCTCTGTGGCAGCCACGTTCACAGCATGAAGCGAACGAAGCAGCGGAGCCTTGTAGTCAAGCGCCTCGCCAGTATACGAGATAAAGATGGTAGGGATACAAAGAGTGTCGTCGATGATGAATACAGGCGATGTAGGGTCCCAAGCCGAATATCCACGAGCCTCGAAGGTGTTGCGGATACCGCCCGAAGGGAAACTTGAAGCATCAGGTTCCTGCTGCATGAGTAGTTTTCCAGAGAATTCCTCTATCATTCCACCCTTGCCATCGTGCTCGATGAAAGCGTCGTGCTTTTCGGCAGTACCCTCGTTCAGAGGTTGGAACCAGTGAGTGTAGTGTGTAACTCCATTCTCTTCTGCCCATTGTCGCATGCCACGTGCTACTGCGTCAGCAATAGAACGGTCAAGACGAATACCATTATCCATAACGTCGATGAGTTTTGCATAAACATCGGCTGGCAGGTATTTGTACATCTTGGCACGGTTGAAGACATATTTACCATAATACTGTGATGGTCGCTCCAATGGTGCGAGAACGTCGACGGGTCTTTTCTTGAAAGCCTCGGCTACAACTTCGAATCTTAAATTCGCCATTATTCCTTCTAATTGGTATTTATTTTAAGTTTGTGGTTGCAAAATTACTATAATTTGAAGATATGACAAAGAAAAAGGGTATTTTCTTGGCTATTTCGAGAAAATGTTGTAAGTTTACCGCATGATTTTATGTCTAAATGTACAAAAATAGAAGAATATGGATGTAGCAACAACAAATATAAAATCGCAGGATGTTGATTTTGTGACATATTGTGTTGGCAATTTGGCACGTAGGCTTGGGCTTAAGTCTCAAGATGTTTATCAGCGTCTTAAAACTTCGGGCATACTAATGGACTACATCATACCGAGTTATGATGTATTGCATACTTTTGGCAAAGAATATTTAATGGAAGATCTTACCGAGTTTATGAAAGAGAAAGGAGTATTGGTATAATGGAAGTATTTCATGCATCTGCAATAAAGGTAGAACATCCTGATACCTTGCATTCTCGAGATTTCTTAGATTTTGGTAAGGGTTTCTATATTACCACATTGCGTGATCAAGCTGTTAACTATGCGCAGCGTTTTGTGCGTCGTTATCATGAAGCTTGGCTCAATGTCTATGAATTGGACGAATCATACTGTAGTTATGAAATAAAAGTGTTTGACTCATATAATGAAGAATGGCTTGATTTCGTGGCAGAATGTAGAAAAGGAAATGAAATAGGTGAGTATGATGTGGTTAGAGGCGGCATTGCAAACGATAAAGTTTTTCGAACAATCGACCTATATTTTGCGGGTGACATAACTAAGGATGAGGCTTTACGTCGTTTGTTGTATGAAAAGCCTAATGATCAAATCTGTATAAGAAAACAGGAAGTAATTGACAAATGTTTAATCTATAAGGAAAGCATAAAGTTATGACAGTACATGATGAAGCCTACCATGCTATTCTAGAAGCGAAATATGCACGAATTATTGAAGAAATAAGCAAAATGTATTCCGTTCCTTTGGATAAGGCAATGGATATTTTTTATAATTCCGACACCCTGCAGTTGATGGAAGATGGTGTTGCTGATTTGCATTGCCGTAGTGATAAGTATCTCGCAGAGGAAATATGGAATGAGAAAGCGAGATAATCTCGCTACTATAGCATTAATGTGTCTTTCATTTTTGGAATCCCTCAATATTTTCTTTCCTAACCATTTGTCTATAAAATATAAAAGGATTATCTTTGCAGAAGATAAGCTGCACTCGGCAATTTGTAAGCAAGCTTACATTGCGCTCGTTTGCATTATCTTTGCAACGTAAAACTTAAAAACTTAAAACTATCATTATTATCAGCAATAATCAAATTGCGAAATAATTATGACTATTCAGTTCTAAAAAGGAATCAATTCTACAAAGTACTAAATTCACTAAAGCAATATAACTATTTTATTATGAAACTACTTTCTACAATCTGCTTACTCGCAGTATGTTCGGCGGGCTTTGCCCAACCACGTTATGATATGAAGAATATCATGATGGAAAAGCTGAACAGAGGTGTTGTAGCCACCAAGAGCAATGGCAAGGTGGCTGTGTCGTGGCGATTGCTGTCGGAAGATGGCAAAAATGCTGCATTCGATGTGTACCGTAATGGTAAGAAACTAAACAGCAAGGCGCTGAAGAAAGGCGGAACCTTCTTCGTTGACGAGCAGCCTGTTAGTGGCGATGCTACCTACGAGGTTAGAGGTGGCAGCTGCAATGGCTCGTTCTGTCTTAAGGCTGATGCCCAAGAGGGTTTTATCTCTATTCCGCTTCAGAAGCCTGCCGACCTTACTATGCCTGATGGCAGAGTGTGCACTTATAGTGCCAACGACTGCTCGGTGGCAGATGTAGATGGCGATGGAGAATACGAGATTATTCTGAAGTGGGACCCTTCAAATGCACATGATAATGCGCATGCTGGCTACACGGGCAACGTGTATTTCGACTGCTTGAAGCTCAATGGTACACGTTTGTGGCGTATCGATATGGGAAAGAATATTCGTGCAGGAGCCCACTACACCCAGTTTATGGCTTACGACTTCGATGGCGATGGCAAAGCCGAACTCATGGTGAAGACTGCCGATGGCACCATCGATGGCAAGGGAAATGTTATAGGTGATGGCTCTAAAGACTGGCGTTGCCATGAGCAAAACAACCGCTTGGGAAGAATAATGGATGGTCCTGAATATCTTACTGTCTTCAACGGTCTCACAGGCGAAGCTATGCAAACAGTCGACTATATTCCAGGTCGCGGACCTCTTACCAGCTGGGGCGACGACCACGCTAACCGCTCTGATCGCTATCTTGCAGGCGTAGGCTATTTCGATGGTAAAAAGGCTTCGGCTTTCTTCTGCCGTGGATATTACACTCGCACAGTTATTGCTGCCTGGGATTGGGATGGAAAGAATCTAACCAGTCGTTGGGTCTTCGACACCAACAATCCTGAGTGGGCAAGCTATGCTGGTCAAGGCAACCACAACCTCAGAGTGGCTGATGTTGATGGCGATGGCTGCGACGAAATAACATACGGTTCTATGGCTATTGACCACGATGGTCGTGGACTCTACAACACAGGCTTCGGTCATGGCGACGCCTTGCACCTGATGGCTTTCTATCCTAATAGTGATAAGTTGCAGGTGTGGGACTGTCACGAGAATCGCCGCGATGGTAGCGACTTCCGCGATGCTGCCACAGGCAAAGTTATATTCCAGATTCCGGGCAACTTTGATGTGGGCAGATGTATGGCTGCCGATATTGATCCTACCAACGAAGGCTTGGAGATGTGGAGTGCCAATAGCGGAGGCGTAAGAAATGTCAAGGGCGAACTCATCCGACCTACAGAATACGAAGAGCCTACTATGGACGGAAATAAGCGCAGAGGAATGTCTACAAACTTCGGCATCTGGTGGGATGGCGACTTGCTTCGCGAACTTCTCGACCACGAGGCAGTTCAGAAATACGATTGGAAAACAGGCAGGGTGAATGTTATTAAGCGTTTCGATGGACGATTCAACAACGGCACCAAGTCGAACCCTTGTCTTAGTGGCGACATCTTTGGCGACTGGCGCGAAGAGGTGTTGGTGCGCGATGCTGAGAGCACTATGCTGAAGCTCTACACCACAGATATTCCTACCGACCATCGCATCACTTGCCTGATGCAGGATGTTCCTTATCGTTTGAGCATAGCTACCGAGAATGTGGCTTACAATCAGCCACCAGAGCCAGGTTTCTATCTCGGTGTGGGAATGAAGAAATAATAATCTAAATGAATAAATAAAAAAATAAAAGGAGCCAGACTAATCTGACTCCTTTTACTGTCTTTGGACAAATAGTTTAGTTTTTTAGGATTAAATTAAAACGGTTTGTTTTTTTAATACCTTTCTCTTCTATGTTATCCCTAATAACCTTTTTCATCTTAGTTATCCCAGTTAACCTTTTTCAACCTAATTATCCATGCTAACCTTTTATACCTTGTCATCCATAAATAACAACTTTTACCTCAAAATTACCTGATGAATTGATTTACCTAATGACTAGGAGCTAGTTTCATTTCCACCTATCTTTGATAGAACTATGTTTAGTTTAATTTTCAAGTACAAAGGTATGAGTTATTGCACAATAACATGTGTAATTATTGTGATTTTTACAGTATTTATTGTGAAAACGATTGCAAAAACGATAAAAACATACATATTGCGACCGAATTAACAAAAATAATCGCTAATTTTGTACCATGTCTGACGAATATTGTACCATTATACAATTATTCTTGTACAAATCAGAACTATAATAATGACTAAAAACTAATCTTGATGAGAAAAATCGTCCTACTTTTCGTAGCTTTCGCTATGGCGTTGGCTGCACATGCCGACAACAAGATTGACCGCAAGGCTGTTGTCACTCGCCACAATCCTCACATCACCAGTATTGACTCGTTAGCTTCGTTGACCGTTGGCAACGGAGGCTTCGCTTTTACCGTTGATGCTACAGGCTTGCAGACCTTTCCTGAGAAATATCGCAACGGAGTGCCTCTTGGCACCATGTCTGACTGGGGATGGCATTCGTTCCCTAACGACAAAGGCTACAAGATAGAAGAAGCACTCGTCAACCACGACTTCCATCGTGGTCACGATGAATATTATGCTGCACAGTTCCGCACCCCTGGTCGTCAGCAAGATGCTTCCAACTACTTCCGCCAAAATCCTCATCGCATACATCTCGGCAATATTGGTCTCAACCTTGCCGACCCTAACCTCGTGAGCAATATCGACGAAACTCTCGACCTTTGGACAGGAAAGGTGGAGAGCCGATTCAAATATGGCGAACAAAACTATCATGTCAAAACCGTTTGCGACCCCGACAAGGATGTTGTGGCTTCGCATATCGAGTCGGATGGCACCATCGAGGTGGTGTTGCGATTCCCTTATCCTACAGGCAAACATAGCGACGACGCTTGTGACTGGAATCAAGACAGCCGCCACACTACAACTCTCGAAAAAGATGGTTCGCACGCTGTAATTAAGCGCAAGTTGGATAATTGCACATATTATATTAATGTGGAGTTTAGCAAAGGCGCACGCATCAGCAAAATCGGTGCCCATACCATTATGATTTCTACCAAGAAGGGAGCACTCGACCTCTACGTAGGTTTCAATGGCAACACTCCTATGGGCTTCTATCTCAGCAACCGTCCGTTTGCCGACTTCGCCATGGCTTCGGCAGGCAGATGGCGTGAATATTGGAACGAAGGTGGTTTCGTAGACTTTGGCGATGTGAAAGACCCTCGTGCCAAAGAACTCGAGCGCAGAGTAATCCTTAGCCAATATCTCATGGGCGCACAAGAGTGTGGCATTCTTCCTCCTCAAGAAACAGGACTCACCTATAATTCATGGTTTGGCAAATTTCATTTGGAGATGATTCTCTGGCATCAGGCACAGTTTGCCTTGTGGGGACACCCTGAGATGTTGGAACGTTCACTTTCCTGGTACTTCAAGGCAGAAGCCAATGCCCGCAAGATAGCCGAGCGACAGGGCTTCAAGGGAGTGCGCTGGATGAAGATGACCGACCCTTGGGTAGGCGAGGCACCTTCAGGAGTGGGAAGTTTCCTTATCTGGCAACAGCCTCACCTTATTTATTTGGCAGAGTTGCTCTATCGTGCCAACCCAACACCTGCACTCTTGCAGAAATATGCACGCTTGGTCGATGAAACCGCCGAGTTTATGGGCGACTTTGCTGATTATGACAAGCAGAACGACCGCTATATCCTTCGTGGTTGTATAGCAGCTCAGGAAACTCTGCCAGCAGCAACAACCATCAATCCTCCTTTCGAGTTGAGTCAGTGGCATTGTGCCCTTCAGATTGCACAGACCTGGCGTGAGCGATTGGGCAAGGAGCGCAATGCACATTGGGATGATGTCATTCAGAAGATATCTCCATTGGCATCCAAGGACAGTCTGTATCTCGCAGCTGAGACCGAGCCTGATACTTATAAGAATGAAAAGATGTACAGCGATCACCCAGCAGTGATGGGAGCGATAGGTCTGTTCCCATACAACAGTCGTCAGATTGACTTTGCCAAGATGAAGAAGACAGAGCAGTGGATTTGGAAGAACTGGAAGTGGGAGACATCCTGGGGATGGGATTATCCGATGATGGCTATGGGAGCCGCCCGCATGGGAGAGCCCGAGAATGCAGTTGGAGCCTTGCTGATGAAACAGCAGAAGAATACCTATTTGGTAAGTGGTCATAATTATCAGGATGGTCGTCTTCGTCTTTATCTTCCTGGCAATGGAGGTTACCTGATGGCTGTAGCTATGATGTGTGCAGGCTGGGACGGAAGTGTTCATCCCAATCCTGGTTTCCCACAAGATGGCAACTGGGATGTGAAATGGGAAGGTCTGAAACCCCTCTTTTAGTCTGGTAGGAGAAAAAGCCACACTGCTAAATACGTTCGTAAATACAACAATAAACTAATATAAACTTAAAAAATCATTTTATGCAAAACAAATCACTTATGTTCCAAGTATGCATGGTATTGTTCATGCTACTGGTGGTTCCTGTGAAAGGCCTCGCTCAAGGGGTGACTATTTCAGGACAAGTGACGGATGACATGGATGTAGTTATCGGTGCGACGGTAAAAGTTGTGCCAGGTAATACAGGCACCGTTACCGACGTGGATGGTAACTTTAAGCTGACCGTTCCTTCATCTGCCAAGTCTTTGGTTATTTCTTATGTAGGTTACAAGACCAAGACAGTAGACATCAAGGGTCGTACACAGATTAATGTACAGCTCGAGCCCGAGGCTCAGATGCTCGACGAAGTTGTTTCTATTGGTTATGCCAAGGTAAAGAAAAGAGACCTGACTGCCGCTACAGCCTCTGTCAGCGGTAAGGATCTTGCCAATATACCTGCTACTTCTGCCGCTCAGGCTTTGACAGGTAAGGCTGCCGGTGTGAACATCATTACCCAGAGTGGTGCGCCAGGTGCCGATATCAATATTACTGTACGTGGTGGTACGTCTATCACACAGAGTACCAAGCCACTCTACATCGTGGATGGTTTCCAGATGGAAGATGGTTTGAGAAATGTGGATATCAACGATATCGAGACCATCGACGTGATGAAGGATGCTTCTGCTACAGCTATTTATGGTGCTGCTGGTGCCAATGGTGTAATCCTTATTACTACCAAGAGCGGTAAGGCCGGTAAGACTGAGGTTTCTTATAATGGTTATGTAAGTTTCCAGCGTCTTGGCAAGAAGCTCGACCTGCTTGGCGTTCAGGATTACGTGAAGTATCAGTATGAGTTCC
>OQVR01001038.1_pt1 | contig 12291 bp, 10 predicted proteins | sample 1691521 | NCBI WGS metagenome assembly OQVR01 (sample SAMN03418256, study PRJEB22391) | human gut metagenome | biome: human-gut; feature: organic feature; material: feces | host: Homo sapiens | place: Tanzania | collected 2013-01
CCATCGACGGCGGCGTGCCAGCCTTCCACTTCTGCAACGTCAACGGCAAGTTTGTCATCGCCAACAGCTTCTTCCACGACAACTACAACGACCAGACCTACTTCACGGGCGGCAACGGCGTGATCGCGGGCAACATCTTCGCCGATTCGGGCAACGCTGCCGACGGCGGCGAGGCTATCAACGTGAAGGCGGGCTGCCAGCTCGACGTAGCCAACAACGTGATATACAACGCCTGCACCAACGCCTTCAAGCTCTCCAACGCCGGCAACAGCGAGGTGGTGCCGCTCACCGACATGACTGTCTACAACAATACCATCGTCGACTGCGGCTGGCGACGCTCGAAGAACAAGAAGGGCGGTTCGGTATGGGTGGAGAAGGCTGCGCGACCGGTGTTCGTGAACAACCTCTGCTACGACTCGCGTTTCGGTCTGAAGCAGCCCAAGCAGGACGGCGCCGACATGGAGCACAGCCGTCTCACGCCCAACTACTACTACGCTTCTACCGCTACCGGCGTGGAGCAGATGGCAAAGGGCGCTTCGCTCGGCATCTGGTTCGACACAGACATAAAGAGCGCCACAGCAGGCCAGTTCGATCCGCTCTTCAAGCTCTTCAAGCAGAACGCCGGCATGAACATCAACTGCGAGGTCGACGACCCCGATAAGGGCGCTCCGCTTGCTTTCGACAGGTCTTGGAGCTTCGACCTGCAGCAGGGCAGCCCCGCTCTCTCGGGCGGTGTGACCGACTTTGCGCGCATCTTCCCGAACGGCATCCCGTTCTTCGGCATGAAGAAGGTGAACTTCCTCGACAGCGCCAACGACCAGAACTACTACTTCTCGGCACCACTGCCGCAGCCACGCTTCGGAGCGTGGCTGTAAAGCCGACGGCTCTGGTTTATGCTAATTCAAGTTGCGCTATCTGTCAAGCGACTTGAACATCCTTGAGATGCACTTTTTCTTTTGCTCCATATTGGGGTGGACATACAGGTTGAGCGTTGTTGTTATGTTGGCATGACCTAACAACACGCTCACCGTTTTATAGTCGCAGTTGCTCTCTATGCAGCGTGTGGCAAAGCTGTGGCGCAGTCCGTGGTATTTCAACCGAGGAATATCAAGACGCGCCATCAACCGATGATAATAGTTGCGGTAGGTGCGTGGCTCGGTAGGCTTCTCCTCGTTTGTAAGCACATAGAAACCCTCGTTCACCACCTTTTTCAGCGGCTTCACCATCGACAGCAGTTCCTTGTTCATCGGTATCTCGCGACACGAGTTCTTCGTCTTCGGCGTGTTCACAATCAGTTCGGTATGCTTCTCTTCGCCGTCCACGATATAGATGCGCTCAATGGTGCGCCTCACCGTAATCGTGCCGTTGTCGGCGTCTACGTCAGCCCACTTCAAACCGCAAATTTCGCCGATGCGCAGCCCAGTAGTCAGACTGATGTATATGCCAAGATTGCGGAACGTGAAGTTCTGCCTAATGAAGTTCAGAATCTTCTTGTGGTGCGCCACCGTCAGCACCTCAATCTCCTTGCCGCCCTCCGTCGTCGGATACTTTATGTCCCACTCGCAATAGTTCATGCACTCGTTCTTCACGCCGAACTTCATCACCATTTTCAGCACGATAAGGATGTCCTTCACGGTCTTCACGCTCAGTCCGCCGTTCAGTTTCCTCAGCACAAACTCCTGCACAATTTTCTCACTCAGAGCCTCACACTCGCCGAACGCAGGCAGAATGTGGTTCTCCAGCACTAACACGTAAGCAGCATACGTCGACTGCTTCACATAGCGTTGCTTGTCAATCTTCCAAGCCAACGCAATCTCTCTGATTGTTTTTCCTTTCATTCGATCTGTTGATTTAGGTTTACAACATTGTCAACCGATTGTAAAATTAAGTATTAACCCCGTCAACCTGCTTCACAATCAAGACATAAAGTAGTAGGCTGAAAGCTTTAAACTGAACAACTGAAAGCTTTTAACCACGGACATAACCTGTTTCCGCAGCGTGGGACTTCAGTTTCCGCTACGCGGTAACGACGGTTTTGTTATGCGGTAATGGTGTTACCGGACTGCGGTAATCGCATTCTTTTTACGCTGTATCGATTATGTAATAGCGTTGTACTTGTTTAGTCGCAGCGTTATGCAGGTTTGCACGTAGCTTCATGTCCTTTTGTTGTCGTGTTTTTCAGCTTTGCACGTGGCGCTCTCGCCACGGCAGGCTGGCAGATAGATTGTTGAGGCTGGGAGATAGGCTGGTAGATAACCCGATTTCTGAGTCATCTGCCAGCCTTTATGTCGTTTATACACAAAGTGTTATGCGGAAACTGGAAGATATGGCAGATTTTTTTACGTACAGACTTATTATGCGTATAAGTGTAATAAGGTCTATGACTTGGTGAAATTATTAGGGAAAGATAATTTTTTTAGTCCCAAATCTCAGATTCCCGGAGTTTCAGGGGGAGTGGGAGAAGTGTAAGCTATCAGAGATTTGTACTTTCTTCTCGGGTGGCACTCCAAGTTCTTCTAACAAAGATTTTTATGGAGGAAATATTGCATTTATTCGTTCTGGAGAACTCCATGCTGATAGTACAGAGTTGTTCATAACACAAGCAGGATTTAATAGTTCTTCTGCCAAAATGGTAGAGATCGGAGATTTATTATTGGCAATGTATGGTGCAACAAGTGGTGATATCGCAGCCTCTAAAATAAAAGGAGCTATCAATCAAGCAATTCTATGCATTAGAACAAAGCAAAACAAGAAATTCATAGAATCAGTTTGGAATAAACACGTTTCAAAAAATCTTAGAAAATACTTACAAGGAGGACAGGGAAATCTTTCAGCTGACATTGTAAAAGGTATATCTTTCTTTTTTCCAACTTTAAAAGAGCAAGAAAAAATAGCTAATCTTGTGTCTCTTCTTGATGAGCGCATCGCGACCCAAAACAAAATCATAGAAAAAATGCAAACCTTAATCAAGGGAATTGCACATAAGGTGTCTAAACAAGGCAAGCCAAATATTCGTTTGTCAGAGTGCTTGTTGTGTACCTCATCTACGCTACAAGAAAGTGATGTTGCAGAGGTTGGCGCATATCCTGTTTATGGTGCAAATGGTATTGTTGGATATCTTGATACTTACAATACCACAAGTGAAGCTATCTATATTATCAAAGATGGTTCTGGCGTAGGTGCGGTTTCATGTGTCAAGGGAAAATGTTCGGCAACGGGTACGCTGAACATTTTACAAACAAAGGAAGGCTTCTCACTTAGGTATCTGTACTTTATTCTGAAAGTGTTTAGTTTTGAACCATACAAAACAGGAATGGCTATTCCACACATCTATTTCAAGGACTATGGAAAAGCCAAAATCTATTGTCCATCCAACCAACTTCAATGTAAATATGCAGATTTGCTTTCTAAAATTGAGCAAAAGGCAACAGCTGAACAGAAGATATTGGATAACTTGTGTAGTCAAAAGCAATACTTGCTTTGCCAGATGTTTATATGAACATTCAAAACCATATTAGGTAACTTTAAGCAGATGCCATTTATCTGCATCACGATAGGCTTATCTGCATCATTTTTATTATAGATGATGCAGATAATTTGTTTTTGATGCAGATAATTGGGGAAATCTTAGTACTTTTGCATCTGAATTTGAGAACATAAAAATAGTGCGTTTATGCATACATTCGACTATAAAAAGCTACCTGAAAAGTTGTTGACGCCAACCATTGTCAATCAGCTTTCCTTGCTTCATGAATTTCGAGGCAAGCAAGATTTATATATTTCTGCAAAGTCTGACACACTCTCTGCGCTGCTCGACATAGCAAAGATACAAAGTACAAAAGCTTCCAACGGCATTGAGGGTATCTTTACATCAGATGACCGCCTACAGGCACTTGTAATGGATAAAGCAGAACCTCGCAGTCGTTCCGAGGAAGAAATAGCTGGCTACAGAGAGGTTCTAACTACTATTCATGAAAGCTATGAATATATTCCGCTTCGTCCAAATAATGTATTGCAATTGCACCGTGACCTGTATTCATATGGTGGAAAGGAGATAGGTGGCAGATTTAAGAATATAGACAATGTCATTGCTGAAGTTGATAAAGATGGTAACGAACATGTGCGATTTACTCCGACCCCCGCTTTTCAAACACCAGATGCGATAGATGTTCTTTGTCGAAGTTTCAATGAGGCTTTAGATGATGGCAAATACGATGCCTTGCTGCTAATCCCCATGTTCGTACTTGATTTCCTATGCATCCACCCATTCAACGATGGCAATGGACGTATGAGCCGTCTGCTCACCCTATTATTGCTATATCGTAGCAACTATATTGTGGGTAAGTATATAAGCATTGAGATGCTGATAGAAAAGTCTAAAGAAACTTATTATGAGGCATTGAAGCAGAGTTCAGCAGATTGGCACACAGGAGAAAATAATTATCTGCCCTTCATTAGTTATTACCTTGGTATTTTCGTAAAGGCATATCAAGAATTTCAAGACCGAGTTGAACATTTGCACGGCAAGACACTATCAAAGGCAGAGAGAATACGAGCAGTTTTCAGCAAGCGGATTGGAAAAATAACCAAAAGCGACATTGCAATTCTCTGCCCCGATATCAGCCTAACCACTATAGAGCGTACTCTAAAAGAAATGCTCGATAATGGTGAGATACAGAAAATAGGAAGCGGAAGAGGAACAGGTTACTTGATAAATTCCTAATCATGTAGCAATACCTGCTCCACCAGATGTTTATATAAACATCTGGCGAAGCAGGTACTGCTTTTGAATAAGATATTTTTCAAACATCATTTCCTCTGTTTCTATCTTTTCGGCTATACTATTCAATATAGCATAAATATGTTTCTGATTCTCTAATAAAGGCAGTTTAATACTTGCCTTCTCAAAATCTGCTTTGCATAGGTTAAAACGAGTGCTTCCTTGTGCAAATGGATATATGAATTTGCGAAATGGCGTTGAAGAAACATAGTATGAAAGGTATGGAGAATACATCTGCTCTTCATTTTCAATATGGATACCAAAACAAAAGCTATTCAATAACACCTCTTCTTTTCCTAGGAATACAGAACCGATGCCTACCTCTTCAGGAGTCTCTGACGATAAAGTAAACAGCACGTCGCCGTATTTGACAACATTCTGTTTTTCACCTTCGCTTATGCGAACATACTGATAGTCATTTTCGTTTATAATATTATTAGAATAGACATTCAAGTATGTTATGAAAGGTTTGCCTGTACCAAAATCATTAGCCGTTTTCCCAGACAAACCAGAATATGAATGTCCTAATTCGGCAAATGAAGTTGTAATGCCATTACAATATAATTCATACAAAGAATCATTTAATCCCTTGCCTATGGAAGCATATTCGCCCAGCTACTACATTGAGGAATAACGCCTTTATTTTGAGAAGATGTTACCTTATACAAGAATTGACTTCATTCTTTTGAATATATAATGATTTGCAAACTCTATATTATAATCAAATTTTGTCAAATAAATCCACTTCATGTTATTTTTCTTGTAGAATATTTGTTTTATCAAAGAATATTGGTATCTTTGCAGCAACAGTTCCTGCCACGCCTCTTCTTGAAAGCGTACCACGGCAGGACTTCGTGTTTTATAAAGGTGATATGCAATATCCAAAGCAAGTAATGGAACTTGATGCTGAATCACACCTGTTTGCTCCTAATAGTAGTTTCTCTTTTGCAACAAAATTATATGTATTTGATAGAGAATTACGCTCCTTGGTGTTTACTGCGATTCAAGACATAGAGATAGCTTTTCGTACTCGAATCATTCATTATTTTTCTATGAAGCATGGACCATTTTGGTTTATGGACTCCACTCTGTTTAAGAATCAAAGTATTTTTAATTCTTGTCTTGACAATATCTCTAAAGAAGTGAATCGTTCAAGAGAGGATTTTATTTCCGAATATTATAGCAACTATACATCTTCCTCCTTTCCTCCTGCATGGAAAACCTTGGAAGTGATTTCGTTCGGTACGTTGTCAAAACTCTTTTGCAATTTCAAGGACAATACAGTTAAGAAAAAAGTGGCTAAGGAATTCCAACTACCACAATATTTATATTTGGAGAATTGGATAAAGTGTATTGCTGTACTACGAAATGCCTGTGCTCATCATGCTCGTATTTGGAATCGGCGTTTTCCTACTATGCCTATAATGCCAAATTATTTGCCCGCATCATGGCTTGCAGTTGGTGATTTCCGTCCAAACAAATTATATCACCAATTATGCTGTCTTGCATATTTGGAACGATCTATAGCAGAAAATGGAAATTTCTCAAATCGTTTGTTGGCTCTCATGGATAATAATAATGGGATATCATCACGTTCAATGGGATTTCCGCAAGAATGGAAAACCGAACCTTTATGGAGTATGTAAATAAACATTAATTCCTTAATTATATTAAAAGATATATTCCCTTTAATTAAAAGCACATGTAAAAATAAAAACTCATGTATTTTTGTTTGATTTATCAAATATTTCATGTATTTTTGTAGCAAAACTACGAATTCAAGCAAAATATTCAGAGTATGATAAGAAACTTTTGGGTTAAGAACTACTTGTCGATAAGCGACAAACAGGAACTGAACTTTGTAACGAAGAGCTCGGCTTCAGAGCTTGCTGTGGAGATGCCTGATGGTACATGTCTCTATAAATTAGGCGTTCTATATGGTTCCAATGCTTCTGGCAAATCAAACATGCTTTGGGCGTTGGATGAGGTGTTTCATCTCTTGACTTATCCAAAGGCAAATGCTAACATGATGATTTCGAGATGCATTCCATTTGTCTTGTCAAAAGATGAGCCAACGGAAATGTTTGTCTCTTTTTACGCCGAGGGAATACGCTATGACTATCAGGTGCGTTTTGACGCCAACCACATTCATAGTGAAGAATTAAATTACTATCCTAAGGGTTCAAAGGCTCTGTTTTATGAGCGTTACTATAAAGGACAAAACTTACAGGCTGAAATCAAGTTTGGCGTAAGTCTGCGTATGTCTCAAAAGACCCAAGACAGCATTCGTGAGAATACACTTAATAATCATAGTGTGTTGTCTGTTTGCCTGAAGAATACGTTCAAGGAGGACATTGAGCCATTGGCGAAACTACATTCTTACCTCATGTCTCACTATCATAACGTGGACGGTGACACAGAAAACAGGGGGATAGTTGAAATTCTGAAGAACGCTTATAGAGATGACAACAAGCATAGGTTTTTCTGCCAAATGCTGAAAAAGGCAGACTTGAACATAACGGACTTCCGCCCAATCTTGGAAGATCGTTCTCTCACTCAAGATTTCCGTGAACATGTTCAGAACGAAGACTTTCCGACATCACTCAAGGAGGATTTATTGCGTCCAACGGTAGAATCGGTTGTGTTTGAGAATCATTCGGAGAAAGGAGTGTTTGACGTTCCTCTTAAATTGCAGTCTAAGGGTACGATTAAGTTCATCCGCATCCTGGACACGCTATATGATTTGATAAGCGGCAATCACATCTATTACTTGGATGAATTGGGAGAAGATTTACATTATGACTTGCTGTTCTATTATCTCAACATATTCCTTTATAATTCAGACCAGTCGCAACTGCTAATCACGAGTCAAGAGACGACCTTGCTGTCGCAAGACATAATTAATGACAATCGTGGTGTGGTATGGTTCGTGGATAAAAACAAGGACACCGCTTCTTCTGAATATAGTCGTGGAGACTCTTACGGCTTGCACAAGAATCTCTCGCTTTACAATTCTTATCGAATTGGCAAATTGGGAGCAAAGCCAGAGTTGGGTTCTATCTTTGTAGACTTGGAGGATTAAGGTATGGGGAAGCAAAGGAATACGATACTTATATTAGGAGAGGGACCAACAGAGTTCTTCTACTTCAAATCGCTATGCGACGAACTGAATGGTCTAACCATTAAGCCCGACTATCCTAAACATACAAGTCTCAAGGAGTTGGAACACAAGATAGAAGAAGGTGTTTCGCTTGGTTATAACCACATCTTCTGCGTAATAGATATGGACACTAAGGACAAAGAACCTGAACGTTCGCAATACGCTCGTCTGAAAAAGAAGTATGCTTCTCCAATAAACAAGCCAAAGAAAGGTATCTTTTGTGAGGTGAAGTTTTTTGAGACTCATCTCTGTACTGAACTGTTCTTCCTCTATTATTTCCGTTATACCTCAAAGATGTATATAGAACAAGAGCCTTTGTTAAGAGATTTGAGTCAGTGTTGCGATTACCGCAAAAAGATAGACTTCTTTATCAAATGTAGAGGACTCCATCCTTACTTTGAGAAGAATGGAGGAAGATTGTCCGTTGCTATAGACAATTCCAACCATTCTATTGATGAGAGAAATTCAGAAAGTCGAAATTACACTTTCTCTGAATTAGGATGTATGATAGAAGAACTCAGAAAACTAAGACCGTAATTTGTACTCCGCCAAATGACTATATGAACATTTGGCGGAGTAAGTATTGTTTCTGTTTTTGATATTGCAGAAGTAGGCTTTGTTGATATTCTATTTTATAATTCAAAGAACGCAATAATTGTGAAATAACCAATAATGTATCTGTATTTATTGGCATAGCAACTCTATTTTCTAAAAATCGTTGATTTGTTATATTTATAGTATTTTTGGCTCCTTTTTGTATCAATGGGTGCAAATAATTAAGTGTGTTCACCTCACTCATAAAATATTGGTGAAGGAACATACCAGTAGAAAAGTTCTTTGGTTTATAAACACCATACAAAGGAGATACAGCGACATTATCATGATTAAGACTTTGTTTGACAATTCCATAGGGGAATGAACCCGTAGGACTTTTTGTGTAAACAATGTCACCATAATGTACGACATGATACTTTGATGTATCTTTTGCAGAAAAGGATCGTCCAAGATATTCCACTTGATTAACTACACCTTTGCTAACCGATACAGAAAACACTTGATGCAGATTGATGTTTAGCTCGCTTCTTTCGCTTAGGACATCTGCAAGAATAAATTTCTTCCAAGTACCATTTTTCAACCCTTGCTTTTGCAATTCAACCATAATTCCACGGATTAAGGTTTGCAACTTGTCAATGATTTTGCTTTGGGTAGAGATGCGCTCGTCAAGGAGTGACAATAGTTTTGCTATTTTGTCTTGTTCTTTGATAGTTGGTATAGATACTACAATCTTTCGTACTTCATTTGCTGAAATTTCAAGAAATGTAGAGCCACAAGATTTCCTTATTAAATCCTTTCGCTTGGTCTGAATCAAATAATAAACAAATTCATTCGAAATATTCTCTTTGGGTATTAAAGATTGGAATCCTTGATTGGTTGTACATTCTTTCTTGTTGATAGAGCATTCACCAACAGTTGCTCTTGAACTTAACAATATAGTTCCAATCGGAAGAAGCTTTGCACTGGATTTGTTCAAACCTTCTTCTGATATTGTGCGAACACTATTATATACATACTTATTTCTGCCTATCTCTGATGGAGTAAACCATTGAATTTTTCCATTCCAATATTGGGAAGTATTTGTGTCGGGAGTACCTCCACCAACAACTACAGCAATATCACCAAACTTAGTTTTCTCCCACTCCCCCTCAAACTCAGGAAATCTGAGATTTGGGACATTGAGTTTATTATGTTTGTTATTTATTGTCGTTATCATTTTTAATCCTTAATTTAAGTTCACCAATCATGGCTCAGTTACATGCCAGTTACATGGTAGTTATATGCTTTATGCCCCATTATAAAGGGGGTTGAGCTAACTTTGATGCTTTTCTGAGCCTTTCAGTTACATGCCAGTTACATGGTTCTATTTGTCCACCAACTTGGTAGACAAAATCTTCCACAAGTTGTGGAAGATTTCAAACCTTCTTATTTTTCTTCCTCAGAGGCTTCCTGCTTTATTTCGAGTAATGTCCGTTCATAAACCTCTTGCAGCTGATAGCTTGCCACCCCCAAAGGAGTAGTTATGCCACGCAGAGACCATTCCACAACGGACGAATCTTTGTCCTTGCAAAGAAGAATACCAATACTTGGATTATCTCCTTCGCCTTTAAGCAACTCGTCAGCAGCCGAAACGTAGAAATTCAGTTTGCCGATGAACTCTGGCATAAAATCCACAATCTTCAGTTCAACCACCACATAACATTTCAGCCGTGTATGATAGAACACCATGTCTGGGAAGTAAGACTTACCACTTGGCGTATCAAGTTCCATCTGCCGGCCTACATACGCAAAGCCCTTACCCGGTTCCAAGAGAAAACGAGTAATATTGGTAGCCAACTTATTCTCCAAGTCCATTTCACTGAACTTGCTTGGCAATAAGAAGAAATCCAACTTGTAAGGGTCTTGTTGAATTTTCCACATCTTGTAATTTTTTACCAGCTTGGTAAAAAAAGTTTGTATGCGAAGAATAAAAAACAAACCAACGTTTGATATAGTACAAGTTGACAACAGAAAATCCCTCAGCTTTTGGAAATTCTGCACGCAAATCAAGGCTCAACCTTTTCATGAAGTTTGCGCCCCACTTGTATTGCTTCTGCTTCTCACAAATGTCCTCGCCCAAACTCCAATAGAATTTGAGCATTTCCGTATTCACTTTGACAGCTGCTTTAAGCTGTGACATGCGGAAACGTTTCTTCAAGTCAGACAACCACTTCACATAGTTCTTGTCTGCCATGAAAGAATCGCTATTCACAAATTGCGGTATATTGTTCTTGTCTGCCATATCATATATCTTTTTTTTAATTGTTCATATATTGACATATTTTGTTTTTAATCGTTCTACTTAAGACAGCATACCTATTATTGTCTACAAAGATAATATATTTTCGTGAGATTACGGGTGATAAATTTGGTAGTTCAGAATAAACGATATAACTTTGTGCTAAAATAGCGAAAATACAAAATACAATATAAATAATGTATAGAACAAACACTTGTGGAGAGCTTCGCCTCTCTGATAACGGCAAGACAGTGACACTTGCCGGATGGGTACAGCGTGTTAGAAAGATGGGCGGCATGGCTTTTGTCGACCTGCGTGATCGATATGGTATCACACAGCTTGTGTTCAACGACTCTGACGACAGCGAGCTTTGTGCACGTGCAAGCAAGCTTGGACGCGAATACTGCATACAGGTAACTGGTGTGGTAAACGAGCGTGAGAGCAAGAATGCCAACCTTCCTACTGGAGACATCGAGATTTTAGCCACTGAGTTGAACATCCTATCTGAGAGTGCAACACCTCCATTCACTATTGAGGACAACACAGACGGAGGCGACGATATTCGTATGAAGTATCGCTACCTTGACTTGCGTCGCCCTACTGTACGCAAGAACTTGGAGCTGCGTCATCGTATGACTATCCTTATACGCAACTTCCTCGATGCTCAGAACTTTATTGAGGTTGAGACTCCTATTCTTATTGGTTCTACACCTGAAGGCGCTCGCGACTTTGTTGTTCCTTCGCGTATGAACCCAGGACAGTTCTATGCTCTGCCACAGAGCCCGCAAACATTGAAGCAGCTACTTATGATTAGCGGTTTCGACCGTTACTTCCAAATTGCAAAATGTTTCCGTGACGAAGACCTTCGTGCCGACCGTCAGCCTGAATTCACACAGATTGACTGCGAGATGTCGTTTGTTGACCAAGACGATGTAATCAACCTCTTCGAGGATATGGCACGCCATCTGTTTAAGGAAGTACGTGGTGTAGAACTGCCTGCTAAGCTGCAGCAGATGACATGGCACGAGGCTATGCGCCGCTTTGGTAGCGATAAGCCTGACTTGCGCTTCGGTATGGAGTTTGTAGAACTGATGGACGACCTTAAGGGCACTGGCACTTTCTCTGTATTCAACGATGCTGCTTACATCGGTGGTATATGTGTACCTGGTTGCGCAAACTATACACGCAAGCAGCTTGATCAGTTAACCGACTTTGTTAAGCGTCCACAGGTGGGTGCTAAGGGATTGGTATACATCAAGTTCAACGAGGATGGCACAGTGAAGTCGTCGGTAGACAAGTTCTACACACCTGAGGTTCTTGCCAAGGTTAAGGAGACAACTGGTGCCAAGGACGGTGACCTTGTGCTTATCCTTTCAGGCGATAATGCAAACAAGACACGTGTACAGCTCTGCACACTGCGTCTTGAGATGGGAGACCGTTTAGGTCTGCGCGACAAGAACAAGTTCGAGTGCTTGTGGATTATCGACTTCCCTCTGTTCGAATGGAGCGACGAGGAGC
>OQVR01001039.1_pt1 | contig 12276 bp, 6 predicted proteins | sample 1691521 | NCBI WGS metagenome assembly OQVR01 (sample SAMN03418256, study PRJEB22391) | human gut metagenome | biome: human-gut; feature: organic feature; material: feces | host: Homo sapiens | place: Tanzania | collected 2013-01
CGATTTTCCTGTTTCGCTTTCCGACATTGAGCGCATCGAGGTTCTCGAGGGTGCTGCTGCCCGCGTGTTCGGCACTTCTGCCTTCAGTGGAGCCATCAACATCGTGACGCGCCGCAACGAGGACAAGGGTCTCGACCTGAATGTGCAGGCCGGTTCGTTTGGCACCGTGGGCGGCGACGCCCGCGTGACGCTCGGCGGCAAGGTCAACACGCATGTCAGCGCGGGCTATATGCGCTCCGACGGCGGTACGACCAACAGCGACTTCGACAAGGGTCATGTCTTTGCCGACGCCCGTATGAGCACGCGCCATGCCGACCTGGATTTCCAGCTCGGAGTGAGTCAGCAAGACTACGGAGCCAGCACTTTCTACTCGGCAAAGTACAATGACCAGTGGGAGAAGACCACTCATCTGGTGACATCGTTAGGCGCGACAATCAAGAACGTATATCGCGACCTGGAAATCAAGCCCACGGTGTATTACAACAAGTTCATCGACCACTACCAGCTTATCCACGGCAAGACCGGGGCTCAGGCCGGCGAGAACTATCACAACCTCGACGTGATGGGAGCTTCGGTCAACGCCCACATGAGTTGGCTCCTGGGCAAGACGGCTGTGGGTGCCGACCTGCGACACGAACATATTCTGAGTACGGCTTATGGCGAACTGATGGCAGAGCGCGACTGGGAGAACATCCATGGCAGCGACCGCAAGTATGACCATAAGGGCAGCCGCACCAATGCCAGCTTCTTTGCCGAACACAACGTCATCCTGGGTGGATTTACCCTCTCTGCCGGCGTGTTGGCCAACCGCAACAGCGGACTTGACAGCCGTATGCGCTTCTATCCCGGTATTGACCTGAGTTATCGTCCTTCAGACGCGTGGAAACTGTTTGCATCGTGGAACAAGGCACTTCGTATGCCTACCTACACCGACCTCTACACCGCCAACAGTGTGCAGCAGGGCGACCGCACGCTCAGACCCGAGCGCAACGATACCTATAAGACCGGTTTGAGCTACCGTACACAGGGCGTAGAGGCCACCGCGAGCGCCTTCTACAGCCGTGGCAAGGACATGATAGACTGGGTATATGCCACAGCCGAAAGCACCAAGTACAAGGCGATGAACATAGGCCGTCTGACCAACATGGGCTATAATGTAGAGGTGGCTCTCCATCCCATGGAGTGGGTAGCCTCGTCGCCCATCACGGCTGTAACTCTCGGCTATGCCCGCATCCACCAGCGCCATGCTACTGACGAGCCCATCTATCGCTCGCTCTACGCGCTGGAATATCTGCGAGACAAGTTTACAGCTTCGCTCTCTCACCGCATCTGGCGTGCCCTGTCTGCCCGATGGGATATGCGCTGGCAGCACCGCATGAACGGCTATCATCCTTATGCCAAGGTCGACGCCAAACTGCTGTGGCGCCAGCCCCGATATGAGCTCTACCTGAAGGCCGACAATCTGACCGCTCACCGCTACTATGACCTCGGCGGCGTGCGTCAGCCCGGACTGTGGCTCATGGCTGGTGCGAGCATCCATCTGTAACACAGGCTGCATATCCCTGACAGTAATCATCATCATAGTATTAACCCTTATCCGCAATGCCCACAACCCGGCGTTGCGGATAATTATTTTTATGGTGTAGGTCATCTCCGCTGCGGCGTAGGTCATCTCGGGAGCGGTGAAGGTCATCTCCCGCTCGGTGAAGATACCCTCCAGCTATGTGGAGGTGGTCAGGGCGGTGGCGAAGATGGTCAGGGTGGTGCTGCGGGTGATAGAAACAAGAAGAGGAAGCACTTGCTGTCTCGGGTGCTTCCTCTTCGTCGATATGGATGGGGTGAATGGATGTCTGTAGTGGGGCATCGTCGCCACGGGAGGGCGATGCGGGCTATTTCTTCAACTTGAACGAGTTCTCGATGCTTATCACCTCGTCTTCGAAGGCCTTGTCGACCTTGATGCGTTTCTCTATCTGCGAGCAACTGTGGATGACGGTGGAGTGGTCGCGGCCTCCGATGAGCTTGCCTATACGTGAGGCGGGCATCTTGGTATACTTGGCGGTGAAGAACATGGTGAGCTGTCGCGGCACCACGTAGTCGCGCTTGCGGCTCTTGCTGTAGATGGCGCTCTGGGTCACTCCGAAGTGGTTGCAGACCTTCTCGAGGATGTCGTCGACAGTGAGCGGACTGTTGTCTGTCTTGATAGCCCGTTGTATGATGCGCTCGACGAGCCGCATGTTGATGGGGCACGAGTAGACCACGCTGTAGGCGAGCAGCGAGTTGATGACGCCTTCCAGGTCGCGCACGCTGCCGTTGGCTGTCTGGGCGATATAGGTGATAACGTCATCGGGGATGCTCAGCCCATCACGTCTGATTTTCGACTTGAGGATGTCCACGCACAGTTCTTCATTGGGCTTCTCCAGCTCGGCTATCAGGCCGCACGAGAAGCGGGAGAGCAGACGGTCGTTCATATCCTTGAGCTCTACCGGAGAGCGGTCGCTGGCGAGGATGATGCGTCGTCCGTTCATGAAGAGGTGGTTGAAGATGTGGAAGAAGGTGTTCTGGGTGCCAGGCTTGCCCTCCCACTCCTGTACGTCGTCGACGATGAGCACGTCGATGGTCTGGTAGAAGAGGATGAAGTCGTTGATGGTCTTGCGCATCACGGCATTGGTGTACTGTACCTCAAAGAGTCGTGCGCTCACGTAGAGCACGCGCTTCTCGGGATATTTGTTGCACACGTGTACGCCGATGGCGTTGATGAGGTGGGTCTTTCCACAGCCCGGGGGACCGTAGATGAACATGGGGTTGAACTTGCTGTTGTTGGGGTGCTCGGCTATCGACTGTCCTACCGACCGGGGCAGCTTGTTGCTGGCTCCCTCGATGTAGTTGTCGAACGTCTGCCGCGGGTTGAGCCTTGGGTCGAGTCGCTGAGGCCCCTGCGCTTCGCCGCGCTGAGGCTGCACCATGCGCTGGCGTTGGGGCTGGCGGGCTGGGGCAGCCTGCATCTCCGACTGCATCATCGGCGGTTCGCCTATCTCATTGTCCTGCGACTTTGCCACAAAGTATTGCAACTGTGTATGCTCACCAAAGACCTGGCGGAGCACATGGCGGAAAAGCTCTACATAATTGCCTTCGAGATATTCACAGACATAGCGACTTGCCACTTGGATAGTAACCGTCCGTTCTGCCTCCTTGTAATGGAGGAAGACCAACGGTTTGAACCACGTAGCATATTGCTGGGGGGTTACACTGTCGCTTATCAGCGCAAGAACCTCTTCCCAACGGGCGTCAGGAGTCACTTTCATCTGCGGAATAATCTTGTAGTCTCTCTAAGTTTAGCAATTATCTTTTATTCATCATCACGCTATTAGATTCACGGCAAGTAGATGACTTATCATTGTATGCTCGCTTGCTAATTGCAGTTCTGCAAATTTCGGAAAAAAAAACGAGATATGCAAATTTATCTTTTCTTACTTGTTTTTGTCATTTCTGCAACCATCAGATTATCAGCTGTTTTCGCTGAGATGACGGAGGTTGTTTCCGGGGTGGCTATTGTGGTTGCGTAAATGGTTGATATTTAGCGCGTTTTCCGCTCTGGCGCCGTGAGCTTGGCTCCTGTAGTGAAACATCGTGCCTCTTGCGCCCCAAAGCCCATAAAGGCAAGCGCATCGGGGGCTGCCCGAGGTGCGTGAAACATACCCGCTGTTAATTTATACGAAATCTATATAAATAATGAATATCACTTTGGCGCGATTTTGATGCTTTGGCGCTCTGAGAGCCATAGCCTCTACCGTAAAACGGTCATTAGGCCGTTAGGTGTGTTATTTTAATGACTGCTCGCATTGTTTTGTTTTTTTAATTCGCAATAGCTCGCTATTCCTGCTGTGGGTAACGCCTTCGGCTAATCGCAACACTTACAGCGTTGCAATAATAGTGGGGTATCTTACCCAGGGTAGCGTGCTTTCGCCCGCAACCCTGGGCTATGTAATCGCAACTCCTACAGAGTTGCCAAGGGTGCGTACCATCTACGATAGGCTACCCCATCATTGTATGCGCACAACACATCACGGGCAAACACCATTCCTCCATTGTGTGCGTACCATCAACGATGGACTCATATAATATCATTGGGTGCGTGCCGGCATCGATGGATTTCCCGTTTATTGACGTTGTGGGCGTTTCATCTACGATGGATTTGCTGTATGTTACCGTTGTGTGCGTGCCATCCACGTTGGATTTGCTGTATGTTACTGTCGGGTGCGTGCCGGCTTACTATCGCAAGCTATAATTCACACACAACCTTTAACTTATCCATTATTCAGTCATATTTTTTTTGTTTGCAGGAGGGACGTTGGCATAATAACAACGCAAGAAGCGATATACATCTTTTCTCCAACATAAATTGTCTTTTATCCCAATATAAGTAGTGTATTCCTTTTTACGTGTCTTATGATAGTATGAATGACCTCACTTAGAAAATGGGGGAGCTATTTGAGTACTATAAATTTGAAAAATTAAATTCTGTCATCTTCCATACCCCATTAATACGCTTAAAATAACTCTTAAAGAAGCAACCAGTATATGGAATATATATATATTCTTCCATGGTCGAGTCTTTTAGTGTTGTATATCGTTTCTTAAAATTCTGGGAATAACAACAAGAGTCCGCCAGACTTAAATATAGATCGAAATCAGTTTTTTCATCCCAAACAAAGGTCTGTATCATCGAGTCAGCATATTCATCTCCGTTTGCCAAATATTCCATATACAAGTCACCATTGATACCTTCAACTTTGGCTTGAAGGCGTTTCTTTTGAAATTCTTTATCCTTATGAAATTTTTCTATAAATACGGAGAAATCCTCAAGAGGAATATTTTTCTTTATTTTCAACGTTTCTGTTTTACAATCTGCATTTTCTTCTTGAAATCGTTTTTGATTGTCAGAGCATGAATAAGTGCAGATGATGCAGATAGCATAATGGCATAAGATGAAACTCGCCCAGAATTTGTTTTTTGTAATCATCATTATTAATATTTGTGTTAAAAGTAGGGATGAGAAGTTCTCCTTTGTTTCTTGGACAGGCAGAAGCAACAACTATAACTTCTGGAAGCGTTACTATTTTTTCTTCTTGCTTATCTAAGTAGTCCCTGATGTAATAGTGGCATGTGGGGACTGAGTCCCTGAAGGACACATATCCCCCGTCGAAGAGAAGACAGCTGAGCACTCCATAGACCCTGTTTCCGGCGTACTCGCGCCACGTGTGCACCAGCAGGCTGCTGGTGCAGGCTATGCCGAACTCTCCGTCGGGCACGGCTGGGGTGTAGGGGGGCAGGTAGTAGTCGGCCCTCAGCTTCACCCCGTCGGCCGAGTAGGTGTAGTCTATGTGGCTGCCGTCGTCGTATGTACGCATAGTTGACATAGGCGTTTATGTTAAATGTCTGTTATTCATATACACTTGTTGAAAGGCCTTCTCTTTTTTCATTCTTGAGCCATTCATAATACTCGTTTTCTATCTTTTCATCATGAAGATTTTTAATCATGTGATGGTTTAATGTTCTTATGAGCAACTTGAAATTCTCACTTAATTTAATTAGTTGGTCGTTTATATGAAGTGGACGGTTCGCATATACACCTTCGGCTTCGATTAAAGTAGTAACTCTTCCTTTCTTCTTATAGTATCTATTTATCCAAATAGGAGGTAATTCACTAAAAAATCCACCTTCTTTCTTTTTCTTAAGTACATATTTTCTTGCTGTGTTTGAGATAAAAAATGAATCTATAGATAGTATGATATATTTTTCTATAATTGGTCGCACTTTGAATGGCATTGTATATTCGTCATCGTCATCACTACATTCTGTCGATATGGCTTTCATCTTCATACAATATTTTGTAGGGGTTATCTTGATTTTGACAGAAGGGAACCTGAAATCATAAAAGAAAGTGCAATATACTATTACAGAGTCGAGTCCCCTCACCTTCAACCTGCTGCTCATATACTGCTCATAAGTTTGTGCATGGCATGGTACAAACGCAAACATAAATAAATAAAATAACAAAACTCTCATTGTTTACGATTTTTATAATTATAATATTGCTTTTTTACAAAGCGTTGGTATTTTTCTGTAGTTTATGTGGCTGCAGTCAATGTAGTCTATCCTGCATGGCATATTGAGCGCATCGTAACTGATGCGCGAAATTCTGCTGTCTGCATTGCTGGTCATGTTGCCATTGGCATCATAGGTGCGTTCTGTATCAAGGTCGGCTCCGTCTGCATAATACATGGCATCCTTGTAAGCAGGAGTGTCGGCTGCATGATTGGTGACCCGTATCAGTCTGTTGCCGTCATACTGATATGTAAGGTCATCGGTGATGCCATATATCTTATCATAAACCTTGCCGCTGCGACTTAAGGTAAGGATGTTGCCCATCAGGTCGTAGCTGTACTCCGTGACATATCGGTCTGAAGAATGCCCGCTCTCGAGATAGTCGGCAGACGTAAGCCTGCCCAGTCCGTCGTACTGATAGCGGTAACTGCGCACCGAGTCTCCTATCGTCTGCCAGTCCATACCCGATATCGCTCCGCCATAGAGAGGTATGCCGCCTTCGGAGGGCTCGGCATAGAACAGGCGTTGGCAGAAGAGCGGAGATACCATCTTTCGAATATGCGAGTGGATGTCATAGCTGTAACGTGCGGTGAGCAGCCCACTGCCCTCACGCCGGTCTGTCAGCAGTCGTCCAAGCTCGTCATATTCGTTGTCCGACAGTGTCATTTCTGCGCCTCCGTCAAGCGAGTGCGTAACCTTGAGCAGCCGCGCCTGGGCATCGTATCTGTAGCTGTATGTCTCGGTATGACGGTTGCCATCGGCTTCTGTCGTCTCTTTCCGTATCTGGCTGACACGACCATCCAGCGTATAGTTTTTTTCTTCTGTCATAGTGCGCCCTGCGATTGCCGATTGTGTGAAGTTTATGCGCCCTTCATCATCGTAACCTATCAGCGTCGTATTGTAGTCCATGGTGTTGCCTACTGCCTTGATGCTGCCTGTCTGCAAGCCTCTCAGTCCAGAGGTTGTCGGCAAAGGCAGATTGTGGTCGGGCCATAATGCAGATATGAATGTATAATCGTCATAATAGTTGGCTGTGAGCAGGCGGACATTGCCTAAGTTTACATTACTCCGATACCCGCTTCCTCCGAGCGTACTCTCTCTCGCAGCAAAGTCAGGCGTATCCACATGAACCCATTTTTTTGCCAAGACGACAGAGTCCGGATTCTGACATTCACCCGTCACGGCTTCACGGCCAAACCTGTCAAGCAGTGCAAAACTCCATACACCGCGCTGCCGCTGGTTACCGTCCTGCGAGAAGACCTTGGTCCCTGTACGGTCGTATGCGTAGCGTATCGGTTCGCATCCAGGCATGCGCTTTTCTACACAGTTGAGCCGCTCGTCATAGCGATATACATAGGCATAGCGCTTCAGCGTCAGGTCTGTCCGTGCGTCATACGTGCCGTTGCCGGCAGCGAGTACAGCCGATGCGGCGGGTGGCAGCACCATGCGCAGGTTGCCAACAGGGTCATATATATAATAGGTGTCGGCCATACCTGAGCCCGTATCACGACGGTCAAGCACTTTCTGCCCGCGCCAATCGATAAATGTCCATTGACGGCGCCCATCGGCATCGGTTGATAAAACCACATCCAGTTCACCGGCTTCATAGTTTTTTTCCGCTTTGACTTTGTAGTCGCCACTAAGGATAAAACGACGACAGCAGAGTTCTGCCTTTGACGGGTCTGAACAGAGTTTCTGCACCGTGGCCGGATGGTTGTAATAGCTTTCGCCCGCGGGGATAGTGGCTGTGAGTTCACCTCCCGATTGTGGTTCATATTGATAGCGCATCACAGCATGGCTGTCAGAATAAGTCTGTGCTGATGCAGTATGCAGACCGACATTTGTGACAATGCCGTCACAACCAGCCATCGGAACAGGCAGCCACTGTTCGGTTTTCCGTCCTATAGCATCAAATCCGATGACAGTAACGATGTCTTTGCCCGAAGGACTATGATGTCTCTGTATGTTATTGACCTCGGCTCCAAATCCGTCGTAATAGTTATCGGTGATGAGTGCATGCTGACCCAGGTCCAAATGTGTTGTCTGCCTTATATGGTTGGTTCCGTTTCCGTCATAAAGCGAATAGTCGTAGCTGTTGGTATGTTCTCCTCTGTTATTGGTGATTTCACTAAGGCGCCCACCCTGATAGTCGTATCCTGTATGCCTGCCGTCGGGTCGTGTGATACCGGTACAACCCACCAACGGTTCATAGGTGTAGAACGTTGTCATTACACTGTCAGCCCTCTCAGAAGCAGTTTCACGACCGCCAGCGAGTGATGCAGCAAGAGTAGATGATTCGGTATTCCAACGATAGGCAGTTGGCATACCACCGCCAATGGCAGTAGACAGCAGATTGCCTCGTCTGTCATAGGCGAAGAAATCCTGTCGCGTGGTTTCGTGACCATTAAAGAGTATATGCTGGCTGTCACGTTGTAGTCCGCCTTGGGTAAAAATGCGATACGAGGAACAAATGGTGACAGTATCACCACCCGTTACCACCCGCTCCTGGATAGGCAATGCCGTATAGCCGCTGTCTGTAAGTTGTCGGTAGAAACTGTTCAGACTATTTGACGAATAGAGCCATCGACGGCTGAGCCTTTGCCCCATGCAGGATATACAGACTTCCTTGAGCAAAGGGATTGTGGACTCGCGCCCATCTCCACTGTAAACAGGGCGGATAGTATCGGGCAGCTCAACAAGCGGAGGCAACGTAATAGGATCGACAGATGGAACCTTCTGCCGATTGTTGTAGCGGTTCACAGCTGTGATACGCCGACTATGTCCGTCAGGATAATAATGTACGACAGCAGTACTGTCGCAGAAACGGCGTCCAGATTGTAGAGTCGTCTCAAAGTAGTTGAAGTCATAAATATGCTCGGTAACATCGTGCGTAAATCCATTTACGTCTGAATGGGCGCTACGTGTCACCTTGTCTGCATATATACCTGTACTGATGGGTGATTTTTTGTCTATGCTGTACCAGAAGAATTCTTCTTCCACGGGCTGATAGCCATGTGAGGTGTGGCGATACTTGATGCGGTTTACGAGAGGTGCCTTTTCCCAACAAGTCTCTTGGAAATGGCCACTAATAATATGCGGCGCAAAGAGGAATGTCTCACTGCATAGTGCACTCTGATTGAATATTTTACTGCCGAAGAAACGTCCTTCATCGCCTAAGGATCCATTTTCTATTCCGTTACAGCTCTTGCCTCCGTTAGCAATGAACGGATGCTCAATGTCACTGAGGTCATAGGTGCAGACAGTGCGTAGCGGTGCGTCGATGCCAGTACCAGTAACGTCTTGGGTTACGCGGCTGTAGTATATTTCGGCACTCTCCATAGGCATGCCAGGGATACGGCACGACGATGTAAGCGTAGCGCCTGAAGTATATGTGGGGATTCCGAGGAAATCGGGATACATGATGCTGCCTGCAGGCATGATGAAGCATGAAGGCGTGATAGAGGCGAATGAGATAGTGCTTCTACCGCCTTCATAGGTATAACTTACAGTACGTCGACGATGCGTAAGGGTGTCACAGACTGTCATCTCTTTGACGCGTAGACCCGTACATACAAGACTGTCGCCGAGATATTGCGTCCGGCATGTACTTGGCTCGTATGTATAGGTGGCGGTAGTTCCTAAAGCAGAGGTTACGCTCTTGAGATGAAGTACTGGACGGTCGCCGATGCACATGGCACGAGTGGCGCGCAGATGGCCCATGTCGTCAATGACGCTGGAAATTTCATCGGTAGCAGACTGCCCTGTACTTGGAATCGTGTTGCCGGTGTTGATGGATGTTATTTTACCTCCATTATATTCACCGATGTCTCCACCAGGCAGCAACGGTTCAACAGTAATTATGCTGTCAGTCGGATTGTTTCTTGTCAATATGCTATTTATCTCATTTGAAGAATAATAGGAAAAGCGCTGCCTGTCTTTAAGAATACCGTTTGCGGTTGCGACGACTTCTATGAGCTGGGTGCCGTCATACTTTAGAGAAATATCATGCACATTGTTGCCGGATGCGGCAGCTACCGTTACTCCTGTCTGATGGACGGATGCGCTGCTATTGGGTGGAGAAACGCTGGCATTGCGGAAACGTAGATGTGTGGTACGCGAGAATATGCCAGTGAGTATGCACTTGTCGGTGTAGGTTCGAGTTGGACAGGTGTATGTTTCGCTGCCATTGCTGTGTCCAAGTTTCACCATACCGCTTCTAAATGTATAAGTGTAGGAGTCGAGCCGCTCGTTGTCATATCGTATTTCTTTTATACGCTGGTAGGAGAATCGCACGGTATCGGTGCGTGACGGCGATACGATACGGCTTAATTGCCAGCCGCATACGGCAGTATAGTCGGAGGGCACCTGCTCGGAGACTATTTCAACCGAGAGTGAATTGGTGTGAAATTCCAGATGTTCGCGCTCTTCGAAAAAATAGCGGGTTCCATCAGGGGTGATGATGAGAAAATCATAGGTACCTTCGCTATAGTTCCCACAGAATGTGATGCGAACGTCATCACAGGTCAGTTTGTGTATGCGCCTATCTTTAATAATGAAACTACCAGAATAACCGCCTGCACGATAATTGTAGCGGTCATAACATGCGTCTTTTCTGCGATGTAGCAAATCAGCAAGATATTTAATGTCATCTGAATTCCCTTCCTGTAGATTGTGGCGAAATTCAAAAGTGGTCTGTGCTCCACCGCAATCAGGCATACCACGGATAGACCGCGTTATACAACCGCCTCCCGACAGCGACCATCCTGCTCCCCATGTATAGTCAGCTCCCCGTTCGCGGAATCCATTGCCAGAATAAACAAGCGACAACGGAACGGTTGCATCGCCACTATGTACAGTGTATAGCGGAACGGCAACAGAAATATTGCCATTATTGCAATTGACTACTCCATCAGACCATACAGGCATGTGAGCTGCAGATGGAGCAGGCTCCACCGTCTCGTCGCGGAACGTGCGCTGAATACGCAGTGTCCCCTCATTGATGGCCTTCCCTGTCTCGTTCTGACCGGCAGCCGTGAGGGGAAGTAGAAAAAGTAACAGAGTCAGAAGTCTGTTGCGAAGAGAGATAGATGGAGACGAATAAATCATGACGACCTGTGATTATGGTGTTAATCAATATTGAACTTTTCAGAATGATGTTCGCCGAAACTACTTATATATAGAATATACTGACCAGGACGCAGGCTGCTGCAGTCTATGGGCTGTATGTGGCTTAAACCTCCTGCAACCGAATTCTGGGTTGACCAATGAACGATACCGGCAGCATCGGTCAGAATAAACTCTATCCTGCCAGTACGGGCAAGAACATATTCTACCGAAACCTGCTTACCCCCTGCCTTGACATCCATTGTATAGGTTACCGCCCTTTCTGCATGTGATTTGTATCCACCGTCAGTCGGTCTGTTATTCTGAGTGGTGTTGTAGGTTGATACGGTATCCTTGTTGTCATACCTGTCACCGATGTACCATGATTTGGCTATAAGAATCTTTTGCTTGTCGTCAGTAATCTTTCTTGCGACCATGCATGGCGTTTGGCTTTCTGCCGCATACCACATGAAGACCTCCTCGCATAGATTTAGGTTTCTTATCGAATCACCGATTGCATGAAGGGGAGAAATCCTCACTGCAATATCGCGCTTTTGCCTCGTACGGATAACCGACCGTAGGGTGTCACCATCAGGAGTGACAAGGATGCCCCGACCATCAGCTTGTACGCTATAACGACCATTGAAACTAAGATGAAGCCGGTCGCAATAAACGCCGTTTCCAGAAAAACGCCCTGATGTAACTGCTCCATATTGTAGTCCTCGGAGCATAAGGACAGGACATTGTTGATATTTAACTTTCAACTTTGCGCTTTCCATAGCGCATAGTTTAATGGTATCTGCAACTTCTGCAATGCGGTAAAGGTTTCCTTGAATAAGTACTGATAAGGAATCCTTGCTGTTTGAATCTGATTCCAATAGCAGACAGCGCTTTTTCTTATATACCTGAGACTGCGAAAAATCCCAGCAGACGCTATCACCCGAATTGCCTGCAGACACTATGTTGACTGCCTTAAGAATCAGGCAACTATCAGTATTTCTGCTTCCGACAATGGCGAAAGCAGGGAGGCTCAGAGTGGTCATGAGCCCCAACAGCATTATGACAATC
>OQVR01001040.1_pt1 | contig 12272 bp, 9 predicted proteins | sample 1691521 | NCBI WGS metagenome assembly OQVR01 (sample SAMN03418256, study PRJEB22391) | human gut metagenome | biome: human-gut; feature: organic feature; material: feces | host: Homo sapiens | place: Tanzania | collected 2013-01
GAGATGATGGCGGTTATCATTACTTCCGGCTATGACATTCCGCACCGCGGCGTGCTCATTGAATGGCTGAAGCGCCATGTTCCGGGCCTTGTGAGCGTAGTACAGAATATTAATAAAAAGCAGACGAACGTGGTTATGGGCAGCAAGACGCGTGTGCTGTACGGACCGGAATCGATTAAGGACAGCTTGGGAAGCCTGAGCTTCCATATTTCCGCGCAGGCCTTCTTCCAGGTGAACAGCGAGCAGGCAGAAAAGCTGTATAATAAGGCGCTGGAGTTTGCGGCGCTGAGCGGTAAGGAAACTGTGGTGGATGTTTATTGCGGTACTGGTACGATTTCGTTGTATCTTGCGCGTCACGCCAAACAGGTTTATGGTATTGAGATTGTGGCGCCGGCGATTGAGAATGCGAAGAAGAACGCCGAAGAGAATAAATGCAGCAATGCGGAATTTATCTGCGGTGATGCAGCGGTAGAGTTGCCGAAGCTGTTGGCTGGCGGCGTGCGTCCGGATGTTGTGGTAGTGGATCCTCCGCGTGCGGGCTGCGAGCAGAAGGTGCTGGCGGCGATTGCGGATGTGCAGCCTGAGCGCGTTGTCTATGTGTCCTGTAATCCTGCGTCCTTGGCGCGTGATCTGGCGTTTATGAATGAGCATGGATATAAGGCGATTGTGGCGCAGCCGGTGGATATGTTCCCAATGACGAGCCATGTGGAAACTGTGGTGCTGCTAAACCGTATGAATACGGCATTTTAAGGGTTTCGGAGGGGTGAAATTTGTGCTCATGTGCGCATTTTGTGCACCATTCGTACACCCATATCTTTTGCAACTTTATAGAAGGAGCCTTGCGTAAGCTGGTGGATTTAGGAAAGCTTAAGCGTGAGGGTTTATGTGATGACATTCTTTCAATCTTCCCGAACAGCTTCAGAAGGGAGCGTGTTATATAATGACTAAGCAATTAAAGCTGCCTGTAGGCATAGACAGCTTTGAGGAAATCCGCAAAAGTGAATTTTATTATGTTGATAAAACAAAGCTTGTTGAGCAGCTTTTGGAGAACTGGGGCGCAGTAAATCTGTTTATCAGACCGCGTCGCTTTGGCAAGACTCTAAATATGAGCATGCTCAAGTGCTTTTTTGAAATAGGCACGGACAAAACTCTGTTTGATGGACTTTATATAGCTGAAAAGCAGCCGCTTTGCGAGCAGTATCTTGGAAAATTCCCTGTGCTGTTTATTTCGCTCAAGGGAGTTGACGGCGAGAGCTTTGAGCAAGCAAGCTATGCATTTACTAACATAGTTGCCAATGAAGCCAGACGCTTCGCTTTTTTGCTTGCTAGTGATAAGCTCACCGAAAAGGATAAGGATGAATACCGTGCGCTGATTGCTATGCGTGAGGGAATATACACTATGGATGAAAAAATCCTTGCCACCTCTTTGCAAAAGCTGTCAGGACTTTTGTGTAAGCATTATGATAAGCAGGCTATCCTTCTTATTGATGAATACGATGTTCCTTTGGATAAGGCCTTTCAAAATGGCTATTACAGAGAAATGGTTACGCTGCTCAGAGGCATATTTGGCAATGCGTTAAAAAGCAATCCTTTTTTGAAGTTTGCTGTTTTGACAGGCTGTCTGCGCGTATCGAAGGAAAGCATTTTCACCGGCATGAATAATTTTAAGGTGCTTTCTATAACTGATCCGCGTTTTGATGAACAGTTTGGTTTTACTGAAGATGAGGTGAGCCAGCTGCTTGCTGCCTATCATTTGGAGGAGCATTTACCGGAAATCAAGGAATGGTATGACGGTTACCGCTTTGGCGATGCTGATGTATATTGTCCTTGGGATGTAATCAATTACGTGGATTTGCTGCGCTATGATGCTCAGGCAAAGCCGCAGGCTTACTGGATTAACACCAGCAGCAATGCTTTAGTGAAGCGTTTTGTGGATAAGGCAGATAAATCCACGAGGGATGAGCTGGAGCGTCTTGTTGCAGGTGAGCAGATAGAAAAGCATTTGCGTCTTGATTTGACATATGATGAGATTGATAATAGTATCGAGAATCTTTGGAGCGTTTTGTTTACGACTGGTTATCTGACTCAGGCAGGCATGACGGAGGATGGTGCTTATAAGCTTATTATCCCTAACGCGGAGGTTAGAGAGGTTTATAAGCTGCAAATACAGGATTGGTTTAAGCGCACTGTTTTTGCCAATACGGAGCAGCTGGAGCTTTTTTGGCAGGCTTTAGCAAAAGGTGATGCCAAGGCAGCAGAAAGATATTTAAACAAGACTTTGAGTAATACTATCAGCCTTTTTGATATCAAGGGACAATCAAAGGATAGGGAAAACAGCTATCACTTATTTTTGGCAGGCCTGCTTATCGGTAATGCTGAGTGGCTGGTGCGTTCTAATAGGGAAGCAGGCGATGGCTTTGCCGATATAATAGTAGAAACCGATGATCCTGATGCCGGACTTGTTATTGAGCTGAAGAGCGTTAGCGGGATTACGGAGCTGGACGGCGCGTGCGCGAGAGCTTTGCAGCAGATACATGAGCGCCATTATGACGAATATTTGCGTGATGAGGGACGCGAGGATATTTGGGCATATGGCATTGCCTTTTATAAGAAAAGGTGTAGAGTTATGGCAGAGAGGATATAAGCTTCTAATACCAAAGTTCCAAAAAAAAATTAAGGATTCCGCAGTTCACCTAATGCAGGTAGTCTGGCGGAATCCTTTTTTACAACTTACACTTTTTATTTTTCAAAGGTTCCTTTGACAAGCGCTTCACCTGCTGTCACCATGATTTGACCTTTGGCAATTACAGTATCTATGTCATAGGTGTCACTGTAAATAATCAGGTCAGCATCACTGTCAGGCTGCAGGCAGCCTTTTTGCGGATATAAGCCGTTCGCCTGCGCAGGATTGCTGCTGACAACCTTTGCTACAACATCCGTGGGAACGCCTGCAAGCAGAGCCTCCTTAACCTCCTCCTGGAAGGAATCCGGCGATACAGCAAGCTGCTTTTGGCTGCCGTCGGGAAGCGTTACGCTCATGCAGCCGTTAGCATCTGAGCTCATGGTTACTCTGTCCATCGGCACGCCTTCTTCGTAAAGAATCTTGATAGCGTCACTGGGCTTAACGCAGGCAGGGAAGCCATCCTGCTCCCTGATGCCGGAGGTAATATCTACATAGCCACCTAAGCGGGCAAATTCCTTGGCCTGCTCAAAAAGATGGAAAGCGCGGTTGACGTGGGTAGGAATAAAATGACGGGCGGGGATTTCTGTTTCCTTGACAATCGCCAGCAGGACGTCCATACCACGCTTGCCCACGCCCATGTGGAACTGCACGACGCCGGCCTTGCCGGAAAGCATGCCGCCCAGACGAGCCTGCGTAAGCACCTTTTCCAGCTCCTCGCGTGTAGGCTGCGAGCTTCTGTGGTCGGATAGGGCAACCTCGCCGATGCCAAGGCATTCGTTAATCAGGATGATGTCGCGGCGTACATCGCCGGTCATATTGTGCAGGGGAATTTCGTAAGAGCCGGTGAGCATGTACGCGGTGATGCCTTCATGCGTCAGACCTCTGGCCTTCGCCAGCAGGCTTTCGTTGTGCCTTGAGGTGCCGTCTGTGCCTAATACGCCGACTACGGTAGTAATGCCAACCTTTGTCAGCTCGCTGAGGTTGATTTCCGGCGTGCGGCTGTAGGGGCCGGATTCACCGCCGCCGCCGATAATATGTACGTGCTGGTCAACATAACCGGGGACTACCTTGCGCTCTTGGGCGTCAAGGATTTGGCAGTCCAGGCCTTGGGGAGCGGTGAGCTGTTGGCCTATTTTGGCGATTTTGTCGTTGATGATCAGGAGGTCAACAATTCCGAGGGGCTGCGGAGCATAGACATCCGCGTTTTTAATGAGTAAGCAGTTCATGATTGGATTCTCCGTTTCTGAATTTATTTATGCTTTAATTATACACTGAATTGTTGAAAATGGTATATGAAACAAGAAAGTTTTCGGGGGATTATGGTATAATAGAGATAATATATGGCTGAAACGTTTGCAGGAGCTTGATGAGGCATAAAATATACCTTTCCTCCCCAAAAAATCTCCCTCTCCCTACCCGAATTCGCGCATTCGGGTGGGGCGCTTTTCTTCTTTTCACGCTACAATATAATCAAGAAAATAACTGCCCGTAACGCAGATGGCAGGAATAGGAGGGATGGATATGCAAAAGAAATTATTCTTAAGCGCAGCGCTTGGACTGGCAATATTTGCCAACACTGCCTTTGCCGAGGTTAACACAGATTATTTAGCCAACGAGCTCAGGTCTTATCCCGGATGGCCGCTGGAGGTATATTGCAACGCAACCGATGTTAATGTCAGAACACAGCCTAACACCGATTGTGATGTTATCACCATGCTGCAAAGAGAAGATAAATTTTATGTAAGCAGAGTTGTGAATGTAGTAAACAGTGAATACAAATGGCTTCTTGGAACTACTGAAAAGGGCCATGTTGGTTTTATGGCAAGCAAATATCTTGATACAACCCCGCAAGCTGCCAGCGCAGCAGGACGATTTAATGCTGCCCTGGAAGCAGATTGGATTATGGATCCGGGAATTTTTGCTTCCAATGCCTATTATTTAGGACGTGTAGAAAAGAATACTGATGACACTATCTCCTATGCCGATAAAAAGATGCAGGTCGGACCGCGTTTGTTCTATATAGATTCAGCGAGAAACAAAGTAAATGAAGTGAAGGTTAATAAACTTCATGGCAGCATGGCAGGCTATGCTGTCGGACAGCAGCTGGACACAGACAGGCAGATTGATCTGGACGGTTACCTGAAAATGAATGGCTGGGAGAATGATCCTATGGGTGTGGGCATTTCAGATACGCATCATATGATAGGTTGGGTAAAATATGCATACAACGCAAGAGGTCAAAAATGCCTGCATAAGAGCTTTTATGTGAAGCTGGATTCTCGTGATGTGATTGCAGAAATTATTTACTGTGAGAGTGATGTTCATTTAGCAAACTGACGGATGAAGCAAAGTTTGGCTGCAATATTTTTTTGACAGGAGGTGGCGTAATGAAGCGGAAGCTGTTTAAGAGTATGTGTCTGGCAATGCTTCTGGCGGCATCTGCCGGTTACGGCACAGAGCAAAATGCTGTATTACCGCAGATGGATTTGCCTAAGGCGGAGGCTGCTGCCAAAGCTGTACCGGTTTATGAGCAGGAATATGCGAAGGTTGTGGACAGCGTTTATGAATTTATCGCTGAAGGTACGAGTGATAACCTGCCGGAGCAGGGAAGAACAGGCATCTGTGAGGTGCGGGATTTCGCCAAGCGGGAGGCGGCCCTGCAGCAGCTTGGCTACACGCTGCAGGATATCAGCGGCGACGGTGTTCCGGAGCTGCTTATCGGTTGGATTAGCCAAAAACGCGGCGTGGGGCATTACGGTAAGGAGATTTATGCGATTTACACCTTTGCGGACGGCAGAGTGAAATACGTTGCGGAGGGCTGGAGCCGCAGCAGCCTGCAGCTTATGGCGAATGACAACCTGGTGACACGAGGCGGAACCGGCATTTCGCATCAGGTGCTTGCTGTGGAGTATTTGCAGCCTGACGGCAACCTTGGATGCTATGAGCTTTATTTTACCTGGCCGAAGGATGACGGCCTTGGCGTTTACCGCAACATGACCTGCAGAAGCGAGGCAGATGCTTCGCAGGAAACAGATATGACTGTGGAGGAGTTCAATGAAATGAGGTCTGAATACGCTAATCACAGCATTGAGATTGAATTTTTACCGTTGAAGGACTTCAAAAAGCAGGGCTTTAAGGGACTGATGAGGCAGTATCTTTCTGCAGGAAGGTGAATAAAAGGGCTGATGTGATGAGCCTGAAATATGATGGCAGTCGGAATTTAACCGGCTGCCTTTTTTTGAGGTGAAATAAACAGCAATATATAGTATAATATAGATAACTGTGACTGATATACGCTTATGCCAGCTACATATCAAATATTTTTATGAGGTGAATTAATAATGAGCAATGAATTAACCGGACGTAATGTAGGAAAAACCTGTCGCGTACACTATAAAGGTACCTTTAATGATGGCAAGCAATTTGATTCTTCTTATGACCGTGGCGAGCCGCTGGAATTTGTTTGCGGCGCAGGCCAGATGATTAAAGGCTTTGACGCAGCTGTTGCTGACCTGGAAGTTGGCGCTGAGGTTGATATCCATCTGCTTCCGGCAGAAGCTTACGGCGAGGCTGATCCGCAGGCTATCTTCACCATGCCGATTGCCCAGCTGCCGGGTTCCGAAAACCTGACCGTTGGCCAGAGAGTTTATCTGCAAAACCAATTTGGTCAGCCGGTACCTGTACTGGTAACCGAAAAGGATGATACCAACATCACCTTTGACGCTAACCATGAAATGGCTGGTAAGGAATTGAACTTCCATATTGAGCTGGTAGAGGTAAAATAAAGCTTCAGTCTTGTTTGCGATAAAATATTACTTGCTCTTATAGTCTATGGAATTTACTATATGAATATGTTATAATAACATATGTACAATAGCATATTATAGGTGCAACTAATATTTGGGAGTGTATATTTTGGAATATAAAATTGTTATGCCCAGCGGTATTGTTTTTGACTTCAACAATATGGTTGGAGCGGGCAGACTGCAAGCACAGGAAGTGGAGCAGGCACTGCAGCAGCAGGGAGCCGCAGCTGAAAAGGCTGTGTGCGAGCTGCGAAGTACCGGGTTTTCCAAGAATCATTTATCTAAGGATGGCACGCCGGAGCATGTTTACTTTCCGCGCATGCCCTATATTGCTGACGGCAACCCCAATACGGAGCAGTCGATTATCAAGCTGATGCGCTACAGCAAGCATTTGCGCAGCAAGGATGTCGTAATCTTTTTGGGTGTTGGTGGCTCCTATCTGGGCAACAAGGTTTTGTTTGATGCCTTTGGCGGGTATCATTGGAATACCAGTGCGACATTGCGCCAAGGCCAGCCCTGCATTTATTTTTCTGGCAACAATCTTGACCCGGTGGATTGCAATTCGTTGCTGTTCAAGATGCGCCGTATGGCTGGAGTAAGTGCCGAGCAGGGCAAAAAGCTGAAGATTATGCTGGTGCCGATTTCCAAATCCGGTACTACGCTGGAAACAATTTCTGCTTTTACGTATTTTTATGACAACCTGTCTCAAAATGCTGATATCGACCTTGACTGCACGGTAGTTACCGATTTAAAGGCTCCGGTGGAAACTGCGCCGCTGTTGCAGCTGGCAGAAAAATTTGGCTGGGAGCGCTTTGATATCAAGGAGGGCATTGGCGGCCGCTTCTGCATTATGACTGACCCGGGACTCGTAACGATGGCTGCCCTGGGCGGTGATATCGAGGAGTTTTTGCGCGGTGCGCGTGATATGGATATCTATTGCCAGCAGGCGGAGCCTGCGGAGAACCCGGCCCTGCTCAATGCTTTACTGAAATTCATGGCCTATGAGCGTGGACGCGATATTGAGGTGTTCATGCCGTACAGCATGCGCCTGAAATCGTTGAGCGAATGGTACGTGCAGCTGCTGGCGGAATCGTTGGGCAAGCGCCGCAACCGTGAGGGTGAGGTAGTTTACTACGGTAGAACGCCGATTGTTGCGGTCGGTACGACGGATATGCATGCGCAGACACAGCAGCATCAGGATGGTCGTCTGAATAAGGTGGTGCAGTTCCTGGAGGTTGCTAATCCTGAGGTTGAGGCAGTTTTGCACAATCCCTTTGCGGATGTACAGTTCTTCGATAAATACGAGGGCCTGGATATGGCGAAGGCGCTCAAGGCGGCGCTGAATGCCAATGAAGCGGCGCTGACGGGTGATAACCGTTATAATGCGCGCTTTACGCTGCCGAAGCTTAATGAATATTATCTTGGTCAGCTGATGTACTTTTTGATGCTGACGATTGCCTACGAGGGCGAGCTGGCTGATGTGGATGCATTTGATCAGCCCGGCGTTGAGGTATATAAGAAATTAATGAAGGCTCAGCTGTAATTTTTACAAGAAAAAAATTAGACGTTGTGTGCTGAAAAGCACGCAACGTCTTTTTGCTTTGTATTAAATTCAGCGTTTGCCTGTGAACAGCAGCTTTAAGGTACTGCATTTACTAAACGCCTTTGTCAGCAGGATGCTGAGGGCCAGCGAGCCGAGCACCAGCAGCACGTAGGAAAGTGCTACCTTCTTAACGGTCATGATGATGCCGAAATGGTTGTAGGCGCTACTGAGCCAGTCCAAGAGCAGCGGATGCACAAAGTAGATGAGCATGGAGTAGGCGGAGAGAATGCTGATGGCTTTGTAGAGGATGTTGGCGAGGGAACCTTCGCCTTGCGCCTTGCGCTCCAGCCAATCCAGTGCCAGGCAGAAGAAGAGCAGCGAGCCTACGGTGTAGCAGAGTCCCTGCGGGCTGAGCTGGTGATAGGTGTTGGCCAGATCAATCAGCGTGTAGCCTTTGACAGTAACTGCTTCGTAACAGCTTTGCACGTCCCAGGCCACGCTGGTCGCAAAAATTATGCATACCATGGCGCTGTAGCTGCGCAGGAGGGCGATGAATTTTTGCCAGTAGCAGGCTGCCAAGCTGCCGCTCATAAAAATAAGTAAATAATGCAAGGGAAGATAGTTGAGGCGATAATCAAAGAAATTTTTAGCTATAACGCTCCAACCCGCTGTATCCAAGCCGGGATGCGTTGTCCACCAGTTGAATGCCAGCTGGAATATGAATAAAAGCACTAGCATAAACGGTATACTTTGGTGTATAATTATACGAAGAAGCTGACGCCAAAGCGGATAGCTTGCATAAAACCACAGCAGGATGACCATAAAATACAAATGGTAACAGCCCAGGCCGAAGAATAATACATAGGCCACATGCAGCGGATTCCAGCTGACGAAGCCCGGTGGCAGAATCAGCCAGAAGTAAAGCATGTAAAAAAGCGACCAGCTGAGGTAGGGCAGGCCTGCTCCCCGCAGACGCTTCTTCATAAAGTCGATATAGTTCAGCCGGCTGCCGCTTAATAGGTCTTTATCCGTACAGGCCAGGCCGTAGCCGGAGATAAAGAAAAAGGAGGGGACACTGTAACGGCTTAAAATCTCCAATAATAAGTAAAGAGTAAAGTTATTTGGCGCCAGTGCCAGGCTGCCGATATGAATACCGATGACGCCCAGCATGCAGATGCCACGCAGATTATCTATAATGGTGTTTCGCATAAGTACCTCGCTAATTTTTAATCTTCTTTATTATACTATAAGTAAAAAAATCCTGCCAAGATTTTACCTCGAAATATTTGACGTATTCTTCATTAAGGTGTAAAATATATACAATCAATTTGCACCTTTAAATTGGTCCTGTGAGACTGCAAGGTATAAGTTATTATGAAACCTAAGGCCTTTTTGCACCATCATGGGACGAGAAGGCCTTTTATTATGCAATTTTATTATAAAAAACAGGAGGTAAAGCTAATGGCTAAATCAAATGTATCTCTGGGTGGCAGAGATATACTGGATCTGGAAAGCCTCAGCGTTGAGGAAATCGAGCTGGTTTTGAAAACAGCTGAGGAAATGAAGAAGATTATGAAGAGGGATATCAAAAAGGTGCCCTCACTGCGCGGTAAATCTATCATCAATCTGTTCTATGAGCCCAGTACACGTACCCGTACATCCTTCGAGCTGGCAGGCAAATATTTGGGTGCTGATGTAGTAAACATCACTACATCCTCCTCCAGTGTTGTCAAAGGTGAATGCCTGCGCGACACCATCCTGACTGTACAATCAATGGCTTGCGATGCGATTGTTATGCGTCACCCCATTGAAGGCGCAGCAGCTTATGCTGCTAAGGTTGCAGACCCTGTAATCATCAACGCCGGCGATGGCGCACACGCACATCCTTCTCAAGGCTTCCTGGATATGTTTACTATCCGTGAGCAGGGCAAAAACCTGAAGGGCTTGAAAATGGCAATCATCGGTGATATTCTCTACAGCCGTGTTGCCCGCACCAATATTGCTGCCTGGACCAAAATGGGCGCTGAGGTACACGTTGCAGGTCCTATGACTCTGCTGCCGCACGACATCGCTTCTTTAGGCGTTACTGTACACAAACGCGTTGAAGAAGCAATCGAAGGTGCTGACGTAATCGATATCCTGCGTATTCAGCTGGAGCGTCAGCAAAAGGGCCTGTTCCCGTCTCCGCGTGAATATGCACGTATCTTCGGTATTAACGAAAACCGCCTGAAGCTGGCTAAGCCTGACGTAACCGTGCTGCATCCCGGCCCGATGAACCGTGGCCTGGAAATCTCCTGGGAGGTTGGTTACTGCGATAACGCCGCAATCCGTACTGAGGTACAAAACGGCGTAGCTGTACGTATGGCACTCTTATTCTTGACTTTGACAGGAGGTAAACACATTGAAAACGTTGATTAAAAACGGCAGGGTAGTAGACCCCAGCCAACAATTAGATGCTGTAATGGATATCCTCGTTGAGGATGGCAAAATTAAAGCTTTGGGCAAGGATATTGCCGAAGCTGCTGACGAGGTTTTTGATGCAACCGGCCTCGTAGTAACTCCCGGTCTGATTGACGTACACACTCATATGCGTGAGCCCGGCCTGGAAGCTAAGGAAGATATTATCAGCGGTACCAAGGCTGCTGCTGCCGGCGGTGTAACCACCGTTGCCTGCATGCCTAACACCAAGCCTGTTATTGATACCTCTATCGTAGTAAGCGGTATTAAAGAACGCGCTCGCGAAGAAAGCTACGCTAACGTTGAAGTTATCGGCGCAATCAGCAAGGGCGAAAAGGGCGAAGAGCTGGCAGAGATGGGCGATATGGCAGAAAAAGGCGCTATGGGCTTCTCCGATGACGGCCACTATGTAAAGAGCTCCCGTCTGATGCTGCTGGCTGCCAAATATGTAACTGCTTTTGACAAACCTTTGCTGTGCCATGCAATTGATCCTGAGCTGGATTCCGAAGGCTACATGCATGAAGGCGTTGTTTCCGCACGTATCGGCGTACCGGGCGTACCGGCAATCAGCGAGGATATCGCTGTTGCACGTGACTGCATCATCGCTGAATACACCGGCGCACATGTACACATCTGCCACGTTGCCTCCAAGGGTGCTATCGATATCATCCGTCAGGCTAAAAAACGCGGCGTAAATGTTACCAGTGAAGTAACCGTACATCATCTGACTCTGACTGATGAGGCTTGCGCTGATTACAATTCCGCAACCCGCGTTAACCCGCCGCTGCGCAGTGCAGACCACGTACAGGCTATGCGTGAGGCTGTTCTGGACGGCACTGTTGATGCTATCGTTACCGACCACTCCCCGCACGCTCCGGAAGAAAAGGATGTTGAATTCCGTTATGCTCCGAACGGCTTCTGCGGTCTGGAAACTTCTCTGGCAGTAATGCTGACTGACTTATATCACACCCATGTATTTGATTTGAATACTATTATCAGCAAAATGAGCTGCGAGCCTGCTAAGCTGTTCAAGCTGGCCGGTGGTACTCTGAAAGAGGGCAGCGTTGCTGATATCACTATTATGGACTTAAATAAAGAATGGACTGTTGACAGCTCCAAATTCTATACCCGCGGCAAATTCACCCCGTACGAAGGCAAGGCTTGCAAGGGCAAGGCTGTTGCCACTATGCTGCACGGTAATTTTGTAATGAGGGATGGTGTAGTATGCACGAAAAAATGAGAAAAGGAAAATTAGTATTAAAAGACGGCAGTGTTTATGAAGGCACTCTGTATGGCGGCAAGCGTAATGCTGTAGGCGAGGTTGTTTTCACCACCGGCATGAGCGGCTATCAGGAAACCCTGACTGATCCGTCCTTCTGCGGCCAGATCGTAGTTATGACCTATCCGCTGGTAGGCAACTATGGCTGCAACCCGCTGTTCACCCAAGGCAAAAAATGCTTCTTCCAGGGCTTTGTTATCGGCGAGCTCTGCGATTGCCCGAGCAACTGGCGCAATGAGCAGACTCTGGAAGCCTTCCTTGAGGAGCAGGATATTCCGACGCTCGTAGGCGTAGATACCCGTGCGATTACGCGTAAGATTCGTAACCACGGCGTACTGCAGGGCGTTATCGTTCCGGCAGAAATGCCTGAGGAAGAGGTACAAAAGCTGCTGGCTGCTCCGGAGATGCATGATCAGGTTGCTCGTGTTACCACTCCTGAGGTGTACACGATGGGCGAGGGCAAGCTGCATGTAGCTGTTATGGACTTCGGTATTAAACGCAATA
>OQVR01001041.1_pt1 | contig 12267 bp, 7 predicted proteins | sample 1691521 | NCBI WGS metagenome assembly OQVR01 (sample SAMN03418256, study PRJEB22391) | human gut metagenome | biome: human-gut; feature: organic feature; material: feces | host: Homo sapiens | place: Tanzania | collected 2013-01
GACATTCATAAGATTGCCGCCAATATGCTCACAGGCTTTAAAAAGCGCGTGAAAAAGCAGATGGATATCCGCCTGCAATATGGCAAAGCGGTTGTCGATCATGTAGCTGACAAAGGGTTTGACAAAGATTACGGTGCCAGACCGCTCCGCCGCACGATACAGAAAGAGATCGAAGATCAGCTCGCTGAAAAGATTGTCAGTGGAGAAGTGCGTATTGGCGACGACGTTCGGGTGTCGATCAAAAAGGATGCGGTTTGTGTCCAAAAAATCATAAAAAAAGGATAGTATTCTTTGTCGAATTTTGCTATAATAGGAATTAGATAAAAATGAATCAGGTGGGAGATATAAGAGACCAAGGAGGATAAGAAAAAATGAGCGTTGTAGAGGAATTGATCCGGAATTTATCCATCAAGGAGTTCTCCTCAGCCAACTCAATGCCCAATGTACTGGGTTTGATGACTTGTTTTCCCTTGAATGACACTTGATAAGTTGGAACGCCATCGCCTGTAAGCGAGAACTCCACACTCAGGTTACCATCTGGAGACGATACCTTCTGGGCAGATGCACTTGCAGTAAGGAGCATCATGCAACCTAACAAAAGGTGAGGTAACAGCCCCTCTAGACGAGAGAGGGACGTTACACATAGTTTATTCAGTTTACTTTTCATTTATTGTGATACAAAATTAGGTAAATTATATACTTTACTTGAGTCTTACGATCTTACAACCATGAGCAGGAATAGTAGCTGTGATAGAAGAGCCACTGCCTTCGTCCTCATGCTCCCAAAGGTCACGGATTTGTTTGGTGCCTTGTATGCCAAGCGTACTGAAATCAACTGTCACTTGGTCGGAGTTGTCATTGCGATTGAAGATACCAAGCACATAGTCGCCATTGGTCATCTGTCCATACCATATCTCATTGTTCTTGTCGTTGAGCTTGTCGCTGAGAGGCTTGCCCACGAAACCATCCTTGTTGAGGGCGAGCAACTCATCGTTGGTATAATACTTCATGTCATTGCCAATCGTAGATGGCAGGTCGGAGGCTGCGACTGGGCCACCAGCCATCAACTGCAAGGAAACTACCGTCTGCTTCTCTGCATCCGTATCGAATGTATTGAGGCGAATGAAGTCACCATCGAGAATCACCTTGTTGCGACCGCTGATATGCGACCAATAGGTAAATCCATCAAACATATTCATGCAGTTAGGCCATGTGCGATAAGACTTACCCTTGTCCTGGGCAGAGCAGTGCCACCAGCCACCAGTACCTGTATCTGCCACGATACGAATCATGTTACCATAAAGGCTCTCTACCTGTGCGTCGGCATACAAGTGAGGCATCACAAGTGAGGTGAAGATACCATATTTCTTGGCAGACTCGGCGATGTATCGCATGGCGAGCGCATAGCTCTCGCGACCATAGCCACGACCAGTGACACCGACGTTGCGATCCTGTCCATCCTCATACCAAGAGAGGAAGTCCATTCGGATGAACTCTACACCCATCTCCTTGTAATGCTTGAAGAAGCCATCGATATACTCCTTGCAACCGGGATTCTCGGCTACAGCCCAAGAGAAATCCATATCCTTGGCTGTAGGATGAGACAACTTGTCCTTATTCTCGCCATTATAGAAGAGGTCGTTGAAGGTATATTCCGTGCCTTCTATCTTGGTTTCTCTTGGACCATGAATCCAGAGAGGATTGTCGTAAACACCTAATTTCAAGCCCTTCGCCTTACACTTGGCAGCAATATCCCTGAGAGCCTGAGAGCCGTAATGGGTCATATAGCCACTCTCATCTTTGGCAAGCATAGGGATAAAACCATCCGTACAAATCATGTCATAGCCTGATGGCTTGAGTTGGGTGGCCACATAGTCGATAAGTTCATCCCATTGGTCGGAGGTAAGATCCATATCGTTGTTGCTTACACCTTTAGCGTTTTGCAACATGCAATACTCATATACACTCCAATAGAGAGGAGCCTTCACACCATCGTGGACACCTTCCACTACAGGAAGGTTGGATAGCTTGTGAGTAGACGGATAGTTCATTTCCACATCATTGGCACAAGAGCCAAACAGAGAAACGGCAGCTACCGCCAAGGAAAATAATATTGATTTTTTCATTGTTCTAATCGCTTTAATTGATTATTTCTTTACCACCTTTATCGTTTTGTTGTTGATGTCAATGGTGATTTGATAAGTACCAGTCTCTGTTACTTTCCACTTGTCGTCAGGACTTGCCGTGAAGACCATATCTGAAGCCGAAACTCCACTAGCATCTACTGTGACATTGGCAGAAGAAGGACGATAGAAAGGAGCGTTGTAATCTTTCTCCTCACTCATCTTAAATGTACCCTCCGTGAGTTGACCTTCCCATGTAAATACATCCTTGTTAGATGCATCCTGGGTAAACTCTTGCGCGTTGTCCCAAGCCCAACCACCTGCGGTAGCATCACCTATCATATAGATATGTGTTTCTTTCTGAAGCTCCCCCAAGAACTCAGACTTGATGGTCCAGTGCTCAAGATCCAAGGTTAAGCGATACTTGCCCTGTACCTCTACTCTCCACTTGTTGTCGTTACCACCAGCGTAATATTCGAACTTCTCGTCCTCTACACCATCCTTGTTAATCTTGACACCATCTGAAGGGCAGTGGATGAAGGAAGCACCCCAATCTTTTTCGCCACTAAATTTCAATTCACCTGTCTTTAATTCTCCTTCGTATACAAAGATGTAGTCAGAACTCTTCGTAAGTTCAGTTGCCTGTTCCCACTCCCAGCCACCAGGAGTAGCGCTTCCGATAATATACAGGTGCTCTAAAGATATAGGCTCAACAGCTGGCTTTTCTTTCTCACCGAGGTATTCGGTAGACATGGTCCAATTGCGCATATCAAACGTAAGACGATATTTACCAGCATCTGTAACTCTCCACTTGTTATCAGGGGCGCCTGCCCACATCGCAAAAGTCTGTCCACTAACATTTGACTTAGAGATTATCTCTTGGTCATTGACTGGACGGATAAACGGATTGTCATAACTACCAGCTACAAGACAAAGTTTCATTTCTCCAGCATTGAGAGTACCCTCCCAAGTAAAGAGCATAGGGTCATCTGCCTTTTGGGTAAAAGGAGTTGGATCGTCTATACTCCATCCATTTGGGGTTGCATCACCCACCATGAACAACGTAGAAGTCTTAATTGGCAGATTACCATCAATGATCTTCAAGTCTTTCTCGCCATCACAACCAGTAAACAAGGTCATCAGGAGAGAAAAAATAAACAAGCTGAGGCTGAATTGCTTCAATTGAATATTTCGTTTCATAATTGTATCTTATTAAAAAATGGTTTACTTATTATAACCAGGATTCTGAACCAACTCGTGGTTTGCATTCAAGACATCACGCATGATAGGCCAAATCTCTGTATGTTTGTCGGCATCTGGAGTCTTGTCCCACCAGGTACCAGAAGAGAACTTGCCATAGCGGATGAGGTCGATACGGCGACGGCTCTCTGCGAAGAACTCACGTCCCCACTCATCGAGCATCTCGTCCAGGTCAAGCTTGGCATTACCCTCAGGCGCATAGAGATACTCCTCATAATCAGCAGCAGGATAATTACGCTTGCGCACGCTGTTGAGCAACTTGCCTGCCTCCTCGGTCTTGCCTTGACGAATCTTGCACTCAGCAAGCGAGTAGATAATCTCTGGCAAGCGAATCTCTGTATAATCGCTCTCCAACTGATGTTCATCATCGTCGCTATAAAGAGGATATTTCACAAAGTGCCAACCTGAGTTATGGTCACCATCACGCAAGGTAGAAGAGGTTGCAGATAGCCACTTGGTAGGAGGAGTGCTCTGGAACTTGCCCACAGCATCACGGATATACAACTCATAATCTACCTCTGGTGCCTTTACACGCTTGGTAGCTCCATTCTCATCCTTATACTCCAAGTAGCCATACAAGAACATACCCTCACGCTTGCTGTTACCCAAGTTGCGATAGAGTTTCAGACGCTCATCGTCTGGATATTTCTTGAATTTCTGGATAGGCATACCCAAGTCGTACTTATACATCGTACCGTTAGGCGCATAGCTTGGAGAAGCTGCATACTTCGTGTTATGACCACCTGCCTTGTTCTTGGTATCGTTGAGATAATAGTTGGCACGTGCAGGTACTGTCCACATATAGGTATCGCCATCATACTGCCAATGGCTATAGCCTGGGGCACCTGGGAAACCGAAGATTACCTCATCACAAGCATCATTGTCCCAGTCAAAGGCGGCATCCCAACGGTCTGCTACTTGATACTTGCCATACTTGCCATCCAAGATGTCTTGAGCCACTTGGGCACACTCTGTATAATGATCCTCGCCGATATATACTTGGGCATTAAGATAAAGACGAACCAACAAGGCGGCTGCACCTGCCTTGGTCCACTGACCTTGAAGGGTAGAGTTTGTTCCAAGCTCTGTCTTCTCAACAAGAAGTGGCAAGCACTCCTTCAACTCGCTCTCTATGAAATCGTAGATTACCTTAGGCTCCACTTGCTTCATGGAAGCGCCAGTGGTTGTGGTCACCAATGGCACATTGCGGAAACCATCGAGCAAACGAAGGTAGAACCATGCTCGCAACACGCGGCACTGGGCTGTAAGGTTGTTGAACTCAGACTGTGAGAAACCGAACTTTTCAAAAGAAAGCGTACCTAAGTCCTCTATGACCTTACAACTCTGCATGATACCCTGGAAGCAGCCATTCCATTCGGTCTGGCAATCACCTCCGTCCTCTACATTATACTCATGATAGTGGTATCTACGCCATTTTCCACCATCATCCCACCAACCATCACGGGTAGGAGTAATCAGTTGGTCGGCAGTAAGCTCGTTGAGCACATGACGACTCTCTATGCTCCAGTAAGCATGCTCAAAAGGACGGAATGTGGCTCTGACCACATCGTTCTTGGTATTATAATAGTTCTCTGATGCCACCTGATCGTAGAGCTTCTCGCTCAAATCAGTACAACTTGTCATGGCAAGTGTACCAAAAGCAGCAGATACAATATAATTGAATATTTTCATTGTTTCTATATTTTTAGATGATTATCAGATATCTACGTTCAAGCCAATGATAAACTGGCGGGTAGATGGATAGTAGTCACGAGAACCTTGTCCACTTGGGGTGAGTCCGTTCACCTGATAGGTAGAAGGATCTACACCGCTAAACTTGGTAAGGGTGAACACGTTCTTTACAGTACCATATACTCTAATGCGGTCGATGAAACGACACTTCTGCAAATTAAGCGTATAGCCCAATGTAATCATGTCGAGCTTCAAGTAGTCACCTCTCTCCAAGAAGTAATCACAAACCACAGGGTTGGCATTGCCTGAAATCTTGAAGTTCTTGCCGTATGCCTTCTGCAAGCGATTGCCAGTGAAGTTGCGGTTGGCATAATAGAAATCGTGGATGTTGAAGATGTCATATCCAAACGCACCACGGAAGAACAACGACAAGTCGAAGTTGCGGTAGCGGAAGTTCTGGCTGGAAGACAAGGTAAACTTAGGCAAACCATTGCCCACCTTCACACGGTCGTCTGCCGTTGCTTGGGAAGCACGGATGATGTCACCGCTCTTGTCATAGACCAACCACTCGCCATCCTCTGTATGACCAGCATATCTCCACATATAAAAGTTACCGATAGACTCGCCTTTCTCAATGCGCTGCAAGTTGTAGTAAGGATATGGATCAGAAGTACTTACCTCATCATAATAGTCCTGACCTACAAACTGGGAGTTGCTGAAGCTTACGAACTTATTCTGCATGGTAGAACCGATGAGGTTGAAGTCGTAAGAGAAATCCTTGGTAGTAACTGGACGGAAATTGAGGTCAAACTCAAAACCGTAGTTCTTCATCGTACCTACATTGACGAATGTATTGTCGAAGAGGTATGGAGGAACAGATACCTTGTAGTCACCCAACAAGTCTTGCTGTTTGCGGTTGAAGTAGTTCAAAGAACCATAGATGCGATTGTTGAGCAAAGAGAAGTCGATACCTACGTTCCAGTTCTTACCCTTCTCCCACATCAAGTCAGGGTTCACATTCTTGGCTGGACCCCAAACCTGGAAGAACTTACCATTATATATATAGTAGCCAAAAGCTGTCATCGTATTCAATGACTTGTAGCTATCGAAGTTTTGGTTACCAGTAACACCATAGTCGGCACGAAGCTTCAAATCATTAATCCACTTGATACCTTTCATGAATTTCTCCTCAGAGATACGCCAACCAGCAGAAACAGCTGGGAAGTTACCCCACTTGTGGTTAGCACCAAACTTAGAGGAACCCTCGTGGCGAAGAGAAGCGGTGAACATATACTTGCCAGCGAAGTCGTAGCTTACACGACCGAAGAAAGCGATGAGCTTGGCATCGTTCTTGTAACTGCCCATGTTTACCTCACCTTCTTCCTTATTAAACTCACCAGCACCCAAGTTGTCTGGACCCAGAGCATCATTAGGGAAATCCTTGTTGGATGCGTTCAAACCAGAATACTGAGAATACTGGTAAGAGTAACCTGCCATAGCCTTCACATTGTGTTTGCCGAAACTACCGCTATAGTTGTTGAGCCACTCTACTACATACTGGCTCTCCTTGCTGGAAGAACGACTAGCCTCACCTTCGCGACCACTTTCGATGGCAATGGTGCTGGTAGAAGGACGGAACCAAGAGGCATCATGAGTATATTGATGGTCAGCGAACATCACCTGTGTAGAGAGATGATGATTGCCAGATGCATTCTTTGCCAACAAAGGCAAGAGGTTCAACTTAACGGTACCATCCCAGTCGATCAAACGAATATCATCCTTATCGGTCTCCAAGAGTTGACGCTCCACAGGATTGGAACCCACAACCTGGCCCTTGAAATTATAATAACGAATCGGATTATCTGGATCCATCAAAGGAGTAGTTGGGTTAGCCTCAAGAGCATCCTTGAATACGCTGTAATCAGCCTTGTCGCTGTAGATGACACGAGGAGCGACATTGGCAGTAATGGTGAAGAGTCCACCCTTGGTGGTATGCATGATGTTGGCACGAGCGCCATACTCCTGACGACGAGAACGAAGGTCGATACCCTTGGCATCACGATAATCGGCACTCACACGATAGTTGCTCTTGTCATTGCCACCACTGAGGGTCAGGGTATGCTGCATGGTAGTACCCGTACGGCTGACGGCATCAAGCCAATCTACATTACCGCCGAGGTCAACGCCAGAGTCACCCCATCCCAGACGAACATCACGGAAATCCTGAGCGTTCATCATCTTCAGGTCTTTCACCATCGTGTTCCAAGTATAAGAGGTAGAGTAAGAAGCGTGCGTTCTGCCGTCCTTGCTTCCCTTCTTGGTCGTTACCAAGATGACACCATTGGAACCACGAGTACCATAGATAGCAGAGGCTGCACCATCCTTCAATACGTCGAAAGAAGCGATGTCATTAGGATTGATGTTGGTGAGGTTGCCACCTGGCACACCGTCAATCACAATCAGAGGTCCATTGCCTGCGGCACGAGAGGAGACACCACGAATCTGGATGCTTGCCTGATTGTTTGGGTCGCCCACCGCGGTATTGGTGATGCTCACGCCCGACACCTTACCCTGGATCATCATGGAAACATCAGGGGAACTGATGGTGAGGAAGTCTTTCTCGCTTACGTGAGAAATGGCAGAAGTAAGCTCTTTCTTGTCCATAGTACCATAACCGATAACCACCACCTCATTGAGCACATCAGAGCTCTCCTTCATGGTGACATCCATCTGTCTGCGGTTCTTCACCGACTCAACGACAGTCTCAAAACCTACGTATGAAAAGGTAAGAGTAGATTTAGGTGAAACTTCGATGGAATACTTTCCATCCAAATCAGTGACTGCTCCCACACTAGAAGAGCCAGCCTTTACATTGACACCTATCAGGGGCTCACCCGAAGGGTCAGTAACGATTCCGTGCACTTTCAGAACATCTTGCGCAAGAAGCGAAAGAGGCATCAGCATGGCAAAACATGCCAGTGCAATTGTCTTTTTTAGGAATGTCTTCATTTTTAATTGTTTTAAATTATTATTTGGATAGTATAATTATTTTATGATAATTATCTTGATTACTCTACCAATATTTTCTTTGAGCATTGGGCAGATGCGATAAACTTTGTGCTGGCACTGTCATAAGCTACCTTTGCATCATTTGCCGTGATACTTGCCACAGCAGAACTTGTGGCATACTCCACTTCTATGCGATGCCCCATAGAGCAACTTGCAGAAGGTACCTCAATCGTAGTACACTTACTCTCCGCATTATAAGTGAAAGTAACTTGCATTCCATCCACCTTAGCGGACAATGGCTTATCTGTATTGTATATCAACAATTTATAAGAGCGACTACTTGGAGCCTCCTTAGATGTACCCTTGCGAGGAGAAATGACATACTCACCTACATGCCCATCAAAGCTCTGGCTAAGCATAGTCTCTGCATAATTAGATGAATAATCAGGATTATCACCATCATCCTCATAAATGGAACCTTTGCCATTCTCTCCAGAAATTATGTTGAGCACCAATTGCGAAGGACGTTCCGTAACATTCATCACGTCTGCAGGATTGTTAGGAATCAATGCACCCTGACGATAGAAATAAGGTATCTGCTTATCTGTGAATGACATGGTAACCAAACGAGGACCTTCTATCAATTCATTAGTAGACACACTCCACCATTTTCCTTCTGGCAACCATACATCCTTTGTCGTGATACCTCTTGCATCAGATTTCTCAGTGATAGGTGCCACTAAGATATCGTCACCAAAGAAATACTCATTATCGTATGTATATGCTTCTTCTACCTCAGGATACTCATAGTACAATGGACGACAGATTGACACACCAGTATCATAGGTCTTACGCGCCATGGTATATATATAAGGGAAGAGAGAGTAACGCAGACGAACTGCTTCCAAGATGGTTGGGAAATTTGAGAATTTCCAAATACGGCGTTCTATGCGAGAATCGCTGGTAGCATGAGTACGGAATATAGGAGTAAACACACCAAACTGAATCCATCGCAACACCAAGTTAGGATTGTTTACCAACTCCTCGTTCGAGAACATGTGGCCTCCTAAGTCATGTCCCCAATATCCATAGCCCACATTAGATGCCGTAGCTGTGAAATAAGGTTCAAAAGCCAAAGCCTCATAACTAATATTGGCATCACCCGAGAAACCAATCTGATAACGATGACTGCCTAAGCCTCCCCAACGATGGAAGATAACAGGACGATGGTTGTCACGCTTGGCAGCCTCATTGAAGAAGACATAATTACACCAGAAAGTCTCACTCAACGAGTTGGTATACGGACTGGTAAGATATTGTTGCCAATCTATCCACCAGAAATCCACACCCTCGCTCTCATGGTCACGAATTATATTCTTAAAGAACGACTTGGTGAAATCGGTATAATCCAAGCTCCAATTTATATTGTCACGATTGTCATTCAGGTACTTGCCACCTAATTCACTGTTCATGGCAGCGAAATAAGTAGGCGACTCTATCTGATTGATACCATCGGCAGGATGCAAATTGAGCGCAGTCTTAAAATTTTGTGAGCGCATCTCGGAAAGAAGACCTTTTGGATTAGGTATGAGGTTGGTGTTCCATGACCAACCAGTCCAACCACCACGACCTTCCGACTGACTATAAGCATTTCCATTCCAATGCCAATCCATATCGAGAATCATCACATCGGTAGGTATCTTATTGGCTTTCAAGTCGCTCATAATGTTGCGATAATCATCTGCCGAATAAGAAGCATACTTACTATACCAGTAACCGAACACATAATCAGGTGGCAGAGGGATGCTACCAGCAATCTTGGTATAGTCTGCAAGAGCTTTCTTGTAATTATGGCCATATCCTAACACATAAGTATCCATGGCATGATTGTCTGCACGCTGTGTCCACCAAGGATACCCCATATCACTATTAGGAGACAAGGCATAAGAACGTCCTCCATCAGAACGAGGAGATGCCCATGAATCGTCTATCACAGCCCAACCAGAGCGAGAAACCAAACCACTTTCCATTTCCGAACGCTTGCTATCGCCCATCAGACCATCCAATGTACGGCAAGTTCCTTTTAAGTTCAGTGGATCTGGTTTGCCAGGATACCAAACTGTAGAAACACCATTACCTGTTATAGCGATGGTAAGATTGGCTGAAGAGGCTGGAAGGGTGCGTGGATCAGTTCCCTTGCGATACTTGAGCTTCAGGTTGGATGTCATTATATATAAATAGGTGTCATCCTCACTCTTGGTGAACTGAGGCGCATCCAACTTACGATTGACAATGGTGAAGGTCGCCCGATCCTCAAACTTCGCTTGATCGCTATACTCCACTCTTATCATCTCCGGAGTAAGAACCGTAAAACGAGCATTGCCACAAGTAATGACAGCCTGACTTGTTGCTACAGGATCATTGACCACTACTTGTGCCATGGAAGGAGTTAACAATAAGCAACTACTCATCATAAGCATAATGAAAGGTTTCTTCATAATTCAAAAATTTAGTTGATTGCTAGATAATTCCATTTTTATTAATAGACGCTGCAAAGATAGTCATAATCTACTACCATCATGCGGCAAAGTACACGATTAGTACAAAAACGAATGATGACAAATCCCTTATTCCCATGATAATGAGCAACATACAAATAATCGAAAATTCGTATCAAGTACATTCGTCTTTGGAGGGGATTTTGCGGTAATAAGTGTTTTTTCATAAAAACACAGCCTATTATTTGGCTACCCAAAAATAATTTTGTATATTTGCACACAATTTAAAAAAGCGAGATTACCATGCAAAGAATTATTATAACATTCATATTGATATGTTCTTGTTGCCATTTGTCTGCAACAAGAAACGAGAAACTTTCTTTTACTTTAGATAGCCTTTTAGACAACAGATCCAAAATCTTCAAGCAAAAGGAGGCTAGTATCAACACCTACAAGGGAATCATGGACAAGGACAAGAGCACCGCCACGTTACTTTCTATCTATGACAAGCTATTCAATGAATACTACGTTTATCAGTTTGATTCCGCCATGGTGTATGTTGACAAGTCCATAGAGTTGGCTGATAAGACCGCCAACCAGTTCTACCATGACAAAAGCAGAATAGAAAAAGCATCACTGCTTGCCATCGGTGGACTTTATGGAGAGGCTATGTCTCTGCTCAATGAGATAGACTTTTCCTCGCTCACTCCATCTCTTTCCTTTGACTATACTATCACGAAGTATTATATATATATGTATTGGTCTGACTATTGCCATGACGCAACATACGCTCCCAAGTACAGACAAAAAGCTGCTGAGTTTCTGAAACAGGCGGTCGGTCTGCTCAGCAAGAATGACAAACGTTACAATTTTTTCCTGGGAGAGTACTACATTTACGTGGAACGTAACGACAAGAAGGCATTGAGTCACTACTTTCGTGTCTTGAAGGAAGTACCTGTCAACTCTCGTTACTATGCCATGGCGGCATTTGCAATAGCCAACAACTATAGTGCAAATCATCAACCCGAGAAATACGAAGAGTACATCGTACAGGCATGTATCAGTGACCTGAAGAACTGCACTCGCGAGAATCTTGCGTTACAAGACTTTGCCATGTATCTATACCAGAAAGACAACGAGAACGTTTCTAGAGCCGAACGCTACATCAACTTTGCCATGGATGACGCAAAGGCGTACAACAACCGACTGCGCATCATCGAAATCTCGCAAAAGCTGCCTATCATTGTCAAGAACTATCGAGAGAAGCTAACCACACAAAACAACTTGATGCGTGCTGCCTTGTGGGGGATTTCCATCCTCCTCATCATCATGCTCGTGCTTTTCTACTTCTTTAGACAACAAAACAAGTTGCTGCACAAGCATCGTATCGAACTATCTGACAGCAACACGCAATTATCAAGCCTCAATGATGCACTCAACTTGCTCAACACACGCTTGATAGACACCAACAAGCAACGCGAGCGATTGGCGAAACTGTATATCGACCTATGCGCCAAATTCATTGACCGACTGAGCAAGTTTGAATTATTGGTACGCCGAAAGATCAAAGTGGGACAAATAAACGACTTGCTCAACATGACTTCCTCCTCACGCTTGTCAGACAAGGACTCAGCCACCTTCTTGCTACAGTTCGACACCGCCTTCCTCGACATGTATCCTTCGTT
>OQVR01001043.1_pt1 | contig 12256 bp, 9 predicted proteins | sample 1691521 | NCBI WGS metagenome assembly OQVR01 (sample SAMN03418256, study PRJEB22391) | human gut metagenome | biome: human-gut; feature: organic feature; material: feces | host: Homo sapiens | place: Tanzania | collected 2013-01
TATCGTTCATCAGCGTAGGCTTCTTATATACCAGATTCTCTGGTGAAATTATATCGTTCATAATTTATAATTTAGAATTAAGAATTAAGAATTAGGCATACGCCATTGTCATTCGGAATTAAGCCCGTCAGGCAATTCTTAATTCTTAATTATTAATTCTTAATTAACCCTTTCAACGCTTCTACGATTTCTTCTGGCTCTGGCACGATGCCACCCAAGCGGCCGAAGTGCTCCACTAGTATCTGGCCATTCACAGCCAGGCGCACATCCTCTATCATCTGCCCGGCATTGATCTCAGCCACGAGGATGCCCTTCTTGGTCTTAGCCAATTCATGGATTTCCTTCTCAGGGAAAGGCCAGAGGGTGATAGGACGGAACAAGCCCACCTTGATGCCTTGCTCACGTGCGCTCTCGATGCTCTTCTCGGCGATACGAGCCGCACTGCCGAATGCCACGATGACATACTCGGCATCGTCCAGCTGCTCGGTAGCATAACGCACCTCCGTCTCTCGGATCTTCTTATACTTCTCCTGCAGGGCGATATTGCGCTGCTCCATCACCTCAGACTGAAGTTCCAAGGAAGAGAGAATGTTGGGCTTGCGAGTCTTAGGACGACCGATGGTAGCCCAAGGACACTCCTTGGCTATCTGCTCCTCGGTGCGACGAGGCTTCATAGGTGGCAGAACCACCTTCTCCATCATCTGTCCGATGACGCCATCGCTCAATATCATCGCAGGGTTGCGATACTTGAAGGCGAGATTGAACGCCAAGTCCACAAAGTCTGCCATCTCTTGCACAGAGGCTGGCGCCAAGACGATGACATTGTAGTCGCCATTGCCACCGCCACGGGTAGCCTGAAAGTAGTCGCTCTGCGATGGCTGGATGGTACCCAAGCCAGGACCGCCACGCTGCACGTTGACGATAACGCCCGGTATCTCAGCACCAGCCATGTAAGAGATGCCCTCCTGCATCAAAGCCACACCAGGGCTTGACGAGGTAGTGATGACACGCTTGCCAGCGCCCGCACCACCATACACCATATTGATGGCTGCCACCTCGCTCTCAGCCTGTAGCACCACCATACCGGTAGTTTCCCAAGGCTTGAGGAGAGCCAGCGTCTCGATAATCTCACTTTGAGGTGTGATAGGATAGCCAAAGAAGCCATCCGCGCCACATCTTATGCAGGCATGGGCTATCGCCTCATTGCCTTTCATTAATGTTACTTCTTCATTTGCCATTGTCTTAGTCCTCCTTCTTACGATAAACGGTAATGCAGCCGTCTGGGCATACGATGGCGCACGAGGTGCAACCTACGCAGGCCTCAGCATTGGCTGGCTCCACATAGCGATAGCCATGCACATTGACCTTCTTGGCCAAGGCGATGACATCCTGAGGACAAGCTTCCATGCAGAGTGCGCATCCCTTGCATCGCTCAGTATCGACCACAATAGCCCCTTTAATCTTGCTCATATTCTATTTCTTTCTTTTTTATTCCAGTGAAGACCACTACTCCATCCCAACAATTCCTAGAAATCAAGGATTATAGAAGTCCTTACAGTAGAAGCTCATGATACTATCCAGCATCTCCTTGGCTGCCACGGCAGGGCTCTCTGGGTCGAGGGCTATTGCCTCCATATAGCAGTCGAGGGCACGCTTAAAGTCGCCTTGCTTGCGCCAGGCGTTGCCTTGCAGATAATATTCTTCAGCTGTCATTTTACTCTGTATACTTTTTTGTTTTGCTGTGCGAAATTACGAAAATATCAAGACTTTAAAGAATAAAAGCGCAAGATTTAAACTATATTAATGTAGTTTTTCCTAAAAATGCGCACACTACTTTTGAGTGTGCAATTTTTCCGAATAAATGACCCATAATACCACTCCTCTTAAGATGAGGTAGATGATGAAGGCTAGCCACAGCGCATGATTGCCCAGCCAACCATGAAAGCTGATGAAAAGAATGAAGAAGCTTGCGGAGGCTATGGAGGTGGAGGCCAGCATCGACTTGCTCTGCGTGATGCCCACGAAGATGCCATCGAATACAAATGCCGACATACCCGCCAATGGTATCAGCACTGCCCACCAGAAATATTCGCCCGAAGCCTCTATCACCTGCCTATCGCTAGTGAGCAATCCCAGGAATCGCTCTCCCCCTATTATATATAATAAGGTGAAAGCCAAAGCCACTACCACGCCAAAGCCAAACACCCTCCTTACCATCTCGGAGAATGCTGCCCGATTGCCCGCTCCATAATACTTGCCTGCCAATGCCTCAGCAGCATAGGCAAAACCATCCATGAAATAAGAGAAGATGGTGAAGAGCGTCATCAGCAGCGTGTTGACGGCGAGCACCAGCGTATTCTCCCTGGAACCTGCCGCCGTAAAAAAGAGATTCACTGCCACCAAACAAAGTGTACGGAGGAAGATGTCCCTGTTGAGCGAGAAGAATCGCTTGAGCGGTTCGATGGCAAAGAGATGCCGGCGATAGTCATACTTGCTTAACCGGCGATAACAGATGCGATAGAACAGACATGCCATCAGGAATCCCCACCATTGGGCAATGACCGTTCCGAGCGCCACGCCTTCTACCGTCATACCGCCGACAAATACCAGCAGCAGAGAAGCTATGATGTTCACCACATTCTGCGTCAGCGATACCATCATCGGAATGCGCGTGTTCTGCATACCTATAAACCAGCCCGTAAATCCGTAGAGTCCGAGCACTGCCGGGGCTCCCCAGATACAGACATAACAGTATCTTCGTGCCAGTTCCACGACATCCGCTTCCGGCGACATCGCCCAGAGTCCGCAGCCTATCAGCCATTTCTGGAGAACGAAGAACAGCACTCCTATCCCCACACCGATACTCAGAGAGCGCACCAGGAGCCTCAGCACTTCAGCCAAATCTCTCCTTCCCAAAGCCTGCGAAGTCATTCCGCTGGTTCCCATTCTCAGGAATCCGAAAAGCCAGTAGATGACATTGAAGAGCATCGACCCTACGGCAATGGCTCCGATGTAAGCCGCATCGCCGATATGCCCGACGATAGCGACATCAACCAAACCCAAAAGCGGTACCGTGATATTGGATATTATCGACGGCACCGCTAATTGTAATATTTGTTTATTCACCTTTTTCAATTCTTAAACCTCATTTAGTTTTACTGGTATATGACCTTCAAGCTGTAACCACCTCTTTTAGAATTTAAAAATATACTCAATAAACTTACATTCATTTCGCTATTACCATCTGCTTATCAGCGAAAGCGCTACAAGCGTCAACCAAAGCCAACAGTTTGCTCCAGTTTGAGACAGGTTCCACTCTATGAGCAAAACATTTGCGCACATACACTTTTACACTTTCATTTCCAGCGGTAGCCTTAACCGTGAATTCTCCACACTCATTAGCCACCGAAGTCTCAATCTTCTTTAATGCTTCAGCAGAGACCTTATATCCTTGCGGCAACGGAATCTCTATATTCCATTCATCAACAAACGCCATCTTGCGCCAAACATCATCGATACGCTCTCGATCCTTGCCTTCTAGTTTCAACGAACTTCCTATTAACTTACCTACCGACAACAAATAGTTATTTCCAGCGCGTTTCACCATTCCATCCATCACATAATCTACATGATAAACAAAGTTAGAACTATCTCGACGGATTCCCACGCAATCTACTCCATAGCCACCGACTTGCACAGGATCACCATCGTGATAACTACTGATTTCAGCCTTAAACGGATCTATGGCATTTTTCCGATATTCATTGAAAGCTCCTTTTAATTCAGCAGATTCCTTCTTAGTATAACAAGAGTACGGATCTTTGTCGTCGTATTTCAAATATCGCCAATAAGCTTCAAGTTGGCTTGAACCAAAAAGCGTGTTATCAGGACTCACCAAAGACTGACCGTACATTTTCTGTTCACCCGAATAAGTTACCTTCCTACTGATATCAAGTTTAGTACCATCAAGTTTAACCACCATATCATTCACCGACTTATTGTCTTCAGCTTGACTCACAGGTATCGTTATTTGTTCCTCGGAATCTTGCATATACGCCTTTCTTCCTTGATATATATAAGGTATCTCGGAAGCAACCTTAGGATAAGTCCCAGGGAAGTAGTACACATCAGTTCCCTTAAGGCGGAAGAACCAAGATGTAGAATTATAATTAATCAGTTTATCAACAGGCAATGCACCAAACGGAGTGGTAATGCCCATTTCTATTTCCACGCCCAATTTACGCAAATAATTAGCCACTGTATTAAAAACCCTCTGAGAAGCTCCCCCACTAACATACTCAAAAGAATAAATACGGTCAGCTTTCTCCTCGGCAGACATCCCCTCTTTTTTGGCAGACTTGAAGACGCTCTTATACGTACTAGGAAGACCAGCAGGAGAATATCCCCCCTTAGACACATAAGATTTCAGCAATTTCCAATCGTCTTGTAGGATTGGTGTTACATCAGGATTGCCTCGAACACCTTTTTGGCGCATAGCTTTCTCTACTACTGCCACTTTAGTCTTGGTCGGGGTAATATACATCTCTATAAAAGGTGACTGCTCCAAAGGATTATACCAAATGGATGATTCTGCATCTACCGGCTTATCCATAACCATATCAAGCACTGCATTTTTGTCCTTGTCTGTGGTCTGAGTAAAATCAGGGGCACCATTCATCGTCCGATAGACGGTGGCAAGACTTTGGTCTAGCACACAGTGAACCTTGGTATAAAGGACAGGTTCGTCTTGACGAAGAACAAAATAGAAAGGATCCAACTGTTGTTCCTGTGTATCTATTTGGTCTAGAGAAAAGACATCAATACAATCTCCCACTTCCAAACCAGGCACAGCTATCTTCTGACTCAAGTCCTTGTCATTTTTGCCTTCCTTGACATCTACATAGTCATCTAAACTTACTTCCTGTACGTTACCATTCTTCTTTATAACACGAATGCCAAGCACCGTTTGCGTTTTATGATGATATCCCCAGGTCCACTTTCTACTTTTCGTCTTGAAAGTAAACTCAGAATAATCCTTCAACGCCTTTTTGTCATTGATTTGAATTAACATACGCTCCATATCCGTACAGTCTATCTGACGAGTAAGGCGAAGATTGAGCACCAGATCAGCCGTTGCCTTACGATAATAATCCGTGCTCAACTCCCGATAATAAGATAGTATGACGGCCGAAGCATTCTTGTATCTGTCGGGAACCGTTCGTTTTTGAAAGTCAGCAGGCGTACTGCTCCAAACTTCTTGCCGCACCTTTTGCGCCAACTTCAAATAATCAGCTTTCTCGTCAGCATTCACTGACAACGTAAAGAGCTGTACCAACAGAATACTGAAGACAACTCGGATTACTTTAATCTTTCCCATAATTCAACTTTTTGACTATGAATAATACATTTAACTCATTTTTCCTTTAATACTACTTGCTCATTACAAGCTGCTCCCCAATCACTTATAATCTTATTCCAAGCAGGGATTTCGCTTCGCGGAACACGTCTGTGGTGTATTACACACTCCTTATGCATAACAATCTGATTGCCTGCTTGAGAATAAGTGCGACAAAAATCAACCCATGCTGTATGAATCTGATAAGGTGCGGGGAGACTACTGACCTCCATTTTCTCTGGAATCAAAATCTTTACATCACGTACTTCTTTAGACCGCAAGTCTATCATGTAATCGGAAACCCGTTTGGTTGTATCCACTGGAGTCAGAAAAAGGCTCTCATCGAGATTGGCATCTAAATAAACAGTACCGTCAACCAGTTGCCCAGCTCCCTTTTTCATAAAAAAAGCAGTGATATTCAAAGACTCATCCCGAGGACGATTTCCCGTCATCACTATATCCCCAATCTTATCCAATCGTTCATCAACCCCCATCGCTGCCACCAAGGCTTTCTCTTTTTCATCTTGTGCCGTAGCGTCATTCCCCACTAGTATCCAAGACTTCATATCGCCCTTCCATTTAGAGTACAATTTTCCCTTTATATCGTAGTTTCCATCATCCCCAGATTCTAAGGTTGTCTGATATGTTATAGAAGAAAAGCAAGAATCAGCAGCCAGCTCAGGTAACTTATTCATACGAAAGCTATCTGCGTCTTCTACCAAAGCCATCCTTCCTTGTATATTGTCTGGCACATAGCCTAGAGGAACATATGGATTCGTAGCATCCAGATAATATGGCTTTCCCTGATAGAAAACCGTACATATCGCATGATCAATAGATGCAATAGAAGGATTTTCCTGCAAAGAATAAGGTACATCCCATGTCCCTATATCCGTTTGACGAGCATCAAAGCCTTGCGCCTTGAGCAAGGTTTTGAGCAAAAGAGCCATAGCCTTGCAATCACCATAACGCTTACGAATAGTTTCAGCAGGTGTTGCCGGTTGATGGGCAGAAATGCCTGCCTCAAAAGCCAAATATCTGATATTCTGCTGTACCCAGGCATAAGTATTGGCTATCTTGTCATAATCGTTTTTTGCCCCTTTCTGTATCTCTCTTAGTATTTCTTCTTGATTAGGAATAGAGCAATCCACATTAGCCAACTGATGAGACCAGACAAACATATCTTGCAGACTTTGGAATGCTCCCAACACCAAGAGATGAGGAGCACTATATCCCCAAGATGGAGAATTAGGTTCTATCAGCTGTGCAGGTAAGGAATGAATCACATAAGTAAAAACGGAATCTCCCTCTGCATTACATGTAGTACTTTTCTCTATACCAGCAGGAAGATTATATTCTTTTATCCGAAACTGCTGGAAGGCTTTTGGCTTGATTACCTCTATCTTCTTATGCTCTACATAATTAGCTTCACACAAAGGAATAGTTGTGAAATAAATAGGATTGAGATAGGTTCGAGTAAAAGAAGCCTTCAGAGTCTTGCCAACCTTTGGAATCTGATAGCTAAAGTAGCAAATCTTGGTATCATCGTAAAAGACATTACGAGGAATGGCTGACTTGTATTGTGCATACCCCTTACACTGTGCCTTGTCCAAACGAATAAACTCTCCGTAATAAGCACATGGTTGAACTAGAGCGGAATATTGGGTTACACCATACTCATAATCCGTAGTGTTAACAACAATAGTCTTACCTGCGTCATCAGTTTTGAAGACGTATCTATCATTGCATTGCAATATATGCACATTGTCATCAGCTTTTTGAGCCGAGATGGGTTGCAAAAAAGCGAAGAGCAATACCAGCATACTATCTAAATCAGCAAGTCTGTATTGGAGCATTTTTCTCATTTTCATTATACTCTGCTTCTTTTATTTATTCTGTTTGCAAAAATAAGAAAAAAAAACGAGAACAAAGGATAAGAAAAGAAATTATTTTGTTTTTTGCGTTAAAAACATATCATAATAATATAAAAAAGACAAAAGTTACCAGCTGACGATAACTTTTGCCTTTTCATTTTATATTTCTATCTTTTACATCATCATCAAACCTTAAATTTCGCAGCCTGCTCCTCAATATAGGCAGCATCGCTGAAATAGTCGATACGCATAGCCTTGCGAACCTCATCCATGGTCTGTGCGGCATACTCACGAGCTGCCTCGCTACCCTTCTTCAAGATATTGAATACCTCAGGAATATCCTGCTCAAACTCATGACGGCGAGCACGGATAGGGTCGAGCATCTTGTTGATGACGCTGTTGAGGAACTTCTTGGTCATACCGTCGCCGATACCACCCTTCACATACTGCTCCTTCAACTCATCCAAGTTCTTGAACTCAGGCCAGAACTCAGCAAAATCCTCATCGGTAGAGAAAGCCTCCATGTAAGTGAACACAGCGTTGCCCTCCAAATGACCAGGCTCATCCATGCTCATACGTGGCTCACCATTCGACATCTTCTTCACCTTCTTCCAAACGGTCTTCTCATCATCGCTCAGATAGATGCAGTTGCCAAGGCTCTTGCTCATCTTCTCCTTGCCATCAGTACCAGGAAGGCGACGGCAAACGGCGTTCTCAGGAAGCAAGATCTCTGGCTCTACCAATACAGGGGCATACACCTGATTGAAGCGGCGCACCAACTCACGAGTTACCTCCAACATAGGCTCCTGGTCCTCACCAGCTGGTACGGTAGTAGCCTTGAAAGCAGTGATGTCGGCAGCCTGGCTCACTGGATAGCAGAAGAAACCCAGCGGAATATTTGCCTCGAAGTTACGCATCTTGATCTCAGTCTTCACGGTAGGATTACGCTGAACACGAGATACGGTGATGAGATTCATCAAGTAAGTAGTCAACTCGGCAAGCTCTGGTATCATACTCTGGATATAGAGCGTACACTTGGTTGGGTCGAGACCCGCAGAGAGATAGTCGAGAGCCACCTCGATGATGTTCTGGCGAATCTTCTCTGGATTGTCAGCGTTATCTGTCAAAGCCTGAACATCAGCCATGAAGACAAACATCTTGTCGTAGTCGCCCGCATTCTGCAACTGTACTCGACGCTGCAAAGAGCCAATGTAGTGCCCCAAGTGGAGTTTACCTGTAGGACGGTCGCCCGTCAATATAATCTTTCCCATTATTTTCTTTTAAGGTTATTATAATAAGAGTGCGCCAAGCTGTGACGCACTCTGTATTTTTCTCTATTAGAACTCAGCGTTCTTTGGTGTACGTGGGAATGGTATCACGTCGCGGATGTTCTGCATACCAGTCACGAAGAGGATCAAGCGCTCGAAACCGAGACCGAAACCAGCGTGTGGGCATGAACCATACTTACGAGTGTCGAGATACCAAGTCATATCCTTCATAGGAATGTTACGAGACTCAATCTCGCCCATCAACTTGTCATAGCTCTCCTCACGAACAGAACCACCGATAATCTCACCAATCTGTGGGAAGAGGACGTCGGTACCCTGAACGGTCTGACCGCTCTTGCCACCGAATCCACTCTCCTCCTCGTCTATCTTCATATAGAATGCCTTGATAGCCTTAGGATAGTTGGTCATGATGACTGGCTTCTTGAAGTGCTCTTCTACCAAGAAGCGCTCATGCTCTGAAGCCAAGTCATCGCCCCACTCGCATGGGAACTCAAACTTCTTGCCCTTGGCGATAGCCTCCTGGAGGATGCGGATACCCTCGGTGTAAGGAAGATGAACGAACTCTGAGTCGAGAACGCCCTGAAGACGAGCGATCAAGCCCTTGTCTATCATCTTGTTGAGGAACTCAAGATCGTCCTTGCAGTTATCAAGAGCCCAACGGATACAATACTTGATGAAGTCTTCCTCCAACTCCATCAATCCGTCCATATCCAAGAAAGCAACCTCTGGCTCTACCATCCAGAACTCAGCCAAGTGGCGAGGAGTGTTACTGTTCTCAGCACGGAATGTAGGACCGAAGGTGTAGATGGCACCGAGAGCGGTGGCACCCAGCTCACCCTCCAACTGACCAGAAACGGTCAGGGAAGTCTGCTTGCCGAAGAAGTCATCAGAATAGTCTATCTTGCCATCCTCAGTCTTCTTGAGGTTGTAGAGGTTCTTGGTGGTTACCTGGAACATCTGACCTGCGCCCTCGCAGTCGCTGGCTGTGATGAGAGGAGTATTGAAATAGAAATATCCATGCTCATGGAAGTAAGTGTGGATGGCCATCGCCATGTTGTGGCGGATACGCATCACAGCACCAAAGGTATTGGTACGAAGACGGAGGTGAGCATACTGACGCATATACTCGAAGCTCTGTCCCTTCTTCTGCATAGGATAATCATTGCCGCAGAGACCGTAGATCTCGATGCTCTCGCACTGAATCTCAACGCTCTGACCCTTACCAAGGCTCTTAACCAAAGTACCAACCACGCTGATACAAGCACCAGTGGTAATCTGACGGAGCTGATTTTCATCGACCTTTGATGGGTCGACTACTATCTGAATATTATTAATAGTAGAACCATCGTTAAGAGCGATAAAATCGACTGCTTTGCTACTACGATGGGTACGCACCCATCCCTTGACATTCACGATTGAGTCGTAGGCTGTGCTCTTGAGCAAATCAACGACTTTAGTTCTTTTTACTTTTTCCATTGTTCTTAATAGGTTAAAAAGGAGACTAAACAGATAGTCTCCTTTCTTTATTATATCAAATATCTATTATTCGAAAGCACCCATGCGAAGCATGTCAACCTCTTTCTCTGTGAGGAATCGCCAGTCACCACGACGGAGGTTCTTCTTGGTCAAACCTGCGAACTGTACACGATCCAACTTGGTTACACGATAGCCCAGGCTCTCGAAGATACGGCGAACGATACGGTTCTTGCCGCTGTGAATCTCGATACCTACCTGTGACTTGTCGCGCTCATCAGCATAGTCTACAGCATCTGCCTTAATCTCACCATCTTCCAACTCGATACCGTCACGAATCTGCTGCAAGTCATGAGCTGTTACGTTCTTGTCGAGGTGTACGTGATATACCTTCTTCTTCAAGAACTTAGGGTGAGTAAGCTTGCTAGCCAAGTCACCATCATTGGTCAAGAGGAGCACACCTGTGGTGTTGCGGTCCAAACGACCTACTGGATAGATACGCTCAGGGCATACGTCCTTAACGAGGTCCATCACAGTCTTGCGCTGCTGAGGATCATCGCTAGTTGTAACATAATCCTTTGGCTTGTTGAGCAATACATATACCTTCTTCTCCAATGTGACAGGAGCGTCATGGAACTTCACCTCATCGGTGCGAAGGATCTTGGTACCCAACTCTGTAACTACCTCACCATTAACGGTTACTACACCTGCCTGGATGAACTCATCAGCCTCACGGCGAGAGCATACACCAGCATTGGCAAGAAACTTATTCAAGCGCAATGGCTCTGTTGGGTCGATATTCTCCTCCTTGTATTCGATACGCTTCTTCAAGCTATATTTTGCATTAGGATCGTAACCTGGAGTGTGCTGACGGAAGCCACCACCACGATTGTTGCCATAGCCACCACGATTGTTGTTGCCATAGCCACCACGGTTGTTGCCATAGCCGCCACGGTTGTTATTGCCATAGCCACCACCACGGTTGTTGTTGCCATAGCCACCGCCACGGTTGTTGCTGTTATAGCCACCACCGCGGTTGTTGCCGTAACCACCGCCACGGTTGCTGTTGTAGCCACCACCCTGTGGACGGCCGTAGCCACCCTGCTGACGTGGCTGGTAACCACCAGTTGACTGGTGCTGATCATCACCTTCTGCATTATTATTGTTGTAACGAGGACGGCTATTGTAACCACCCTGCTGTGGACGGCTGTTGTAGCCACCCTGCTGTGGACGGCCATAACCACCGCCACGGCTGTTACCATAGCTGCTGCCACCACGGTTGCTGTTGTAGCCACCCTGTGGACGGCCATAGCCACCACGGCTGCTGCTGCCATAGCTGCTGCGCTGTGGACGATCGCTGCTGCCCGAATTACCCTGCAGACCAGCTCCGAATCCTTCTGGACGGAAGCCACCCTCGCTACTGCTGTTACTACTTCTATCGCTGCCATAAGATGGGCGATGACTGTTAATACGTGGACGCTGTGAGCGACCTACACTACGATAACTCTTCTGATAACCGCCTGCGCTGAAGCCCTCTCGGGTGTTCTCGCTGCCTGACGATTGACTCTGTGGTTTGTTTTCGATTTCTGAATCCATATTACTTCTTAAATAAAAGCCTCACGGCCGGGTTAATAAATCTTATTATTTATATTTAAACTTGATATGATATGTCTGTACTTTTCCTGCCCTTAGGGGATCAGATAATACTTAAAATATACCTGTATAATTACTTGGAGTGATAGCCATCAGCTCAGCCTTCACGCTGTCGCTCACGTTCAATCCCTTGATAAACTCGTGGATGGTCTCCTCGGTCATGTGGGTATTGGTACGGGTGAGTGCCTTCAATGCCTCGTATGGATGAGGATAAGCCTCACGGCGAAGGATGGTCTGGATAGCCTCAGCCACTACTGCCCATGTATTATTCAAATCTTCCTGCAACTTCTCCTCGTGGAGGATGAGCTTGCGCAAGCCCTTCAATGTGCTCTGGATGGCGATGATGCTGTGACCGAGAGGCACACCGATGTTGCGGAGCACGGTGCTGTCGGTAAGGTCACGCTGCAAGCGGCTTACTGGAAGCTTCTGTGCCAGGAACTGGAGAATGGCATTGGCAATACCGAGGTTACCCTCACTATTCTCGTAATCGATAGGGTTTACCTTGTGTGGCATCGCACTGGAACCTACCTCACCAGCCTTGATCTTCTGCTTGAAGTAATCCATAGAGATGT
>OQVR01001053.1_pt1 | contig 12182 bp, 10 predicted proteins | sample 1691521 | NCBI WGS metagenome assembly OQVR01 (sample SAMN03418256, study PRJEB22391) | human gut metagenome | biome: human-gut; feature: organic feature; material: feces | host: Homo sapiens | place: Tanzania | collected 2013-01
GTGGCAGGAATACATCAGTATTACTGCATTGCAACGGCTGTTTCTGAGGACTTTGGAAAACTGGCTTATGGGGTCAAGAAGCAGATGTACAATCGTCTGCGGAACGACCTGACGCGCAAGGGTGAACTGAAAAAGGGCTATATCAAAGAAAAGTATGGAAAAAGCAGTCAACTGCGATTTCTGCATGGACGGCCAGTAGTTCCTGTTGGATATGTTCAGAGCAGAAATGCTCAGCACAAGCGGAAATCCGTCAACAAGTACACGCCGGAAGGTCGGGAACTGATTCACAAGAATCTGAACATTGACACCAAGACGATGCTTTGGCTGATGCGAAATCCTGTGCAGGGTAGGTCGATAGAATACGCAGATAATCGAATTTCTCTGTATGCAGCGCAACATGGGAAATGTGCAGTGACAGGTACAATCATGGAAGCCCATGAAATACACTGTCACCACAAGAAGCCTGTTGCGAAAGGAGGCAGAGATGAATACGGAAACCTCGTTCTCATATCGATTCCGGTTCACAAGCTCATCCATGCTTCTGATAAAGCCACCATAAAGTTTTACCTGAATCTTCTCAATCTCGATAGTACGCAAATTTTAAAGCTGAATAAGTTTCGTGAGATGGCAGAAATGCCTTTGATTGATTAAAAATCTTTTCTTGTTCAAGCTACGAAGTGTGTAAGTTGTATTGCAAGCCCTGTGCAACTGAATTCGATGGAACGCCGTGTGCGGTGAAAGCTGCACGCACGGTGTGGAGCCGGGGAAAAGCTGGAGATCATATCAAATGCTTACCTATGGCTATCTGGTGCTAAATCTCAGGGCATGAAGCAGCTGATGGCCGGTGGCGGGGTGGCTTTGATTGGCATTACCCTCGTGCCGCTGCTGTCCGGGCTGTTCGGCTAATCAGGCAGCTTGTTTGCTTCCCATAAATCCACGGAGGGTGCCGCTTTCTGGCGGCATCCTCCCGAAAGGAGGGCAACCCTATGGATTTCTTATGGGATAAGATCACGGAATGGCTGAAAGAAATGCTCATCGGCGGTATCGTGAGCAATCTGTCCGGGATGTTCGATGCGACCAATCAAAAGGTTGCCGAGATCTCCGGTCAGGTGGGCTTATCGCCGCAGGCATGGAACGGCAGCATTTTCAGCATGATACAAAACCTGTCGGAAACCGTGATCGTCCCCATCGCAGGCGCAATTCTCGCCTTTGTGATGACGCTGGAACTGATCCAGCTCATTACCGACAAAAATAACCTCAACGACATGGACACATGGATATTCTTCAAGTGGGCGTTCAAGTCCGCTGCCGCTGTCTTGATTGTAACAAACACATGGACGATTGTGATGGGCGTGTTCGACGCTGCCCAAAGCGTCGTTGCCAGTGCCTCCGGGCTGATTATCGGCGACACCAGCATCAACATTTCAAGCGTCATGGTGGGTATCGAGGATCGGCTGATGGAAATGGAGCTGGGGCCGCTGTTCGGCCTGTGGTTCCAATCGCTGTTCGTTGGCATTACCATGTGGGCGCTGACCATCTGCATTTTCATTATCACATTCGGAAGAATGATTGAAATATATCTCGTCACCTCTGTTGCCCCCATCCCAATGGCGACCATGATGGGCAAGGAATGGGGCGGCATGGGACAGAACTACATCCGTTCCTTGCTGGCGCTGGGCTTCCAAGCATTTCTCATCATCGTCTGCGTTGCCATCTACGCCGTTCTGGTGCAGAACATCGCGCTTGTGGATGACATCATCTACGCCATCTGGACTTGCATGGGCTACACGGTGCTGCTGTGCTTCTGCCTGTTCAAAACGAGCAGCCTTGCCAAGTCCGTGTTCAATGCACATTAACGGGGGTGATACTATGCTGACGCTCACGCCCGTTACCCTTGCAACAGCGAACGCTTTTGTTAATGCGCATCACCGGCACCACAAGGCAACTGCTGGGCATAAGTTTTCCATCGGCTGTGCCAAGGATGGAGAGCTTGTTTGCGTTGCAATCGTAGGCCGTCCGGTAAGCCGGTATCTGGATGATGGCTGGACATTGGAAGTCAATCGTCTTTGTACCACCGGTGAGAGAAACGCTTGCAGTATTCTCTATGCCGCATCTGCGCGGGCGGCAAAGGCAATGGGATACCGCAAGATCATCACCTATACGCTGGATAGCGAGAGCGGCAGCAGTCTCCGCGCCGCTGGCTGGAGCTGTGCAGGCATGGCAGGCGGCAAATGCTGGACAGGCAGCCGCAAGCCCGCCTCCGCTTTGTACCCGGCGCAGATGAAACTTCGATATGAAAAGCTCTTGTAAAGGGGGATTTCTATGGCCTATGTCAACGTCCCAAAGGACTTAACCAAAGTTAAGACCAAGGTATTATTCAACCTCACGAAACGGCAGCTTATCTGCTTCGGAAGCGGCGCACTCATCGGCGTACCGCTTTTCTTCTTGCTCAAGGGCAGCATCGGCACCAGCCCCGCCGCCATGGTGATGATGGTGGTGATGATCCCGGCTATGCTGTTCGCCATGTATGAAAAGAACGGTCAGCCGTTGGAGGTTGTCATCCGCAACATCTACCGCGTGTGCTTCCAGAGGCCAAAGCAGCGCCCGTATAAGACCAACAATTTTTATGCCGTTCTGGAGCGGCAAAACCAGTTAGACCGGGAGGTGTATCAAATTGTCCGAAAAGAAAAAGCTGACCCGCGCCGAACGAAAACAGATCGAAGCCGCCATCGCAAGAGCGAACCGAACGGATAAGAAAGAAAAATCGGCGCAGGACAGCATCCCGTATCAGCGTATGTGGCCGGACGGTATTTGCCGTGTGACCGACACGCGCTACACCAAAACGATCCAGTATCAGGACATCAACTACCAGCTCTCGCAGAACGAGGACAAGACCGCCATCTTTGAAGCGTGGTGCGATTTTCTGAACTACTTTGACAGCTCCGTGCAATTCCAGCTTTCCTTTGTGAACCTCTCGGCTTCGCAGGAAACCTTTGCACGGAGCATTTCCATTCCGCCCTGCGGGGACGAGTTTGACGGCATCCGCGCCGAGTACGCCGGTATGCTGCAAAATCAGCTTGCCCGCGGCAACAACGGCCTCATTAAGACCAAGTATCTCACGTTCGGCGTTGAGGCCGACAACCTCCGCGCGGCAAAGCCCCGTTTGGAGCGCATCGAAACCGACCTTCTGAACAACTTCAAGCGGCTGGGCGTTGTGGCTGCGCCGCTGAACGGCTTCGAGCGCCTGCACGTCATGCACGACATTCTGCGGATGGACGAGCAGGAGCCGTTCCGCTTTTCGTGGGACTGGCTGGCTCCATCCGGGCTGTCCACCAAGGACTTTATCGCGCCCAGCTCCTTTGAGTTCAAGACCGGCAGGATGTTCCGCATGGGCAAAAAGCTGGGTGCGATCAGCTTCGTGCAGATTCTGGCACCGGAGCTGAATGACCGGATGCTGGCGGACTTTCTGGATATGGAAAGCAGCGTCCTCGTCAATCTCCATGTGCAGTCTGTGGATCAGGTCAACGCCATCAAGACCGTCAAGCGCAAGATCACCGATCTCGACAAATCCAAAATTGAGGAACAGAAGAAAGCCGTCCGCGCCGGGTACGACATGGACATCATTCCAAGCGACCTTGCTACCTACGGCGCAGAGGCCAAGAAGCTGTTGCAGGATTTGCAGTCCCGCAACGAGCGAATGTTTCTGCTGACCTTCCTCATTCTCAACACGGCAGACACGCCCCGGCAGCTTGACAACAACATCTTCCAGACCTCCAGCATCGCGCAGAAATATAACTGTGCGCTGACCCGGCTGGACTTCCAGCAGGAAGAAGGACTGATGAGCAGTCTCCCGCTGGGGCTGAATCAGATCGAGATTCAGCGGGGCTTGACCACCTCCAGCGTAGCGATCTTCGTCCCCTTCACCACGCAGGAGCTGTTCCAGAGCGGTTCGGAGGCGCTGTACTACGGCATCAACGCCCTGTCCAACAACCTCATCATGGTAGACCGGAAGCTGCTGAAAAATCCCAACGGCCTGATTTTAGGCACTCCCGGCAGCGGCAAGTCGTTTTCGGCAAAACGTGAGATCACCAATGCGTTTCTCATCTGCCCCAAGGATGACATCATCATCTGTGACCCGGAGGGCGAATATACACCGCTGGTGGAGCGTTTGCACGGTCAGGTCATTAAGCTGTCGCCCACCGGCAAGGGCTACGACGGTTCGCCCTGCTACATCAATCCGATGGACTTGAATCTGGATTACAGCGACGATGATAACCCGCTGAGCCTGAAATCCGACTTCATTCTGTCGCTGTGTGAGCTGATCGTCGGCGGCAAGGACGGGCTTGCCCCTGTGGAAAAGACCATCATCGACCGCTGTGTGCGCATCGTCTACCGGGATTACCTCAACGACCCGAAGCCGGAGAATATGCCGTTGCTGGAGGACTTGTATAACGCCCTCCGTGCGCAGGATGAAAAGGAAGCGCAGTACATCGCCACTGCTTTGGAAATCTACGTCACCGGCTCGCTGAATGTGTTCAACCATCACACGAACGTGGATGTGAATAGCCGCATCGTCTGCTACGACATCAAGGAACTGGGCAAGCAGCTCAAAAAAATCGGGATGCTGGTGGTGCAGGATCAGGTCTGGAACCGTGTGACCATCAACCGCGCCGCCCATAAAACGACCCGCTACTATCTTGACGAGTTCCATCTTCTTTTGAAGGAGGAACAGACGGCTTCGTACAGTGTCGAAATCTGGAAACGCTATCGCAAATGGGGCGGCATCCCCACCGGGATCACGCAAAATGTCAAAGACCTGTTATCCAGCCGCGAGGTTGAGAACATTTTTGAGAACAGCGATTTCATCTATATGCTCAATCAGGCCGCTGGCGACCGGCAGATTCTCGCAAAGCAGCTCAACATTTCGCCGCATCAGCTTTCTTATGTGACCCACTCCGGCGAGGGCGAGGGGCTGCTGTTCTACGGCAACACGATCCTGCCCTTCATTGACCACTTCCCGAAGGACACCGAGCTGTACCGCGTCATGACCACCAAACCGCAAGAGGTGGCGTCGGCATGAAAAGAGAACCGCGTTTGCAGTTTTCCGACGCCGATCTTGCCGAGCCGAAGCTGGAAAAGCCCATCAAGCGGGTGAAAAAAGCGGAGGCCAAGGCGGATAAGGCGCAGGCGAAAATCCCCAAGAAAACCGTGGTCAAAAAGGAACGCGGCTTTGATCCGGCCACCGGCAAGGTCAAAACGCAGCTCCGGTTTGAGGAAGTGGATAAGAAAAAGCCGCCCTCCAAGCTGACCCATGCCGTGCAGGATGCCCCCGCCAACTTTGTTCTCTCTCAGGTTCACCGGGAGGTGCGGCAGAGCGAGGATGACAATGTAGGCGTAGAGGCCGCGCACAAGGTAGAGCAAGCCGTGGAGAGCGGCGGGCGGCTGGTGCAGTCTGCCCACCGCGCCCATCAGCTCAAGCCTTATCGTGCCGCCATCCGTGCAGAGAGAAAGTTGGAGCGAGCCAACATTGACGCGCTCCAGAAGAAAGCAGAGATCGACAGCCCCACCAGCAATCCCGTTTCCAAGTGGCAGCAGAAGCAGGCAATTAAGAAGCAGTATGCCGCTGCCAAGCACAATCAGGCGGCGCAGACTACGGCAAAGGCGGCAGAGAATACCGCCAAGGCCGCGAAAAAAGCCGCTGAAAAGGCTGAGAAAGCGGGCAAATATGTGTGGGAACACCGGCGCGGCTTTGCCATTGCCGCCGCGATTCTGCTGATGCTGGCGTTTCTGCTCAACGGCCTGTCCTCCTGCTCGGTGATAATGGATGGCGTCGGCTCCGGGATCGCGGCCAGCACTTATCCATCGCAGGACGCCGATATGCTGGGCGCGGAAGCGCAGTATTGCGAAATGGAAGCAGAGCTTCAGCGCTACCTCGACACCTACGAAAGCACTCACGACTACGATGAGTATCATTTTGATCTGGACACCATCGAGCATGACCCCTATGTACTCATTTCCATGATTACGGCGCTGCATCAAGGGGAATGGACGCTGGATGAGGTGCAGGGTACGCTCCAGATGCTCTTTGACCGCCAGTACATTTTGACCGAGGATGTGGTGGTGGAAACCCGCTACCGCACAGAAACCGACACATGGACGGACGCGGACGGCAACACCCATACGGACACCTATCAGGTGCCGTATGACTACTACATCTGCACGGTCACGCTGGAAAACTTCAATCTCTCCCATGTTCCCGTTTACATTATGAGCGAAGAACAGCTCGGAATGTACGCCACCTACATGGCCACCCTCGGCAACCGTCCCGACCTGTTCCCCGGTTCGGGCTACATCGGCAAGTATGTGGAGGGCAGCTATACCGACTACGACATTCCCCCGGAGGCGCTGGACGATGAGGTGTTTGCCGCCATCATCAAGGAAGCGGAAAAATATCTCGGCTACCCCTACGTTTGGGGCGGCAGCAGTCCCTCTACCTCATTTGACTGTTCGGGCTTCGTCAGTTGGGTCATCAATCATTCCGGTTGGGATGTGGGCAGGCTGGGCGCGCAGGGGCTTTGCAATATCTGTACGCCCGTATCCTCTGCCAACGTCAAACCGGGCGATCTGGTGTTTTTCACCGGAACCTACGATACCCCCGGTGTCAGCCATGTGGGTATCTACGTCGGCAACAATATGATGATCCACTGCGGAGATCCGATCTCTTATGCAAACTTAAATTCAAACTATTGGCAGTCCCATTTCTACCGCTATGGGCGCTTGCCGTAAAGGAGAGTGAACGATATGAACCCGAAAATTATGAAGCTCCGTGGGGAGCTGGAGAAGAACAAAGGCAAAATCTCCGATCTGCAAGGCCGCAACCGCGAGCTGGAAAAGCAGATTCGTGAGCTGGAGGACACCGACATCATCGGCATGGTGCGTGAGAACGGCATGACGATGGAACAGTTTGCTGAGCTGTTCCGCCGTATGCAGGCCGCGCCTGCACCGGCCACTTCGGAAAAGGAGGCGTTGAACCATGACTAAGAACACACCACGCATTTTTATCAGCCTGCTGCTGATGCTCCTGTGTATCGGGATTCTCCCTGTTTCCGCCTTTGCCAGCAGCGGCGATTATCCCGATGATGCGCTGCCCACCGCCGAAAGCAGCGCCGCAGACACGCAGGAAACAAAACAGATCGGCACGGTCACGACCAACGGCGGCAACCTGAACGTCCGCACCGGCGCAGGACTGGATAACACCGCGTTTACGCAGCTCCCCAACGGCACGGTGGTCGATGTGATTGGCAGGGACGGCGATTGGGTAAAAATCCTGCTGCCTGCCCGTGTGGGCTATGTGTACGGCAGCTATCTGACCGTCACCGACGCCGCCGACAGTACCGTGAGCATCGGCGGCATTACGCTTCCGTTTGATGAAAAAGAACTGGCCGACCTCTGGCAGTTCCTTGTCGGCGGCATGGCAGACGGCAGCGATGCGCTGACACCGGACGGCAATCTGACGCTGATCGACGATATTGGCACCAGCACCAAGGTAGGAAAACAGTTCATTACGCTGGAAAGCAAGAACGGCAATACATTTTACCTGATTATTGACCGTGACGATGAGGGCGAAGAAACCGTCCACTTCTTGAATCAGGTGGATGAGGCCGACCTGATGGCGCTGACTGGCGAGGAAGAAACGTCCGCCGTCTGCTCCTGCACCACCAAATGCGTGGCCGGTGCGGTCAATACATCCTGCCCCGTCTGCGCGGTCAACATGACCGAGTGCGTGGGCAAGGAGGCAAAGCCCGAAGTCCCCACCGAGCCGACAGAACCCGCCGCCGAGGAACCGGAGAAAAAGAGCGGCGTGGGCGGCATCCTTATCGTTCTGCTGATCGTCGCGCTGGGCGGCGGTGCTGCGTTCTACATCTTCAAACAGAAAAAGGCCAAGCCGCAGACCAAGGGCAGCGCCGATCTGGACGATTATGACTACGGCGAGGACGAATACGAGTTTGAGCCGTATGAGGACGAACCGGAACAGGATACTACGGAGGATACGAACGCATGAGATATTTCACCAATAATCCGCTGGAACGACTGATGATGCAGAAGCCGAAAGCAGCGCGGGAGGACAGCCCTCCCGCCGCTGCCAAGGAACACTTCTGCTACGGCTGCAAGCGCTTCGGACAGAGCTGCGTTCGCCCCTGCTACCGTGACGTAAAGAGAATGGAGGCTGCACCATGCGCCTTGTGATCGCCGAAAAACCATCCGTGGCGCAGAGCATCGCCGCCGTGCTGGGGGCAAAATCACGGCATGACGGGTATCTGGAGGGCAGCGGGTATATCGTGTCGTGGTGCTTTGGGCATCTGGCAGAGCTGGCCGACGCCGCCGTTTACAATGCCGATGATGCCAAATGGACGCTGGCAGCGTTGCCCATCATTCCTACCTCGTTCCGCTTCATCGTCCGCTCTGAAAAGCAGAAGCAGTTTGACATTCTGCGGGAGCTGATGCGCCGGGAGGATGTGGCAGAGGTGGTCAACGCCTGCGACGCTGGGCGCGAGGGCGAGCTGATCTTCCGCACGGTCTACTGCCTTGCGGGATGCTCCAAGCCGATTCTGCGGCTTTGGATTTCTTCAATGGAGGATGATGCCATCCGCAGCGGCTTCCAGCAGCTTAGGTCTGGGCGCGACTATGATGGCCTGCATCAATCTGCCCTGTGCCGTGCCAAGGCCGATTGGCTGGTGGGCATCAACGCCACGCGGTATTTCTCCCTGACGTATGGACGCACATTGAACATCGGGCGCGTCATGTCGCCCACGCTGGCGCTGCTGGTACAGCGTGAGGCGGAGATCTCCGCATTTGTGGCAGAGCCGTTCTACACCGTCCAGCTTGATTGCGGCTTTCCCGCCGCGACAGACCGAATGAAAGACAGAAAGGATGCCGATGCCATCGCCAACGCCTGCAAGGGCAAGACAGTAACCGTCAAAAGCGTGGAGCGCAAGGAAAAGTCTGAGAAAGCGCCCGCGCTCTACGATTTGACCTCCCTCCAGCGCGACGCCAACCGCGTTCTCGGCTACACCTCCCAGCAGACCCTCGACTATCTCCAAGCGCTCTATGAAAAGAAGCTCTGTACCTACCCGCGAACCGACAGCCGCTATCTGACCGACGATATGGAGGGCAGCGTCCCCGGCCTTGTCGCCGCCGCTGCCGCTGCCTGCGGCGTGGAGAAGCCGCCGACCATCTGCGCCAAGCAGGTGTGCAGCAGCAAAAAAGTCACCGATCACCACGCTATCGTCCCCACCATCAGCGCGGAAAAGGTAGATATGGCCTCTCTGCCGCTGGGCGAACGCGAGGTGCTGAAGCTGGCGGCAAGGGGCTTGCTTCGTGCGGTGGATGAACCACATCGCTACGCAGAAACGGTCATTACGGTGGACTGCGCCGGTCAGAGCTTCACCGCCAAGGGAAAAACCGTTCTTGCTCCTGGCTGGAAGCGCTATGAGCAGGAGCAGACGGAGGCAGCGCCCGCGCTGCCGGTGGTAACGGATAATCAGACGCTTTCCGTATCTGCCGCATCGGTCAGGACCGGAAAAACCACGCCGCCCAAGCACTTCACCGAGGATACGCTGCTGGCGGCGATGGAGAACGCGGGCAAGGAGGATATGCCAGATGATGCCGAGCGCAAGGGCATTGGCACCCCAGCGACCCGTTCCGGTATCATTGAAAAGCTGGTGTCCTCCGGTTTTGTGGAGCGCAGGAAGTCCAAGAAGATCACAAATCTGCTGCCCACCTCCACCGGCACGGCGCTTATCACCGTTCTGCCCGAACAGCTCCAGTCTCCGCAGCTCACCGCTGAATGGGAACACCGCCTGAAAGAGATCGAGCGCGGCGAAATCGCCCCGGACAGCTTCATGGATGGGATCGCCGCCATGCTACATGAGCTGGTGCAGACCTACAAGCCCATCCCCGGTGCGGAAGTCCTGTTCCCCTCCGGGCGTGAGGTAGTCGGCAAGTGTCCCCGCTGCGGGGCCGAGGTAACGGAATCACCGAAAGGCTTTTTCTGTGAGAATCGTTCTTGCGCATTTGTCCTCTGGAAAAACAGCCGATTCTTCGCCGCCAAGAAAAAGGCGCTGACGAAATCTCTTGCCGCTGCGCTTTTGAAAAATGGCCGCGCCCCGCTGAAAGGCTGCTACTCGGAAAAAACCGGGAAAACCTATGACGCCGTTGTTCTTCTGGAGGATGATGGGCAACGCGCGGGCTATAAGATGGTGTTCGACAATGGCTGATGCGCCGCGTATGGATCACAAGCAGCTCCGCCGCACCAAGAAGCTCATTCGGAAGCTCTGCTGTAATTACGATCACGGCAACTGCCTCGCGCTGGATGATGGAGAGCCTTGCGTCTGCGTACAGGGTATTTCCTACTCGCTGCTGTGCAACTGGTTCCGAAACGCGGTGCTTCCCGCCGACCATGAGCTGCTGGCCGACGTGATGCGGGAAAGGCCGGGAAAGCGCTGCGCCGTCTGCGGTAAGCCGGTCTATTCTTCCTCCAATCGCGCCAAATATTGCCCCGCCTGCGCCAAGCAGGAACGCCGAAAGCAGGACGCCAAACGAAAGCGTGAACAATACTGGAACCTCCGCAAATAGAGGGCGTAAAAGCCCCGTGCCGCAAGGCTTTTTCCATGCGGAATCACAAGTGGCTGCGTCATTCTATCCGCAAGCTCAAAAACAACGTCTATCTGCGGAGAATCGCCCCTGTGCAGGATGTGTTTTCTTCTGCGCAGGGGCGCTATTTTTTCTGAAAGGAGATCATCATGGCTGAAAAACAAACCAGCAAAGACCGGATGCGGGAGATCGTTGACAGCATCGAAAATGGCATCAAGGAGCTGTTCGAGAGCGATAAGTACCAGCAGTATCTCTCCACCATGAGCCGCTTTCACCGCTACTCGGCCAATAATACCATGCTCATCTATATGCAGCGCCCCGACGCCACCCATGTGGCGGGCTTCAACAAGTGGCGCGATCAGTTTGGCAGGAATGTCCTGAAGGGCGAAAAAGGGATTCGCATTATTGCTCCCACGCCCTATAAGAAAAAGGTCGAGGAAATCAAGACCGACCCGGAAACCAATGCGCCGCTGCTGGACGCGAACGGCAAGGCCATCATTGAGGAAAAGGAAATCCGTATTCCCATGTTCAAGGTGGTGTCCGTCTTTGATGTGTCACAAACTACGGGAAAGCCCTTGCCCCAGCTTGCCGCCGATCTGAGCGGAAATGTGCAGCAGTATGAGGTTTTCATGGAGGCGCTGCGCCGCGCTTCTCCCGTTCCGATAGAGATAAAGCCCGTTGCGCGGGATACGGACGGCTTTTTCAGCATTAAGGCGCAGAGCATCACCATCCGCGCCGGTATGAGTGAGGTGCAGACGGTATGCGCCGCCGTACATGAGATTGCCCACGCCAAGCTCCACGACTACGAACACATGACGGAGCTTGCGGACGATGGTGAGACGATCCTTGTCCCCGGCGAAAAGAGCCGTAACACCGAGGAGGTCGAGGCCGAAAGCATCTCCTATGCGGTCTGCCAGTATTACGGCATTGAAACGGGCGAAAACAGCTTCGGCTATATCGCCACATGGTCAAAGGGCAAGGAGCTGAAAGAACTTCGCGCCAGTCTGGAAACCATCAACAAGACTGCCTCCGAGCTGATTACGGACATTGACCGGCACTTTGCGGAGATTTGCAAGGAGCGCGGCATCAATCGTGAAGAAGTGAGCGCCACACAAACAGACGAAGCGCTTTATCTTGTGGATGGCTCGGTATATCTCCATGTGCAGCATACAGACGGCGGTTGGGACTATTCGCTCTACGACAAGGAAAGCAAAAAGCTGCTGGATGGCGGTGTTATTGACAGCAGCGCCATTGAAGATTCGCCGGTTGCATCTGTTGCCGGGGCTGTCCGAACGGAGGTATTTGCCATTCAGGGCATGACACCAACCAAGGTGACATTTGCAGATATGAAAATTCTGGAGGATTTACAGGAGGCGCAGATTACGCCGCCCTTGGACAGCGAACAGATCACCGGCGCAGTCGCTGTTCCCACCGATGCGGCAGATAATATGCTCCTGGAGCTGGAACAGGCCGTCCCGATGCCTGACCCCACGCTGACGGTGGACGATATGCGCAGCTATGGGTATCTG
>OQVR01001054.1_pt1 | contig 12182 bp, 12 predicted proteins | sample 1691521 | NCBI WGS metagenome assembly OQVR01 (sample SAMN03418256, study PRJEB22391) | human gut metagenome | biome: human-gut; feature: organic feature; material: feces | host: Homo sapiens | place: Tanzania | collected 2013-01
ATCACTTCCCTCATACACATAATTTATGTATGTGCCGTTTCCCCACCAAAAGAACTCCGGATAGTCTTCTTTAACTAAATAGTAAACCATGTCTGCCTCTTCATCTGTAATGCCACTGTTTTCATCCCATGTAAACTCCACAGATGATGCATGATGATCGATGGCACTCGCAATTTCTTCATAAACATAGCTGAGATTATTGGCATTCTCTAATCCGTTCAAATAGTTTTTTCCGATTTTATCTTTGCCATATTCCTTAGTTTTTAGATAATCCAAATCAGTGGTTGCATATTGATAACCAACATGACTTGTATTCGATTAAATAGCCTATTTGCTACGTATAATAACAGAAAAGTTTTTCATTTTTAATACCACTATTACCACGCGCATTCTAATTATCTGATTATTAATAAGATGTGCGTGGCAATAAACTGTTTTTTATTACCACACTATTACCACGCTATTACCACACCAGCTAGGTTCATGATGCTTCCTGCATCATGCAACAGACGTTCTGACCCCTGCTTACAACCATCAGGAAAAGTCAAAGTTTGCCAAGCACATCACTTCTCACGGCAGTGTGTATTCAAGAGCTGACATCAGCGCCATCCTCTACATGGCAGTGGACTGCATGAGAGAGATGCTGCTCGAGGGCAAGAAGATCCGTCTGGGTGACCTGGGTGACTTCTCCGTCCTGCTCAGCTCGAAGGGTGCAGAGGATGCCGACAAGTTTACCGCGCAGAACATCATCGACGTGAAGGTGCAGTGGGAGCCTGGTCAGCAGTTCAAGACCCTGCGTGACGAAACCGAGTTCAACCTCGTGGCAAGCCGCAGTGCTCAGGCTGCCATGCTCAAGGCCATCAAGGAGGGCAAGACCAACGTTGACCTCAACGCTCCAGTTACTCCGGAGGGAGGCGGTGACGGAACCAGCGGTGGCGGTTCTAGCACCGGCGGTGGCGAGAACAGCGGAGGCAGCGAGAACAGCGGAGGCAGTGGCGGTGAGAACTCCGGCAATACCGACCAGGGCGGAAACGTAGGTCTCTAGAAGCTTAATTGTTTAACCTTTAAATTTGAAAGACTATGAAGAAAGACACATGGAAGATGGTGTTGCAAATAGCCATCAGCATCTTGACGGCAATCGCAACCACGTTCGGAATCACTAGCTGTGCAGGCTAGAAAAAACTAGCAGCGTAGGCTAGGAAAACTTGCTGGGTAGGCAAGAAGATGAAAATGAAGAATGACCGCTCTCCTCTACCCCATGAGGAGGCAGTCATTTTCGGTCATTAAGGATTTTTCGAATAACATGACGAAAACATCAATTTATTTGCTTTTTGAAGTGTTAATTTTACAAAAAATGTCTGTTTTTCAAAGAAAAAGCCTTATTTTTGCATATTGATAACTGAGCCCACTTTAAAAAGTGGCTTGAAAATTTTAATTAACAAATTTTAGTTGCAGTCCGTAAGCAAAAGAACAAAGACTACACGCAACAATAACATGCCTCACTAACATGAAAAAAGTATTATTTCTATTGTTTCTAATTGGAACAACATTTACCGTATCAATATCAGCATCTGTCAATATACCATTAAACGATGGATGGCTTTTCTACCGTGGCTTTCAAGCATCTTCTTCTGGAATGACAAAAGTAAACCTGCCACATACATGGAATGCAGAGGACGGAATGTTTGGCAACACCGATTACTATCGCGGACTGTGTAACTACACCCGTAAGCTGCAACTCCCTGTCAAATACCAAGGAAAACGCATATTTCTGAAAGTTGGTGCTGCACAAACAGTGGCTGATGTCTTTGTAGATCATCATTTTGTAACACAACACAAAGGCGGATATACGGCATTTGTGGCTGAGTTGACCGACTTTATCAGACCAGGAAAGGAGAGTATATTGGAGATTCGTGTCAATAATGCGCCAACTATGGATATTGCACCTATATGTGGTGACTTCAATATCTTTGGCGGTCTATACCGTGGTGTAGAACTGATAGTGACCGATGATGTTTGTATTGCACCAGACTATTATGCGAGCTCTGGTGTGTTTTTCACTCAAACAGAGGTAACTGAAAAAAAAGCCACATTGAAGATAGAAACTCTACTTTCTTCACGAAAAACATCACTGGAAGGTTGCGAAGTGGAATTTCAGTTATACGACAGGGGGAAACAACTTCGTCGCTTGGTCTGCAACGAAATATCAGAAGGAAACAAGGTGGTAATGACCACTACGATTGACCATCCTCACTTGTGGAATGGAGTGAAAGATCCGTTTCTGTATCAGGCTGTTGTCATATTGCGAAAGAATGGACAAGAAATAGACAGGCGGCAGGAGGCAATAGGATTCCGCTATTATCACGCAGATGCAGATAAAGGATTCTTTCTGAATGGAAAGCCATATCGACTCAATGGGGTTAACATGCATCAAGATAGGGCTGAAATTGCCACAGCACTCTATCAGTACAACCACGACGAAGACTTGGATATTGTTCAGGAGATGGGATGCAAAGCTATCAGACTCAGTCATTACCCCCAATCCAAATACCTACACCAACAAATGGATCGTCGCGGATTGGTAGCATGGGCTGAAATTCCTTTCGTCAATGTATATGTCACAAACCCCAACTATGACGAGAACCTACGTCAGCAGTTAAAAGAACTGATACTACAAAACTACAATCACCCCTGTATCTTATTTTGGGGACTCTTCAATGAAATCAACTCTGGATGGTTAGACCGTCCTTCTAAAATGGCAAAAGACCTCCATGACTTGGCACACCAATTAGACCCTTCACGCCCAACAGTGGGGGCAAGCAATCAAAATGATGATTTCAACGGCACACCCGATTTGATTGCATTCAACAAATATTTCGGATGGTATGACGACAAGATGGGAGAAATTGGCAACTGGGCTGACAACGAGCACCGCCAACACCCAGAAAGGAAAATGGGAATCAGCGAATATGGAGCAGGCGCATGCGTATTCCAACAAACAGATTCATTAATTCACCCAGACCCATTAGGACAATGGCATCCAGAAAACTGGCAAACCTATTACCACATCAGAAATTGGGAAGAACTACAGAAACGCCCATACCTATGGTGCAACTTTATTTGGTGTATGTTCGACTTTGCTTCTGCTGGTCGTAGAGAAGGCATCATTCCTGGTCGCAACGACAAGGGACTGGTAACTTACGACAGGCGCACAAAGAAGGACGCTTATTATTTCTACAAAGCCAACTGGAACAAAGACGATCAATTTGTGTACATTGCAGGAAAGAGAAACACACAAAGAAACTGTAAAACCACCTCAATACAGGTATTTAGCAATAGTGGTCCTGCCTGTTTGTATATCAATGGAAAGTCTTACGGACAGGTAGTTCCTAACAACGTTAATGTGTTACTATGGAAGGATGTGACATTGGATACTGGTGTAAATATTATCGAAGTAAAGAATAAACATAGTAAAGATACATGTACATGGGTATTGTCTAACACCATTGAATAATATCACTTCCTACTCTTATGCAGTCCTGGTCGGTGAAGCAATACTGCAGGTTGGCTTCATCGGCTGAAACAAGCGTGTAGTGCTTCTTCAGATAGTCAATCTACTGAGTAGTTACATATACACTCATCATATTTAAATAAGGTTAAATCAAGTTTGCTGACCCAACAAAACCTTGCAGTATGATTCCTTTTCTGAATATTATTTGTATCTTTGCAAAAGAATCATGCCTGAGCAGGGTGGCAACAACTGATGACAGCTGTTGCCGGACCTATAAAGAAAAGAGACACAAAGTACACGAGACATTGAAGATTCTCATTCTCGCCGGCAAGGCTCAGCCGAAGATTATCAGAGAAGACAAACTGAATGAATTGATAACAACATAAAATAACAAATGGTTAAGAAAGAAGAAATTATATCTTTTGCATGGCAGCATATTCTGCTGCTCGTATCGCTCTATATAATGACTTTTGGAGTCGCAGCGTGTGTGAGAAGTCAGTTAGGTTCAAGCGTTATTTCCACCATCCCTTACGTGATGGCTTCGGCAGGTAAGATGCTTGATTACATCCCAGGATGGACTATCGGCGGCTACACCATCATGATGAATGCGATCTTCGTGGTGCTGCAGATTCTGATTCTGAGAAGAAACTTCGAGTGGGTGCAACTCTTCCAGCTCGCTATCGGCTTTATCTTCGGAATGTTCATAGACCTCAATATGGTGCTTACACAGTGGATGGTTTCAGAAAATATCCTGGTCAATGCCCTTGTGCAGATTGCCGGTTGCACCATCCTCGGTTTCGGAATTGCCATGGAGGTGAAGTGCGGCTCAGTAACCATGCCTGGCGAGGGCATTTCCATCGCCATTCACAAGGTTACCGGCTGGCCTTTCCCTAAAGCCAAGATTCGTGTGGACATCACGCTCGTGGTCTTAGCCATCGTGTTCAGCTTCCTGCTTCTCGGTTCATGGAAATGGGAGATTGTGGGAATCGGAACGCTCTTCGCCATGGTCTATGTAGGCGTTACGGTTCGCCTATTCAACAAGCATCTTGCGTGGTTCGAGCGCCTACTCCACTATCGTCCAGGTTGCCGCAGATATGTTTACGGACTGGCAAGATACATAAGAAGACAGATATAAATTTTTCTGATATGGTCAAGGTATTTAAGTACAACAGATAAAAATTAATTGGATAAAAATGAGAAAGGGATCAAGGGCAATGGATAGTGGGTGGGCATTGGAAGTAATGCACAAGGCTCCATATATAACTGTAAGTTTTATTGACGAAGAAGGCAAACCTTACGGCTTACCGCTGTCGCTCGCATCAGATGATGATGTGAACTGGTATTTTCATGGTGCTTTGGAAGGCAAGAAGCTAGAGGCAATCAAGGCTCATCCCGAGGTTTGCCTTTCTGCCGTAACCCGTTGTGCGCCTACGGTTGGTCCGAAGGATGGCAGTTTCACCCTGCAATTCAAATCAGCCATAGCATTCGGCAAGGCAGAAATCGTGACCGAGAATGCAGAGAAGATTCATGGTCTCCGACTAATCTGTGAACGTTTCCTTCCTCAACACATGGATGCTTTCGACCAGAGCATCGCCCGTTCCCTTTCACGCACGGCTGTAGTTCGCATCACGCTTACAGAGCCACCAACCGGCAAGCGCAAGCAGTATGATAAGGAGGGCGTGGAAATGAAATATGGCAGAATGGAATAACGAACATTAAAACATATAGATTATGAAGAAGATAAAGTTAAGCAATGGCGTGGAAATGCCACAACTGGGTTATGGTGTTTATCAGGTGGAACCTGATGAGTGTGAGCGTTGTGTGCTGGATGCTCTCAGCGTGGGCTATCGGATGATAGATACTGCGCAGGCTTATCTCAACGAGGAAGCCGTGGGCAACGCATGGAAGAAGAGCGGCGTGAATCGTGATGAGATTTTCCTCGTTTCAAAGGTCTGGCCTTCCAACTATGGCGATGGACAGACTATGAAGAGCATCGACGAGAGTCTGCGCAAACTGCAGACTGACTACATCGACCTGATGCTTCTCCACCAGCCTTACTGCGACCGCTACGGTGCCTATCGTGACTTGGAAAAAGCTTACAAGGCAGGAAAGGTTCGTGCCATCGGAGTGAGCAACTTCTTCCCTGATCATCTCATAGACCTGGCTTCAAACATGGAGATTGCGCCGATGGTGAACCAGATGGAGACGCACGTGTTCAACCAGCAGCACGAGACCCGAAAATACATGAATGAGTTTGGCACCAAGCTCATGGCGTGGGCTCCTTTGGCAGAAGGTCAGAACGGAATGTTTACCAACCCTACCCTCACCCAGATTGGCGAGAAATATGGAAAGACTGCCGCACAAGTAGCCTTGCGCTGGCTGTTGCAGAGCGATGTAATCATCATCCCGAAGACTGTTCATAAGGAACGAATGCAGGAGAATCTGAATCTCTTCGACTTCGAACTTGATGCTGAGGACATGCAGAAGATTGCTGAGCTCGACACCGCCCACAGTCTCTTCCTCGACCATCATAGCGGAGAAACAACCAAGCAGTTTATGGAGTGGAGAGCTGTGGTGAAACCTACAGAATAAAGAGACTCTTAGAAACGAGCTCACTCTTATATGATAAATTTCGCTAAAAAATTGGTTATTTCAAAATAATTGGTGTATATTTGCTTAAAAATCATTAAGATGGAGAATTATGGAAGAAAAATTATCGACTATATATTTGGTTAGCGGTCAAACAGCTCTGCAGCATCTTATGAACGTGAGCAAAAAATACAGGCAAATAGCGACCGAAGCGATATTCGAGTGTTTGAGACTGGGATATCCCCTCAACGACATGGAAATATCAGGCAAAGCTCGCGAGCTGCTGAGGAAGAGGAATGTAATAGGTTGATCAGTATTGCCAAGGAGAATAACTTATACATAGATAAGGCAGATTGGGATAAATTCGGCAATCGACGGATGATTCCAACAGGGGAAAGTATTGTCTTTTTGAGCAAGGACGGAAGTGTCTTCACAAAGATGAAATCTCCATTTTCCAAGGCTCCTTTAAAACAGACTCATCCAGAGGATATTATATATGAGCATCTGATACACAACATATTATTCCCTAATACAAGATACCGATTCATAGGAATATCTGAAGACATTAAAGGAATCAGAATCGTCTTGCAGCAAAAGAATATATCTTCCATGTTTAGAGTTCCTACCCAAAGTATGATAGATGATTATCTTCGAAATGTATTGGGACTATCCAAGGAAGACAAATATTTCTATGGGAATGAATACTTGGCAATAACGGACATTTCGAATCTTAGCGACAATGTACTTTGCGATGAAGATGGAAAGTTATATTTCATTGATCCCATCATCAGATTGAAAAGACCTGCTCAAGAAGTATGGGATTACCTCTATAATACGAGATGTATATAGAGATTGAAAAACATGTACGAGACATTTAAAAGATTATGACAGTATTCTAAAGGAATTACGTATGCAAATTTGTTTGCGTAAAATGGCAAAGTATCAACATAAAATCGTAATTTTGCATCAGAGATAAATCTTAACAAGGAGAATACTTAATTTATGATTAGCTGAAGCCAACATAATATCCGGCAAGGCTGAAAAACATTATATCAGATAGATTAAATATGAACATACACCAAATATCTTTCAGCCCTACGGGCGGAACTCGCCGTGTGGGCGAATTGCTGTGCAAGGGCTTCGATGCGGAGTGCTATGCCACAGAGCTTTGCACAAAGCAGGAAAATATGAAATACCCAGACATCAAGGCTGACGACCTGGTTGTTGTCTCCATGCCTGTATATGCCGGACGCGTGCCAGCCTTGGCCGTGGAGAGACTTAGCCACATAAAGGCGAACGGAGCCAAGTGTGCGGTTGTAGCTGTATACGGCAACAGGGCATATGAAGACGCCTTGGTGGAGATGCAGGATGCCGCTACAGAAACGGGGTTCCAAGTGATTGCCGCTGTTGCCGCCATTGCCGAACATAGCATTTGCAGGATGTATGGCGCAGGCAGACCGGACGGGAAGGACGCTGAAGAATTGGCTTCGTTCGGCGCAGCTATATATAATAAGGTGAAGAGCGGACAGACCGTCGAACCTCTCTCATTGCCAGGAAACCGTCCATACAAGCAAGGCTGCTCCGGTCCCTACCCTATTGCCGGCGATGCTTGCACGGAATGTGGAACATGCGCAAGCGAATGCCCTACGGGTGCCATTTCTTTTGATAATTCCAAAGGCGTAAACCAGGAACTTTGCATCGGTTGCATGCGATGCGTTTCGGTTTGTCCCATACAGGAAAGAGGCATCGGTGAGCGCCTCAACATGCTGACGGAGCATCTGAAGCCCCTTTGTAGCGACAGAAAACAGAATGAACTTTTCGTATAGCGATACCGTAAGGCACACGTAAATACTTTATAAATTCTAAAGTGTTTTAGTTAAAGATTTGCAACATTCCGACTCGAAAACATCGGGATTGTCACAATATCAGTATCTTTGTGTCGTAAATGACAGAACGATTATACATACACCATAAGGCTCTTCGTTTATAGTAAGTTGTCTGAACACACCGCTTTTACAGACAACTTAATATAAACGAAACATATATTTAATGGGTTTAATCATTTTATACTTTTTAGGTGCATTGTCACTATCCTTTTTATGTTCCGTCCTTGAGGCGGTGCTCTTATCCACTCCTATGTCGTTCATCTCGATGAAGGAAAGCCAGGGCAACAAGGCTGCCACCTTGATGAAACAGTACAAAAACAACGTAGACCGTCCCGTAGGTGCCATTCTTTCGCTCAACACTATCGCACACACCATCGGTTCGGCAGGTGTGGGAGCGGAGTCAATAAAACTCTTCGGCGAAGAATATTTCGGATTGATATCCGCTATTCTGACGCTGTTGATTCTTGTGCTTTCCGAAATCATCCCCAAGACCATCGGAGCATCATATTGGCGTTCGCTCGCCATGTCATCCACAAAGATTATCCGCGTGCTCATCTTCATCACCTATCCGCTTGTTCTGCTCTCAGAACTGATCACGAAGGTGTTCAGCCCGAAGAACCATCAGGCTTCGGTAAGCCGGGAAGAGGTTTCGGCGATGGTGGATGTAGGTACCACGGAGGGAATATTCCGCGAATCGGAAAGTAAGATTATCAAGAGCTGCATCCGTCTGGCAGGGGTAAAGGCACGCGAAGTGATGACACCTTCTGTTGTGGTAGAATCCGCCAACGTGAACCTTACCATAAAGGAATTCTACGAACAGCAGACGTGGAACTTCTCCCGCATTCCTGTATACGACAAGAACAAGGATTATATCATCGGCTATGTGCTGAAGGACATGGTACTGAAACAATTGTCGGATGACAAATTCGAAACCAAGCTGTCTGACATGATGCGTCCGATTCTTTCTTTCAACGAAGACGATTCCGTATATCAGATATGGGAGAAGATGCTGGAGAAGCACGAGCATATCTCAATCATCCTCGACGAATACGGTTGTCTGCGTGGCGTTGTATCAATGGAAGACGTTATAGAAACCATGACCGGCGTGGAAATCGTAGACGAAGACGATGTGGCTGTGGACATGCAGGCTTTCGCCAAGGAAAAGTCGCGAAGGATGCGTGCATAAAGGCTGTTGCATCATGGATGCTGCATGAGAAGTTGGAAAACATCACTTTTAGGTATTGCCCGATAAATGATTTTATCATAACTTTGCACTATTGCTAATAGAAAAGATTATGACAGAAATGACAACAACTATAATCATTGGACTTCTGATACCGCTATTAGGTACGATGCTCGGTTCGGCTTTCGTTTTCTTTATGAAAGACGAGATGTCTCCACGAGTACAGAAGTCGCTATTGGGCTTTGCCTCTGGTGTGATGGTGGCAGCTTCCGTGTGGTCTTTGCTCATTCCGGCTATGGATATGGAGGCGGAGAGCGGCAAATGGTCGGTAGTGCCGGCAGCTGTGGGATTCCTCTTGGGCATCGGCTTCCTACTGCTTATCGACGAACTAACGCCACACCTCCATATCGGCACAGAAAAGCCCGAGGGCATAAGGTCGCACCTTTCAAAAACCGCCATGCTTGCCCTTGCCGTAACCATCCACAACCTGCCCGAAGGAATGGCGGTAGGCGTGGTGTTTGCAGGAGCCGAAAACGGAGCTTCGCATATCTCCTTAGCCGCTGCCATTTCCGTATCATTGGGCATAGCCATACAGAACATCCCCGAAGGAGCCATTATCTCCATGCCGATGCGTGCGGCAGGCAACAGCAGATGGAAATCATTCGTGTTGGGTTCGCTAAGCGGAGTTGTGGAACCGATAGGAGCCATAGCCGTACTGTTGCTCGCCTCACTCCTGATGCCTGCCCTTCCCTACATGCTCGCTTTTGCGGCAGGCGCCATGTTCTATGTTGTGGTGGAAGAGCTTATCCCAGAAGCTTCCAGCGGACAGCACAGCAATCTCAGCACCATCGGCTTCGCCATCGGTTTCGTATTGATGATGGTGCTTGACGTAGTGATGGGATAAACTGGAAACACATGGACGAAATAGATGTTTTTAGTAATTCTTTCGAACGTCAGGTCCTTTTTTCCTAATCATATTATGCAAATTCGAATTAAAACACTACTTTTGCATATAGAGAAACATCAGAAATGCAATTACGGAAAACGAAGCCCCGAACTGGCTGAAAGCTGTTCATGCTGAAATAATTGCAGTTGGTAGTATTGATATCACATTATTTGACGAGAATACAGTTTAGAATGCATTCGTAATAAATTAGCGAACAGATATTATGATTTATCAGAATGGGGTTCCAATAATCAAAAAAAAACAGATATGAATATTAAGGATGTTGTCACATTATTCAAAGACCACCAAATCCAGTATGGGCTAAATGGTGATTCTGACAACCAAATGCAAGAATTATATAAATGGGAATTGGTGTCTGAACAAAATGGACACCCAGACCCTAATGCTGTAGATTTTTCTAAAGAGATTAATTCTCTTGTACTAAAGAATCTATGCTTTAGTACGCAGATTACCGCAATTAGGAATTTTGCGAAATATAAGCCAGAAGAGTATAGAAAGCTCTTCAGAGTACTGTTTGATGAAAACATTCTTCTACAGGAAAGAATCGAGAAATTCACAGGTGGTTGTAAAATATTATGGGATGATAGGATTAAGGCAATGTTCAATAATAAGACAAGTGCTATGTGTGATGAACGACTTATCAGCTGTTTCCTAACATTACATAATCCTCAGAAATATACTTTCTATAAAAATGATGTATATAATAATTTATGTGGGCTTTTAGAGATTAAGCCACGAAAAGCTGGTCATAAGCTTGTTCATTTTTACCAACTACTGGAACAGTATGTTATTCCAGAAATAAAGAAAGAGGAGGATTTGATTTCATCAATCAATAAAGAGTTGGACAATCATGGATATATTCAAAGCATACCACTTATTGCCCAAACTGCTTTATGGTATTATCACAGAATGTTTGAAAAAAGCACATACAACGTAAAAGCAGAAAACAAACTTGTTGAAACAAGAAATAACAGCATTATGATGTATCAGAAATATATTGACTTACTGAAAGAGAGCAAGAACTTAGTTCTTACAGGCGCCCCTGGTACAGGTAAGACCTATATGGCACAGGCCATAGCAAGAGAAATGGGATGTGGTGAAGGCGAAATGTGCTTTGTACAGTTTCATCCGTCTTACGACTATACTGATTTTGTAGAAGGTCTACGACCTATCATGATATCTGATGGACAAATGGGATTTGAGCGTAAAGATGGACTATTTAAGGAGTTCTGCAAGAAAGCTATCAAGAATTTGACTGATTCTGCAAAGAGTGTTGAAAATCTATCTAAAGAATTATCATGGGAAAATAAGTTACAACAATTTATTGATGATTCTATAGACAACGACACAAAATTTAAATTATCAAATGGAAGTGTGTTTTCGATAGATGAAATCAAAGGGAGAAATATTATAGCTCATAATGATAGTAACTCCAAAACGCCACTTATTCCTATAAACGTTGATGAAATAATAGAGTTGTTGACCAATGAAGTTCCACTAAATATAGTGCGTGATATCCGTACATATTTTAAGAGAAAATTTGGTACTCAACCAGATTCTTATGCATTCATCATTACGAAAATAATTCGTGAAATGAAATTTAAGGAGCAAGTAATATCTGCAAACAAAATTGAACGTAAGCCATTTGTTTTTATCATTGATGAAATCAATCGTGGAGAGGCTTCAAAAATATTTGGAGAACTATTCTACGCCATTGACCCTGGTTATAGAGGCAAGAAAGATATACGGGTAAAGACTCAATATCAGAACCTTGTACCTGAAACAGATGTGTTTGCAGAAGGATTTTATATTCCAGAAAACGTATTCATCCTTGGCACAATGAATGATATTGACCGTAGTATTGAGAGTATGGACTTTGCTATGCGCCGCAGATTTACGTGGAAGGAAATAAAGCCCGAAGACACACAATCTATGCTTGACTCTCTCGAATGTGCAGACAAAGCAAAGAGCGTAATGGTAAGATTGAATAATGCCATATCCTCTATTGAAGGACTTGGCGCAGCCTACCAGGTTGGACCATCATAC
>OQVR01001063.1_pt1 | contig 12104 bp, 8 predicted proteins | sample 1691521 | NCBI WGS metagenome assembly OQVR01 (sample SAMN03418256, study PRJEB22391) | human gut metagenome | biome: human-gut; feature: organic feature; material: feces | host: Homo sapiens | place: Tanzania | collected 2013-01
GGCGGGGTGGGGTGGCTGCTGGAGCCGGAGTTGTGCTCGCATACCGTTGTGATCACATGGTCGCCCGGGTGCAGCACGCCGTTCAGTACTGTGTTCAGTGCCATGGTTGCGTTGGCGGCAAAAACAATGCAGGAGGGGTCTGGCGCATGGAAAAGCTCTGCCAGCGCCAGACGGGTGTCCAGCACGATCCGTGCGGCGTGAAGGGTAGGCTCATGTGCGCCGCGCCCGGGGTTGCCTGCCGTGTGCAGTGCCTCCAGAATAGCCTGCTCCACCTGCGGCGGTTTATGCAGGGTGGTGGCCGCGTTGTCCAGATAGATCACGGCTTTACCACGTTCCCGGCCTGCGTCAGCTTTTCAGCAATGGTGTACATATTGGTCACGCTGCCCACAGCCAGCTTCTCGGTAAGGCCGTAAAAGTTCAGGCAGGTGCCGCAGGTCAGGATCTCCACGCCCTGTGCTTCCAGTGCCTTGAGATCTTCCAGCATGGCAGAGCCTTCACAGGTCAGCGCCGCACCGCCGTTATAGAACAGGATAGTCTTGGGCAGCTTGTCCTGCTGGGTCAGCGCAAACACAAAGGCCTTGAGCAGGGTCTTGCCCAGCTCCTCGCTGCCATCGCCCATAACGGCAGCGGAAATAGCCACCACCGTATCGGTGCGGGCATCCGGTGCGCAGACAGGAGTTTCCTCTGCCGGGGTGCCTGCTGCTTCTCCCAGCGTGAACAGCACACGGTATTTGCGCTCCTTCAGTTTTTCTGCGCTGTACTGATAGCCCTTCTGCTGTGCCATCTTGGTCAGGTTCTGTACGGCGATCTCATTGTCCACCAGTACCTCCACCTGTCCCGCGCCCTGCAGCTCAGAAATCGCCTTTTTCGCCTTGACGACCGGCAGCGGGCAGGCATCGCCCAGTGCATCTACTTTGATAAATTCAGCCATGCTGACTACTCCTCTCATTTGTCTGTTACAGTGATCTCAATTTCCTGCTTCGGCAGGATCTCGCCCACAATGCTTGCAGGCAGACCTGCGGCGCGCAGCGCCTGTTCCAGTGCCGCTGCATCCGCCGGGTCTACCGCCAGCAGCAGCCCGCCGGAGGTCTGCGGGTCGAACAAGACCTCCTCCATTGCAAAGCTTACGTTCTCGAACCGGACGAACGGCCCGGTATGGTTGCGGTTGCGCTGCCCGGCGGCGGTGTACAAAAACGCATCTGCTGCTTTTTCTGCGCCCGGCAACACCGGCACGGCATCCGCGTGGATGATGCAGGAAAGTTTGCCGCCCATCATCTCATGCAGATGGCCGAGAAAGCTGAAGCCGGTCACATCCGTAGCAGCATGGACGTGATACTTGCGGCTGAGCTCTGCCGCCGTTTTGTTTAAGGTGGTCATGGAGCGGATGGCGGCTTCCATCTCCTCCGGGGCGGCTTCGCCCACGCGGTTTGCCGTACACAGCAGCCCCACACCTAAGGCTTTGGTCAATACCAGCTTGTCGCCGGGCATACCGGTGTCGTTCGTGTACATCCGGTGCGGGTCAACAAGGCCGGTCACGGAAAGACCGTATTTCACCCCGCTGTCCGCGATGGAATGCCCACCCGCAAGACTGCCGCCAGCTTCTGCCACCTTTTCAGCGCCGCCGCGCAAAATTTCGCCCAGCACATTCAGATCCATATCCTCCGGGAAGCAGACCAGATTTAAGGCAGTTTTTACCTCGCCGCCCATGGCGTAGACATCGCTCAGGGCGTTTGTGGCTGCGATCTGCCCAAAAGTATAGGGGTCGTCTACCATCGGCGGAAAAAAGTCCACGGTCTGCACCAGTGCAATGTCATCCGTAATGCGGTAGACTGCGGCATCGTCCCGGCTGTCGTAGCCGACCAGAAGATCCGGGTCTTTTTCGCCCCGGGGCAGCTTTTCCAGAATACGGCTCAGCACCCCGGCACCCAGCTTTGCGGTGCAGCCGCCCCCGGTACAGAATACGATCTTATCTTCCTTGCTCATGCACGTTCTTCCTCTTTGAAATGCGTCAGTAAGCACGGTATGCCATGCTGACGCAAAAGCTGTTGTATTTGTATGCCCTGCTGGCGCAATTCCGGCGTATCAGCCTGATTGAGCACAGCGTAAAACTGTCGGTCACCCACCGCCTTGCGACCGCCCTGCGTGCTTGCAATCAGCTGCGCCAGCATGGGCGGCGTAAGAGGTGCATCCGGCGCAGCCGCTAAAAACTGCGGACGGATGATATCATAGCGGAGGCAGATCTCCCGCAGGGGCTTGCCCAGCGCCGAAAGCCCTGCCACCGCCAAAACGATATCGCTTTGGGGCAGCAGCACCGGCTCATGCGCCGCCGGGACCTTGCAGGGATGGTGCTTTGCACCGTCTGCTTCTATAAATACCGCATCTGCCTGCGCCATCCGGCGCAAAAGCTGCGGCGGCGGCAGGGTCAGCTTGCCGTTTTCTGCCGGGGTTCCGATCACTGCATAGTGACCCGCTTGCCATAAGGCGGCAAGCGCTGCATCATCCGGTGCATAACAGGCAGCAGGCTGACGGATATGAGTGGTCGTGGTCACAAGCACCCGCCAGCCCTTGCGGGCACAGTGGTCTGCCATGGCATACAGCAGAGTGGTTTTACCCCCGCCGCCTACCAGAGAAACGACATGCCCTTTCTCTGCCAGAAACGGAAGTTCTTTTTCGCTCAGCATCTGCCTTTAGTGCTTGGCTGCAACTGCCATGGCGATCTGCTCCGGGGTGATGGGAAGCTCGTAGAAGCGGGTGCCGATAGCGTTGTAAATGGCGTCCGAGATGGCGGGCAGCGGCGTATTGATGACCACCTCGCCGATGGACTTTGCACCAAAGGGGCCGTTGGGCTCGTAGCTGTTCTCAAACTCCACATAGATGTGGCCGATATCGTTGCGGGCAGGGATCTTGTACTGGAACAGAGAATTCTCTTCCGGGTAGCCGTTTTTGTCGTAGGTGATGTTTTCGGTCAGAGTCATGCCGATGCCCTGCAGGATGCCGCCTTCGGCCTGCACCCGGGTCAGGTTGGGGTTGATAGGCGTGCCGCAGTCTACGCAGGCATCAAATTCCAGCACCTTCACCTCACCGGTCTCGGTGTCCACTTCCACCTCGGCAGCGCCCACCATATACGGCGGCGGCGACAAAGGCGAGGTGTGGGTCTCGGTAAATTCCAGCGGGACCATATGGCCGAACTGAGAGGCAAAAGCGATCTCAGACAGGGTCTTTTGGCGGGTGGGGTCGGCGCTTTCAAACACGACCTTGCCGTCAAACTCCACGGCATCCGCCGGGCAGTTCAGCAGCTCCGCGCCCAGCTTGCAGATCTGTTCCCGCAGCTTCATAGCGCACTTTTCGGTGGCCTTGCCGGTGACATAGGTGGTGCTGGAAGCATAGGAGCCGGAATCGTAGGGCGAGGAATCCGTATCCGCACCAAAGACGGTAATGTTATCCAGCGGGCAGTCCAGCACCTCGGCAGCGATCTGCGCCAGCGTGGTGTCACAGCCGGTGCCCATATCGGCAGCACCGATCATCAGGGTATAGAAACCGTCATCGTTCAGCTTGAGGGTAGCGCTGCCCACATCCATGCCGGAGATACCGGAGCCCTGCATGGCCATACCCATGCCCACGGCACGGATCTTGCCGTTGCCCATATCCCGGGCGGGATACTTGTGCTCCCAGTCGATCATCTCGCGCACCTTGAGCACACATCGGTCCAGCGCACAGCTGGTATTTACCGCGCCGTAGTAGGCGGGCATCACATCGCCCTCCTGCACGGTGTTCTTCAGGCGCAGCGCAATGGGATCCATGTTCAGCTTGTGCGCCAGCTCGTTGACGGCAGATTCCACCGCAAACAGACCCTGCGTAGCGCCGTAGCCGCGGTATGCACCGGCAGACATGTGATTGGTGTATACCACATCGCTGACAAAGCGGAAGGCCTCGGCCTTGCCGTACAGCGGGATGGACTTGTGACCGGACAGACCCACAGTAGTGGGGCCATGCTCACCGTAAGCGCCGGTGTTGGACAGGGTGTACAGGTCGATGCCCTTCACGATGCCGTCCTTGGTAGCGCCCAGACGGACATGCATCTCCATCTCGTGGCGCGGCGAAGAAGCCGTCTGGCTTTCCACACGGCTGAAGATGATCTTGGAGGGCTTTTTGGTCATCCAAGTCACAAAGGCCGGGTAAACCTCACTGACGGCGGTCTGCTTGGCACCAAAGCCGCCGCCGATGCGGGGCTTGGAGACACGCACCATGGATTTGGGAATGTGCAGTGCATTGGCGATGTTGCGGCGGGCGTGGAAAACGATCTGGGTAGAGCTGAGCACATTCAACCGGCCGTAAGTATCAATGGAGCAATAGGTGCGGAAGGTCTCCATCATAGCCTGCTGGCAGGCCTTGGTGTGGTAAACATGGTCGATGACCACATCACATCCGGCCAACACAGCGTCGATGTCACCGTTGCCGCATTCATCATGGGCGCAGAGGTTGCGCTTGTTGTCAGCACCCACGGGGGAAAGGCTCTCCCAGTTATCCTCCGGGTGCACAAGGATGGGGTTATCCTTTGCGGTGTGGAAATCCAGCACGGCTTCCAGCACCTCGTAGTCAACTTTGATAAGCTTGAGTGCCTTGTCCACGCACTTTTCATCTTTACCGGCTACGATAGCCACCACATCTCCCACAAAGCGGACATGGCGATCGATGAGCAGACGGTCATAGGGACTGGCCTCCGGGTAGGTCTGACCGGCCTGCGTGTAACGGCGGGCATCCTGCGGCACATCCTCCCAAGTGAAGATAGCCTCGATGCCGGGCACTTTTTTCGCAACGGCGGTGTTGATGCTGTGGACGATGGCGTTTGCATGGGGCGAGCGCAGCAGCTTGACGATCAGGCAGTCCTGCGGGATAAGGTCATCCATATAAACAGGCTGGCCGGTGACCAGCTGCATCGCGTCTTTTTTGCGGAACGGTTTGTTGACGGTTTTCACTGTACGCCCTCCTTCTGCTTTTTCCATGCCAGAAAGTTCATGATGCCGCGCAGCTGGCCTTCGTATCCAGAGCAACGGCAAAGGTTTCCGGCAAGGTATTCCTTCACCTGCTCTTCGGTAGGGTACGGCTGCTCACGAAACAGAGCCAGCGCGTTCATGATAAAGCCCGGGTTGCAGAAGCCACACTGCTCTGCGCCCTGATCTGCGATAAAGGCACCGAACTCGGCGGCCTCCTCCTGCAGGCCCTCCAGTGTGGTGATCTTATGCCCATCGGCACGGGCTGCCAGCACGGAGCAGGACAGCACGGGCTTATCATCCATAAACACGGTGCACAGACCGCAGTTGGAGGTCTCGCAGCCGCGCTTGACGCTCTTGCAGCCATGTGCACGGACAAAATCAATCAAAAGCATATCCGGGGCGATTTCCTCGGATACCCGGACACCGTTCAATGTAAGTGTGATCTGCATTTACTTTTCCTCCTGCATTTTACGCTGTTCCAGTTCCAGCACCGCGCGCTTTGTCAGCACGCTCGCCAGATGCCTGCGGTACTCGGCGCTGCCGCGCATATTGGAGCCGGTAACGATCTGTGCCTTTACCCTTTCGGCAAACTGTGCGGCAAGCTGTTCTGCCGCAAGGGCAGGCTCTGCCGGGAGCTCGAACCGCACGGCGCGCAGCGGACGCGCACCGATGACGATGCGGTAATCTCCGGACTCCATCCGGGCAGCGGCACAGGTCAGCACCGGGATATCAGTCTGGCTGTTGCGCACCGACTGGTAATAAAGCTGCATCGGTGTCTTTTTTACGATCAGCCGCACCAGAACGTCCCGGTCGTAGGGGCGCTGTGCATATTCCTGCAAAGGCAGGATGCCGCCCTTGTACAGCTCTACCTCACAATCCATGGCAAGGAACATGGTCAGCACATCTGAAAAGCCAAACCTGCTGTAAATGCTGCCGCCCACAGTTGCCAGATTGCGCAGCTGCACGCCCACAATATGGCGCACGGCCTCCCGCATAGCACCATGGGTGTAGGCGGCAAGTCCCGGATGCTGTTCCAGCTGGCGCAGGGTGACCATAGCGCCGATGGAAAAGCTGTCCTCGGTCTCCTCAATGGTGTCCAGCCCCAGACCGGAAAGGTCGATGGCGGTGCCGACATTGATGGTTTCCATCTTCAGCCAGATCATGCCGCCCAAAATGCGGTTTAGCTTTTTCTGGTTCAGCTGCCACGCTTCCTCCAGACTTTCTGCCCGCTTGTATTCTCGGATCGTCATCATGTGCAGTACCTCTCTTTTCTATCGCTGCGATATCTCTTCTTTTATTTTAGCACAGCTTTCGATATAATACTATTATAAAATGCTGCTGAAGGAGTGTTTTTGTATGAAGAAGTCGATTACGGTCGGCTGTGTGATCATGGCTTCCGGGCTGAGCCGCCGGTTTGGTGCAAACAAGCTGCTGGCAGATTTTTGCGGTCAGCCCATGCTCTGCCGGGCTTTTGCCGCCACTGCCACACCCGGTATCGCTGCCCGCATCGTGGTGACCCGCTCGGAGGAAGTGCAGGCGCTGTGCAGGGCGTATGGCGTTCCTGTGCTGCTGCACAGCCTGCCCGGCCGCAATGATACCGTTCGGCTGGGGCTTTCGGCGCTGCTGGAGCAGCTGCCGGAGCTTAGCGGCTGTATGTTTCTGCCCGGGGATCAGCCCCTGCTGCGCCGGGAGACGGTAGAAACCATGACAGAACGCTTCTGCCGCGAGCAGTCCTCCCCGGCAAAATGGCAAAAAGAAACAGAACGGGAGATCTTCCGTCTGGGAGCCGTGGCCGATAACGACCCGGCACCGCTTGTCGGAAGTCCCGTTCTGTTTGGAAGCAGCTTCTTTTCAGAACTGCTCACCCTGCCGGAAAACAAAGGCGGCAACGTGCTGCTTAAAAAGTACCCTGCGCAGGTGCGCACGGTCTGTATTGCAGACAGCGCAGAACTGCTGGACGCAGACACCCCGCAGGTGTTGCAGCAGCTGGAGACCCTTGCCCGGCTAAAAAACTAAGTTTTACTCTGCCATATCGTTCTTGGGCAGCAGAACGTTCAGCAGGATTGCCACAAAGGCAGCCGGAACGATGCCGGACTCGCCGCAGATCAGCTGGAGGGCCTGCGGAGCCTGTGCCAGAATGCCGCTGTTGGCACCCATGCCGTAGCCCACGCCCAGTGCCACGGACACGATGGTCAGGTGGCGCGGGGTCATCTTTTCCTTGGTGATCAGCTGGATGCCGCTGACCACGATGGAAGAGAACATCATAACGGCTGCACCGCCCAGAACGGCCTGCGGCATGATGGAGATCAGCGCACCCAGCTTGGGGATCAGGCCGCAAAGGATCAGGAACACAGCACCGGAAGCCAGTGCCATGCGGTTGACCACCTTGGTCATGGCCACCAGACCCACGTTCTGGCTGAAAGAGGTGTTGGGCAGCACGCCGAACAGTGCGGCAAAGGTAGAGCCGAGGCCATCGCAGATGACGCCGCCGGACAGCTCCTTATCGGAAGGCTCGCGGTTCATGCCGCCCTCCATCACGCCGGAGATATCGCCCACGGTCTCCACTGCGGTAACGATGAACATGATCAGAACCGGCAGGATCGCACGGGCATCAAATACCACCTTGACCGGCATCAGCTTGGGCACTGCGAACCAGGAAGCCTGCGCTACCTTGCTCCAGTTGAGCACCCATGCCTTGGTGAACTCTACGCCATCAGCAGTCACGCCGGTGGTGGGCAACACCAGACCCATGATAAAAGCAGCCACATAACCAGCCAGAATGCCGATGAGGATGGCAGAGGAGCTGAGGAAGCCGGTAGTCCAGTGCTTGAAGAACAGGATGACCACCAGCACGAACAGCGCCAGCAGCAGGTTTTCCACAGAGCCGAAGTCCTTGGCCTTGTTGCCGCCTCCAAAGGAGTTGATGCCTACCGAGATCAGCGAAAGGCCGATGGAAAGCACCACCGTGCCGGTGACCACCGGCGGGAAGAACTTGCGCAGCGGCTTCAGGAAAAAGCCCAGCACGCTTTCAAAAATACCGCCGATGATGGATGCGCCCATAATCGCGCCATAGGCCAGCACACCGCCGCCCATCGTGCCCACAACGCTGTTGAACACGCCGATAAAGCCGGAGCTGGTACCCATGATAATAGGCACTGCGCCGCCCACGGGTCCGATGGTGAACAGCTGCACCAGCGTGACGATACCTGCCACGAACATGGCGCTTTGCAGCAGGGTGACCTGCAGGTCTGCGAACTCGCCGCCTGCAATGCCGCAGGCGCTGGTGATGATCAGCAGCGGGGTCAGGTTGCCCACGAACATGGCGCAGACATGCTGCAAGCCCAGCGGGATCGCCTGTCGCAGGGACATTTTGGCTTCAAACTGATAAGCCGCTTCTTCAAGCTTGACTTCCTTCAAAAAATCCACTCTCCTCAAGGTTTTAAAGGTTTATGCGGTTCGGATGCTTTGCAAAAAAGCGAAAACATTATAGCAAAATGCAGATAAGATGTAAAATAAGTATGACTTTTATATGAAAAATTGCTGCATCCTACAAGCGAACTTTTCTCTGGCAGACACGCAAAAAAGCAGGGCTTCCGCATGATTTGTCCAGCCTGTTCAGGCTGGCAGCATACAGAATCCCCTGCTTTTTTCTTGCTTTTCTCTGTTTTTTGTGCGATACGGGAGAGGTTGCGGAATGTGAGGGTGAATGGCTTATCCCCAATGGCAGGGTGTTGACTGACAACAAAGACAGAAAGTGGATATACAACAAGACGGGCGTGCTGCGCTTGGTAAGACAGGACAAGCTCGTACCCCTGAGTCTCTTCCCTCAGCAAACCACCAATTATATCGACCATGAGCGATTTCATATCGTAGAGGACAATCATGGACTCATCTGGATTTCCACCTATGGCAAGGGACTTTTTGTGTTCAATCAGGACCTGACCCAAAGCCAGCATTTCGTGGCAGACAAGTTGGGAGAGTCGCCTATAGCCTCCAACTATCTTCTCGGCATTATTGCCGACCGTCACGATGGAGTGTGGGTAAGCTCAGAATACGGAGGCGTGTCGCACATCCAGGTGATGGACAAGGGTGTGGAACGCATTTATCCTAATGGCGAGGGCAATATGGACTTTTCGAATGTCGTTCGAATGGTGAAGAAAATGAATGACGGCACAGTCATGGTGGGCACCCGTGCGGGAAGTCTTTACCACTATAGTGCCGACATGAGCCAGGTGTTGGGCAAGAGCCACTTCGATTCGAATGTTTATGGTATAGTCCAGATGCCTAATGGTGAAACCTGGATAGGCACCCGTGGCAAGGGAATCTATGGAGCAAAAGGACTCGACTTTAAGGACAGGAACGTGTTCTGTATGGCTTCCGATGCCAAACATCGCATGTGGATAGGAACCTTTGGCAAGGGATTGAGCCTTGTCTATCCACGTAAGGATGGCTATGGTGTGAAGACATTCTTTGCCGACAGCGTGGGGCTCAACGAGGTGAGATGCATGGTGATAGACAAGTATGGCGTGCTTTGGTGCGGAACATCGGGAGGTCTTATCCGTATTCCTGTCGATGAGTTTGTGAAGGATGCCAGCCGATATAAGACTTACGTGCGTGATTATGAAATACGCGATCTACTTGTTGACAGACAGGGACGTCTGTGGCTCTCTGCATCAGGCGACGGACTGGTGCAGGTAGAGCCGGGTGATGGTGAGGCAGAGCCTAAGTTCCACGTCTTCAACACCTCGAATGGACTGGTCAACAATCTGGTTCAGTCGGTGGTGGACACACCTGATGGCAATCTTTGGATTTCTACCCAGCAGGGAGTGACAGCCTGGAATGCCCGCAAGAAGTCGTTTGAAAACTATATGTTCTCACGCAACCCTATGGGCAATGTATATAATGAGAACTCGGCAGTATGTCTTGATGACGGCAGAGTGGTGCTGGGTGGCAACTATGGCCTTACTATCATTCAGCCTTCACGTCTTAGTCATGTCAGCGGGCTCACCGATGTGGTCTTTACCTCTTATCCTTATTCAGATGAGATAACGCTGACCTATGAGCAGCGTTCGCCCAACATACATTTCTCTACACTCGACTATTCCGATGTGCGCAATGTGAAGTACACCTACCGTCTGGAAGGCTTCGACCAGTCATGGAGCCAACCTTCGTCCACGCCCTGGGCGGCTTATCAGAAACTGCCAGCTGGCAAGTATCTTCTGCATGTCAAGGCATGTACGTCGGATGGCACCTGGGGTAAGGAGAGTACATTGGTTATTCGCATCAAGCCTCCTTTCTATCTTACGTCCTGGGCGATAATGATTTATGTGCTGCTTGTCCTGGGTGTCATCATCTTGGTAGTGAAGTTTGTGCACGACAAGAATGTGCTTCGCAACCGAATCCGTCTTGAGCAGGAACTCACTCGCTACAAGTTGGTGTTCTTCACCAATATAGCTCACGAGTTCCGTACTCCTCTCACCCTGATGCAAGGCTCGCTCGAGAAGGAGAAGCGCATCATGAAGGCCAACCGCTGGCAGACAGAGTTGGAGAAGACTATACGGGTGATGGACAAGAGCGTGCAGCGCATGTTGCGACTCATCGACCAACTCTTGGAGTTCCGTAAGATGCAGGCTGGCAAGCTGAAGTTGTCCTTGCAGGAGACTGATGCCGTGATGTTTGTCAAGGGCATCTGCCGTATGTTCGACGATGCAGCCGAATCGAAGGAGATAGCTTACAGTTTCGAGTCGTCAGAGCCGTCACGTGCGATGTTCCTCGACCAGCAGATGATAGACAAGGTGGTGTTCAATCTTTTGTCCAACGCCTTCAAGTACACCCCTGCCAAGGGAACCATCTCTGTAAGCCTCTCTTTCACGGATGTGATGACCATCCGTGTGGCTGACACGGGAGTGGGCATTCCGCAGGAGAAGCGAGAACAGCTCTTCAGCCGATTCATGCAGAGCAGTTATACGGGCGAGAGCTTTGGCATCGGACTCCATCTTACCCATGAACTTGTGAGGACGCATCATGGCGAGATAACTTATCAGGAGAACGAGGGCGGAGGTTCGGTCTTTGTGGTCACGATACCTCTACAGAAAGACTGCTACGAGGCTTCCGACTTCTTGGTAAAGGACAGCCCTATCCTGAAGGCCGATTTGGCAAAGGAACGGGACGGACAGGAAGAAAAAACAACTGATGCTGTGCCTTCTGCCCCCCCATCTGCTCCGTTAAACCGTCGTACCATTCTTCTGATAGAAGACGACAACGATGTACGCGAGTTCCTGCTCTCTGAACTGGAGAGCTGTTTCAACCTGAAGGTGGCTTCGGATGGCAAGGCGGGTATTGTCATGGCAAAGGAGTTGGATGTCGACTTGATAGTAAGCGACGTGATGATGCCGGGAATGAATGGCTTCGAGCTTACCAAACGACTGAAGAACAGTTTTGAGACGAGTCATATCCCCATCATTCTCCTCACAGCCCTCAGTACTGACGAGAATGTGCTCGAAGGAACAGAGTCGGGAGCCGATGCTTACATTACCAAGCCGTTCAGCCCGCAGTTGCTCATGGCTCGCATTCTGCAGTTGCTCAACCAGCGTGAGATACTTCGTCAGAAGTTTGGTAAGGAGCCACAGGAGATTCGTTCTGCCATGCTCAGCAACGAGCAGGACAGCTTGTTTGTCAAGCGTCTTGACAGTATCGTCTATTCTCGCCTTGGCGAACAAGATCTTTCTGTCGACAAGGTGGCAGGACTGTTGCACTTGGGACGCACCATCTTCTATAAAAAGGTAAGGGGAACTACGGGTTATACGCCTAATGAGTATATCCGTGTCATCCGACTGAGAAAAGCCGCCGAACTGTTGAAGGAGGGCGAGAAGAATGTGTCGGAGGTGGCTTATGCTGTAGGTTTCGACAATCCGTACTACTTCAGCAAGTGCTTCAAGGAGCAGTTTGGTATGCCGCCCTCGCAGTACAGAAGCTAAGGGGGCTTCTTTGAGAATGTTTCTTCAGGAGATTTTCTTCAGGAGATTTTTTCAGGAGTTAAAGGAGTTAAGGAGTTAAAGGAGTTAAGACAAATGCTTAGTGGGTAACGTCTATTTCTGTAGGTAAGGGACT
>OQVR01001064.1_pt1 | contig 12094 bp, 10 predicted proteins | sample 1691521 | NCBI WGS metagenome assembly OQVR01 (sample SAMN03418256, study PRJEB22391) | human gut metagenome | biome: human-gut; feature: organic feature; material: feces | host: Homo sapiens | place: Tanzania | collected 2013-01
GCATGGACCAGATGCGGGGCGGGCCATGCAGCGCTCCCGGGGCAGTCCCTCCGGCCAGTCCGGGTGCAGCATGACTCCGGCAGAGTTATCGCAGTGCACAAGGGCAGGCTCCCGCCCGGCAGCCTTCAGCGCGTGGAAAGCCTTCACGAACAGCGCATGCTGTTCGGCGGTGTAGAGCACATTTTCCGGGGCGGTCGGCCGCCGCTTTACCGCTGAAAAGCCCACCAAGGTGGCCACCCTTTGCACCGGCTATGCCGACGGCTACCCCCGGCTTTTGAGCTGCGGCAAGGGCGTGGTGGAGATCCACGGCAAGGCCTGCCCGGTGCTGGGGCGGGTGTGCATGGATCAGATGATGGTAGACGTGACCGACGTGCCGGAAGTGCGCGAGGACGATGAAGCCATTCTGTGGGGCGGCACCGTGAGCGACACCGCAGAGACCATCGCCCGCAAGACCGATACCATCCCCTACGAAGTGCTGTGCGGCGTTTCCCGCCGCGTGCCCCGCGTCTACCGCGACCACGGACAGATCGTGGCCGTGGAGGACTGGATCTTAGAAGCATAAAGCTGCCCGGAGGAACTACATGGCAAGAGACAACATCCGCAACTTCTGCATCATTGCACATATCGACCATGGCAAATCCACCCTGTCCGACCGCATTCTGGAACTGACCAAGAGCGTGGACGAGCGCACCATGGAAGACCAGATTTTGGACAACATGGATATCGAGCGCGAGCGCGGCATCACCATCAAAGCGCGTGCCGTGACCATGAACTACACCGCAAAGGACGGCAAGACCTACGAGTTCAACCTGATCGACACCCCGGGTCATGTGGACTTTGCCTACGAGGTCAGCCGCAGTCTGGCCGCCTGTGAGGGCGCTATTCTGGTGGTAGACGCCACGCAGGGCGTGGAAGCGCAGACGCTGGCCAACACCTATATGGCGCTGGAGCATGATCTGGAACTGGTGCCCATCCTGAACAAGATCGACCTGCCCAGCGCCCACCCGGACGAGGTGGCGCAGGAGGTGGAGGACGTGATCGGCCTGCCCTGCATGGATGCACCCCGCGTCTCCGCCAAGACCGGCCTGAACATCGATCAGGTGCTGGAGCGTGTGGTCAGCGATATCCCCGCCCCCACCGGCGACCCGGACGCACCCCTCAAGGCGCTGATCTTCGACAGCATCTACGACAGCTACAAGGGCGTCATCGTCTACATCCGCGTGTTCGAGGGCACGGTGAAGCCCGGCGATACCATCCGCATGATGGCTACCGGCGCAGAGTTCACGCTGGTGGAGGTGGGTCACATGGGGGCCACCGCCCTGACTCCCTGCGCCCAGCTGCAGGCCGGTGAGGTAGGCTACCTGACCGCCAGCATCAAGACGGTGCAGGACACCCGCGTGGGCGATACTGTCACGCTGGCAGAGCGCCCCACCGCAGAGGCACTGCCCGGCTACCGTCAGGTCAAGCCCATGGTGTTCTGCGGTATCTACCCCGCCGACGGTGCCAAGTACCCCGACCTGAAGGACGCACTGGAAAAATTGCAGCTGAACGACGCCTCCCTGACCTTTGAGCTGGAGACCAGTGCTGCGCTGGGCTTCGGCTTCCGCTGCGGCTTCTTGGGTCTGCTGCATATGGAGATCATCACCGAGCGTTTGGAGCGGGAGTTCGATCTGGACATCATTACCACCACCCCCAGCGTGCGCTACCGCCTGACGTTGACCGACGGCACGGTGGAGATGATCGACAACCCCTCCAGCTACCCGGACCCCAGCAATATCGTCAAGCAGGAGGAGCCCTTTGTGGATGTGCACCTGTACACCCCCAACGACTATGTGGGCGGCCTGATGGATCTGTGCCAGAGCAAGCGCGGCGTGCTGATCGATATGAAGTATCTGGACGATGTGCGCGTGGACCTGCACTATGCTTTGCCGCTGGGCGAGATCGTGTACGACTTCTTTGACGCCATCAAGAGCCGCAGCCGGGGCTACGCCAGCTACGACTACGAGTTCAAGGAGTACCGCGAGAGTGATCTGGTCAAGCTGGATTTCCTGCTCAACGGCGACCCTGTGGACGCCTTGTCCATGATCGTGTTCCGGGACAACGCCTACGCCAAGGGACGCCGCATCTGCGAAAAGCTGCGGGACAACATCCCGCGCAACCTGTTCGAGATCCCGGTGCAGGCAGCCATCGGCGGCAAGATCATTGCCCGCGAGACGGTCAAGGCCATGCGCAAGGACGTGCTGGCCAAGTGCTACGGCGGCGATATCTCCCGTAAAAAGAAGCTGCTGGAAAAGCAGAAGGAAGGCAAAAAGAAGATGCGTCAGCTGGGCAGCGTTTCTCTGCCCAGTGAGGCCTTTACCGCCGTGCTCAAGCTGGACAGCGACGACGATTAAGCTGCAAATATGCAAAAGGGATGCTGCGCTGCGGCATCCCTTTTTTATGGGAAACTCCCAAATGTGAAATCCGTTCATGACAAAGATGCACTCTTTGCTTTTTACCTTAAATATGTTATAATTCCTTCGTATATCAGTTTTTATGTCTGGTTGATTCCATTCCTGACAGAAAGGATGTGGCCTTTATCAAATTAAAGCTCGGAAAAGGCGCTGCACAAGGCGGCAGCGACGCACAGGCGGCTGCGCCCCGCAGAAAGCAGGTGCTGGTGTCACTTCTGATCTTCATCGCTTTGCTCGCCCTGCTGGGCGGGATGCTGTGGCAGAACATCTGCTATAACCGTACCCACTATACTGCGGAGTTCTATCAGGTGCATTCCCGCAAACTGACCGAGAACTGCCGAATCGTTTTTTTGACCGATGTGCATCTGCGGGAGTACGGAGAAGATAACTGCGATCTGGTGCAGGATATCCGCAGCCTTGCCCCGGATCTGATCCTGCTGGGCGGCGACCTTGTGACTTACGACGAAGGCTCCAATTATGACAATATGCTCTCTCTGTGCCGCCAGCTGTGCGAGATCGCGCCGGTGTGCGGGGTACTGGGCAACCACGAGGACGAGTTGTATTTTTTGGATAACGACCGGGAATTGGTAGAAAAGTTCACTGCCGCCGGGGTGACCATCCTGCGCAATGAGGAGGCACGCTATACCGTCCACGATAATGTCATCAGCATTCTGGGCGTGGAGGGCAACCCGAAGGACTTTTACAACTACGGTGCCAGCACTTTTATGGACAGCGTGGAACAGCAGACAGATTACGACTTGCGCATTTGTCTGGCACACGTCCCCACCTATTTTACCGAGGAGCTGGAAAATTATTCTTTTGAGCTGGGTCTGGCCGGGCACACCCACGGCGGTATCGTCCGTCTGCCAAAGATTGGCCCGCTTTATAGTGCCGAGGAGGGCTTTTTGCCTGACTATGCCGGAGGCAGCTATGTGCTTGCCAACAAAGCCACCCTCATCGTAAGCCGAGGACTGGGCGATTCCAGCTGGGCGCCCCGCATCAACAATGTACCGGAGCTTTCGGTCATTGACATCGACTAAGAAGTCTGCGCAGAGCGTGCAGGCTGCTATAAAAGGTAGAGCCCATGGATGACATCAAAGAAAAAATCAAACAGGTGCTGCGCCATATCTGGACAAATAAATACCGCCTGTTTCTCTGCTTGCTGACCTTGTGCTGTCTGTTCGGGCTGCTTCACTTTTTTGAAAGTGCGGACAGTGCCACCGCCAGTATCTCTTTCAACTACTCCGAGGCGGCACTGGGGATGAACCCCAACAAGACCCGCTTCAATGCCTACGAGATCGTATCGGACGAGGTGATGGAGCGCGCCATCCGGCGGGTGGGTTTGCAGGACAGCCTGACCCCCGCAGAACTGACCGAGTGCCTTTATCTGTCTCCGGACGGCACCGGCAGCGCCAATGGCAGCGAGTATATCAGCACCAACTACTATCTCTCTATCAATACCCGCAAGCTGGACTTGGGCAACCGCAAAGCCATGGATCTTTTGCAGAGCGTGTGCGAATCCTACCGGGAGATCTTTCAGAACAGCTACTGTGACAACCAGAGCCTGCTGAAAGAAAAGCTGGAAGTGACCACCGATTGTGAGCCCTACCTGCGGCTGAACGAGTTGGAGGTGCGCGCTGAGGGGCTGAACCGCTATCTGAATGACCGCCTGAAGGAGAACAAAAGCTTTACGGACGATGCAAATTCCGATATCTCAACGAACAACTTTACCACGCTGGGCAAAAAGATCAACAATCTGGTAGATTACGATCTGCCCAATGCCATGGCATTTGTCATTGAGGGGGGTGTTGCCCGTGACCCGTCCGTGTTGACCAGCATTCTGGAATACAAGAACAAAATCGATGATATTGCCATGCGCAAGGAATTGGCCTATTACGATGCAGACAAAAAGGGGATTTCCATCTACGAAAAATCCATGACCTCCATTATGATGATTCCTACCGTGGATGAGGCAAGCGAATACTATATGTCCCGCACCAAGACCGCCATGGATGCGCTGGCCCGGGCGGCAGATAGCTCTCTGTCCGATGCCACTGACTACCAGTCCGAGATCGTGAGCACAAATTATGTGATCCAGAAGATCCGGGAGCTGGATGCCGGACAGCTGCGTCTGGCCGAGGCACAGGCTATGGTGAACAAGCTGGAGACTGCCATCAACGAGATCTCGGAGGAACTGTTTGTACTGGACAAGGCGTATATCAAGTACAAATCCCAGAACTATATCACCTTTAGCTATGGCGCAGCCTCCTTCATCCAGAGACTGAGCCTGAAAAAGACACTGATGGAGTCTGTTGCCGTCATGCTGGGCGGCGCATGGCTGCTTCATCAGCGGAAACGCAGAAAGGCAGGAAACCACAAATGAAAAAGTTTGAGATCCTGCGCTATCTGAAGCGTTTCAGCCTGCTCATTTTTCTGGTATCGCTGGCGGGCGCGGCCGCCATTTATCTGTATGCGGATGGGCGGCAGAAGTACACCGCATCGGTCATCATCCGCTATACCAACGACGGCATCTCCGATGGCTACACCCCGGACGGCAGTGAACTGGACGTCAATGAAATCTATTCTTCCACGGTCATCTCGCAGGCTATGGACGCGCTGGGGGCTTCCGGGCGGTTGAGCACCATCCGCTCCAACATCTCGGTGACCCCGGTGATCTCGGAGGAACAACAGACCATCAATGAGGCGTTGTTGGATAAGGGCGAAGAGGTGACCTATTTCCCTGATACCTACAAGGTGAGCCTCGTGGTGGACGGGTCACAGGGCGCTGGCTATGCCCGCAATATGCTGGATGCCATCATCCAGAGCTACTGTACCTATTATACGGAAAAATATGTGGAGCAGCGGCTTTCGCTCAACCCTTCCTCCGGCCTGCTGGAAAACGGCTACGACTACTACGAGTGCATCCGTATTCTGGAAAACGATACTACGGAGATGCATGGCTATCTGCTGAGCAAGCAGGAGCACTACCCGGACTTCCGCTCTTCCCGCACCGGCTATACCTACGCCGATTTGTGCGATATCTATTTGGATTTTAAAAAATATACGATCCCGGAACTGTATGCTTATGTACTGAACGGCCCGCAGGTGCGGGACGGCACGGTGCTGCAGGAGTATCTGGCCAACAGCATCGAGACTGCAAGGCAGAACGAACAGATCATCGGCGGGCAGCGGGACAGTCTGTGGAGCCTGACAGATCAGTATGTGTACAAGAACGCGGATCTGCTGGAAAACTATTTTACCGATCGGGGCGAGGTGGTCTCCTCGGATTACATTCTGAATAATATCGAGCTGGAAGGCGCGGGCGAAAAGGCACAGACCACCTACGATGGTCTTGTGCTGAAGTTGGTTTCGCTGGACAGAACGATCGCGGCCAGCGAGATCGACCGGCAGTTTCAGGAAGAGATCCTGCAAAGCTTTCGCAATGTGGATTTTGGCGGCACGGACGAGCAGCACGCCAAGATGGAAAGCATGATCAATAACTACGAGGCACAGCTGAAAAAATACTACGAGATCATCAATACCAGCAGCAAGGAGCTGAACCTGTACATCAGTGCAGATTATCTGAAGATGATCAGTTCGGTGCAGGTGGCTGCCGCCATCAATATCAAGCTGTATCTGATGCTGGCACTGGTGCTGTTCTTTGTTATCGGCTGCTGCGGTGCCGTTCTGCTGGGACGAATCTCGGATGTGGTGGATTATCTGCTGTATGTGGATAAAAAGACTGGTCTGCCCAACCGCGAAAAGCTCAATGTTTATATCAGCAGTATGGCCAGCCGCATCCTGCCGGAAGATTATACCTGCTTTACCCTGCAGCTGGATAACCTGACTGAGATGAGCCGTCGCTTTGGCTATACTGTGGGCGACGGCATCCTGAAGGACTTTTCTGGTCTGCTGCAGCTGATGGGTGATACCGATGGTATGGTGGGCTACAACGGCGCAGGGAAGTTCTTGGCTTTCTTTGACGAATGCAGCAGCAAGAAGGCTGAGGTGATGGTGCGCATCCTGCAAAGTCAGGTGAACGAGTACAACAAGCTGAACCCGGAATATCCCATCCTGTTCACCGCCGCATGGGCCACCTCCTCGGACGATGATGTCTACAATGTGCGGGATCTGGTGCGTACAGCACAGAAAAAGATGTCTCTGAACAAAAAAGAGAATGTTTCGGCCTTTACGGCTGCAGAGACCGAGAGAGGTGAAGTATGATCCAGAACAGACGCGCTTACCAGCTGATCCACTGCCGCACCCACAGCCGTCTGCTGGCAGGCGCCGCCGCCGTGTGCGGTGCCGCCTGCGGCCACGCAGACCTTGCGTTGTATCATCTGCTGCACCGGGGCGGTGCGCCGCTGCCGGACAGCACACAGGCCGACCGCGCTGCGCTGGCAGCGCTGTGCCCGAAGCCCGCAGAGGAGAAAACCTGCTCGCCGCTGCCGCCGCAGGACCCGGCGGTGACCCTCTCGGTCATCGTACCAGTGTATAACGGCGAAGCCACCATTGCTGCTTGTCTGGACAGCATTTTGCAGCAGGAGACTGGCTGCACTGTGCAGCTGATCGTGGTGGACAGCGATTCCACCGACGGCACAGCCGCCGTGCTGGAACGCTACCGGGCACAGCCCGGAGTGGTGCTGTGCAATTGCAGCGCACCCCGCAGCGCTGCCGCCGCCCGCAATGAAGGGCTGCGCCATGCCGTGGGGCGCTGGCTGATGTTCGTAGACAGCGATGACTTGTTGATGCCCGGAGCCGTCCGCGCCCTGCTGGAGGCCGCGCAGCGCCTTGACGCCGATGTGGTGCAGGGCGGCTGGCAGTACCTTTACACGGATGGCAGCTATGGCCCGGTGCAACGCTACCCGGCGGCAGTCTACACCGGAACCGCTGCGCTGGAGCGGTTCGAGCTGCCCGGAATGCCATGGGGCAAGATCTACCGGCGGGAGCTGTTTGAGCAGGTGCGCTTTCCGGCTTACTATACCTGTTTTGAGGACGCCATCATTCATTTTCTGGTGTTCCGGCAGGCCAAAACCGTGGCCTCTGTGCCCGAGATGGTCTATCTGTGGCGCAAAAACCCCAAGGGACTTACCGCTACCAGTCAGCACCGCCCTGCCGCTGTGCAGAGCTACTGGATCATGGAGCAGCTGCTGGCGCAGGATGCTGCGCTGGGCTTGCCCCACGATGCGCTGTACCGCTGCAGTTTGACCTTGCAGCTTTCGGCTTTCTGCTATGTCACCGTATCCGGTCTGCCGCCGGAAACGCAGCAGGCTGTTTTCCGGCTGTGCTGCGCTTTGTACGCCAAGGCGCTGCCGCAGGAGGGCACACTGCCCCGCCGTGCCCGCTGGGGCGCCCGTGCGCTGCGGCAGCAGGACTTTGGGCTGTGGTGCCGCTATGGAAGAAGATTCCAGCTATTATAATGTGAGGAGTACCCCATGATACGAGTGCTGCATTCTGTCAGCAATATGGACCGTGCCGGCATCGAAACGATGCTGATGAACTATTACCGGCATATCGACCGCGATAAGGTCCAGTTCGATTTTATTGTCAACAAGAAAAAGCCCGGCGACTACGATGATGAGATCCGTCAGATGGGTGGGCACATCTACCAAAGCCCGGGTCTTGACCCGCTGCACTACCCGGCATATCTGCACTTTGTGCAGCAGACCGTGGCTGCAGACCCCCGCATTTGCATCCTGCACGCCCACAACGAGGCCATGGGACTGTACGCCCTGAAGGGAGCCGAAAAGGCGGGGCTGCCCGTGCGCATCGCCCACGCCCACAACACCCGGATCATCCGGGATTACAAGTGGCCGCTGAAGATGCTCTGCAAGCAGCTGCTGCCCGGTGCCGCCACTGACTTGTGGGCCTGCGGCCGGGATGCGGGCATCTATTTTTTTGGACAAAAAAACTGGGAGCGCCGGGGACAGATCATTCCCAACGCCATCGAGCCGGAGACCTTCCGGTTTGATCCCGCTGTCCGCGCCGAAATGCGCGCCCGCTACGGGCTGAAAGACCGGGTGGTGCTGGGTCATGTGGGACGCTTTAATGTGCAGAAAAACCACGAGCAGCTCCTGCGCATTTTTGCCGCCTTTTTGCGTCTGGAGCCCCGGGCGGCGCTGGTGCTCATCGGGGTAGGAGAACTGGAACAGGCTGTCCGCGCACAGGCGCAGGAACTGGGCATTACAAGTCATATCCTGTTTGCCGGGCTGCAAAGCAATGTGGCAGACTGGTACCAGCTGATGGATCTCTTCGTCATGCCCTCCCGCTTCGAGGGTCTGCCGGTGGTGGGCATCGAGGCGCAGGCTGCCGGGCTGGGATGCGTATTTTCCGATGCAGTGCCGGAGGAGGTTCTGCTTTCGCCCCATGCCATTCAGATTCCGCTTTCTGCCAGCAATGCAGACTGGGCAGCAGGCTTGCAGCGGATGCTCCAACAGCCCTGCGACCGTTCTGCCGGTGCAGAACTGATCCGGCAGGCGGGCTACGATATCAACATCGCCGCTGCCCGTTTACAGCAGCAGTACCTGCAGCTGAGCGAAAGGTAAGGCGGCGGAATGCAACAAACTGCCAAGCGTCTGGATCACATCGACATTGCTAAGGCCATCGGTCTGCTGCTGGTGATCTACGGTCATACCTTTCGGATGTCCATGCGTGCCGCACATCCATGGTGTGAGTTCTCTTATACCTTTGTTTACCGGTTCCATGTCCCGCTGCTGTATTTTCTCTCCGGCATGGGCTGCGCTCTGACCGCACAGAGGAACTGCAGCCTTTCCGCCCGGCAGTTTTTGCGCAAAAAGGCGCACAGCCTATTGCTGCCATGGGCTATATACTCGGCTTTTTTGTACTTTTTGTTTTATCTGGCGAATCTAGCGCCGCCGGTGCGGGCGCTGCTGTCCGGCAGCGCATACCAGCTGCGGCAGCCTGCGGAATATCTCTGGCTGGTACTGCGCAACGAGAACCCCTACGGTTTTCATCTGTGGTATCTGCCCACGCTGTTCTGGTTTGTCCTCACGGCGTGGCTACTGGACAAAGCCCTGTCCCCAGCGGTTGCCCGGGTGGCAAAGCTGGTGCTGGTGGTGGCGCTGCCTGTGTGCTATCAGCTGCTTTTCACAGGCTGGTTCTGGGCAGTGAAAAGTTATTTTCAGCAGGGGGCGTTTTTCTTTCTGGGCTGCGTGCTCCCGCGTGAAAAGGCCGAACAGCACGCAAAGCCGCTGATGCTTTTTGGTGCCTTGTGCGGCCTGTGGGTGGTGTGGGGACTGCTGTCGCCCACTGTGGTCTGGCCGGATGGCTTGCTTGCCGAAGCTGTGCGCACATGGGTGGACTATTTTGCGGTCAGCGGGTTCTGTGTGGGCATCTGGGCAGCGTGTGTGCTGCTGCAAAAGTCCCTGCGGCGGCTGGTTCCGCTGGGGCAGAACACCATGCTGTTCTATCTGTATCATCAGCCCTTTTGCTGCGCAGTGCCGGGGCTTGTGCTGTATGATAAGCTGGGTGTTTTTGCAGGCTGGACCGTTTTCGTTGATGAGGATAGCCTCAAAATCGGTCAGGGTCTGCGCCCGCAGTGAGCGCAGCGCCCGAGGCAGCAGGCGTTCCATAGGACGACTGGGTAGAGCCGGATGCGGCAGAGGTGCTGTACCATGCCGCCCAGGATGCAGATGCAGACTGTGTGCAGTTTGGGATGTTTTATGACACCTGCGATGAAAACGGAAAGCTGCTGCACTCTGAGACCGACCACTGCACCTTTTCCGGCGTGTACCGGGGTGAGCCCTTTAAGGAGCATTTCGACAAAATTGCGTCCTCGTATCTGGTCATCAACAAGCTGTTCCGCCGGGCGTTTCTGGAGCAGCACCGCCTGCGCTTTCCCTGCCATCAGCTTGGGGAGGACGGGCTGTTCTATGTAGCGTTCTATCGCCAGAACCCCGGCTGTCTGGTAGTGTTGGAAAAGCCGCTGTATCACTACACGATCGCTCGGCATGGCAGTCTGTCCAACCGATATCACCCGGAGCGGCTGGAGGATAACTTTTATCTCAGCGATGCGGTGTGGGACACCGTTGCCGCATGGGGCTTGCAGGACAGTCCCATGCACCGCGCAAAGGCCAATTACTGCACTATCCGCGACTTGATGATGGGAATCAAGAACCTTGGGTGCAGCCCGCTTCCCCTCGCCGAGCAGACCGCATGGCTGCGCAGCACCCTGCAAAAGCCCCGGGTGCGCACCGCTGTGCGCACCACCCCGCTGCACGTCATGCAGAGCCGAAACGACCGGGTAAAGCTGCTGCTGCTCAAGCTGCGGCTATGCCACGCGGTGCTTCTGCTCTGCGGCGCAAACCAGAAGAGCTGAAAGGGGAAAAACACGGATGAAATACAAACTTCTGCGGGCGCTGTGCTACCTGAAAGAGCTGCTGGTCATGCTGCTGTGCAAGCTGCTGGGTGCGGTGTGCCGCGCCTTTAGTCCCGCATATCGGGGCATCTGGCTGGTGGGCGAGCGCGGCACCGATGCCCGCGACAACGGCTACTGGTTTTATCGTTATCTGCGCACACAGCACCCGGAGCTTCGCGCCTATTATGTCATCACCGCCGACAGCCCGGATGCTGCAAAGATCGCCGCTTTGGGCGGTTCGGTGCAACGGGGCAGCTTCCGGCATTATCTGCTGTACTACTGCGCTGATTATCTGGTGGGCACTCATGTACAGCCCTGCGCACCGGACCTGATGGTGCACTACCACCTTGCCGCGAAAGGCATCCGCGCCCGGGGCAAACAGGTGTTCTTGCAACATGGCGTCATTATGAGCGAGATGCAGTGGATGCACCGGGAAAATCTGTATCTGGATCTCTTTGCCTGCGGTGCAAAGCCAGAATACGAATACATCCGGGATACCTACGGCTTTGCGCCGGAGGTGACGCGCTATCTGGGGCTGGCACGCTGGGATCATCTTTTGCAGGCCGGGCAAGCCCCCTGCCAGAAGATGATCCTGCTCATGCCCACATGGCGGGGTTCTCACTACCCGGCAGGCGAGGCTTTTCTGGATACGCCGTACTACAAGGTGTTTGACAGCCTGCTGAACAGTGCCCGCCTTGATGCGCTGCTGGAACAGTACGGCTATACGCTGGTCTTTTACCCGCATATTGAGATGCAAAAGCACCTGAGCAGGTTCCGTGCACGGTCGGAGCGGGTGGTGCTGGCCGATAGATCCATGTATGATGTGCAGCAGTTGCTGCTGGATTGCGCCTTGCTCATCACAGACCATTCCAGTGTCTTTTTTGATGTGGCCTATCTGGAAAAGCCGGAGCTGTATTATCAGTTCGACGAGGAAGATTATCAGAGATATCACTATCAGAAAGGATATTTCGATTTTATGCGGGACGGCTTTGGCCCGGTGTGTACCACCGAGGACGCGCTTTTGCAGGCACTGGAAACGGCTTTGCAGAACGGGATGCAGATGCCGCCGGAATACAAGGCTCGGACAGCGGCTTTTTTCCCGTTACGCGATACCCAAAACTGCGCCCGCACCTACGAAGCAATCTGCGGGCTGTAACCGCGAAAAAGACCGGATACGCAAAAATCCCCCCGCAGATCGGAAGAGCACATGTCTGAACTCCAGTCACTTAGGCATCTCGTATGCCGTCTTCTGCTTGAAAGATCG